>Ga0209992_10000382_pt1 | contig 59977 bp, 59 predicted proteins | sample 2SBtaG_2_FD_182564 | JGI IMG/M metagenome (GOLD analysis project Ga0209992, IMG submission 182564) | Deep subsurface microbial communities from Kolumbo volcano to uncover new lineages of life (NeLLi) - 2SBTROV12_ACTIVE470 metaG (SPAdes)... | ecosystem: Environmental > Aquatic > Marine >... | reverse complement strand
TGCGAGCGGCTTCGAACCGCTAGGTCGAGGGATCGAAGCCCTCCGAGCCCTTTAGATTATTTTATTAAACAAATAATTTCAAAGTCATTAAATTGAAAATTTCATTATTTAAAATTGGAATCATACTAAGTGTGATAGGAATAATTTGGACATCAGTGATATTTGTAGAAGGTGAAAAAAATTCAGAAAAATTTACTTTAGAGTCACAACAATCTCATAAAATTCAATTATATTTTGAAGGAGAAGGAGTTGGATACTATAAAATTCTCATGCCTGAATTTCTAAAATATGAAATATTCGCTCAAGTTTTAGATGAAGATGGAAATATAATTTCAGAAAAAAATATAGAGACAAAAATGTCTGTGAGTTACTTTGATTTTGAAAAGAATGGAAAATACACAATTAATGTTGTTAATACATTAGAACATCCAATTGAAGTAGAAATAGAATTAGGGGATACAAAGGTAAAGGAAATGATTTATTCTGGAATTATGACTTTTGCAGGAGGAATAATGATTGTAATTTTATCATTTGTTAAATTAAGAAATTATAGAATTGAGCATCCTGATGAAAATATTACATGAATGTAGATACATTGTATTGTATGTCCAAAAATTAAAGCAAAATTAAAGACAAGCCAAGTTGTAAAGAAAAGAAAGGCAATTATGGAAAATGGAATTAAAATTTTGAGTTTAGTATGTTCTCTATTTTTTAGTACTAGAAATCCACCAAGTGCTGCTAAAACTAAACCTAATTCAAGTGGTTGATGTGACCATGAAATTAATCCATCAATACCATACACATCATGAGAAACAGAATCAGCATAACCTGCAACTAGTTGAATTGAAGCGCCAATTACTACAAGTAAAATTCCAGTTTTTAGAGTTCCATGTACGGACTTTTTTGTTAAAAGAAGAATACTTAAAAAACCAGCGGCTGCAACCAAAGAAACTCCAAAATATACAACCATGTGTTGAATACTCCAAAAATATTCAGGTTCATTTATCAAATGATTAACTGCATCCCAAAATCCTCCAGAAACTGAAATGAATGGTCCAAAAACTGCAAGAATCGAAACTAGAGAAACAAGTGTTGTAGTTGGTATAGGAATGGAATTTATCAAATTTGAAACGAGTTTCATTATAATTTTTTTCAAAAAAAGCACTATTTGAAATATTGTAAATTTATCAAATTAAAAAATTAGATTTTGTGAGTAATTTTCTCAATTAACTATATTAGAACATTAAATGTATCAAAATTATGAGTCCCGGAATTGGATTAATGAAGAGAAGACTAGAAAAAGAAAAAGATGCAATAGCACTTGCAGTATCAGGTATTGCAAAAAAATATGATGTGAAACCAGATACTATCAAAACTTTGGAGACAAAATATCATGATGATGCAGGTGATTGGTATGTTGCATTAGGATGGGATGAAAAAAAGGCAATTATTCAGATGGATTCAGTATTAGGGACAATTACTGAAATAAAAGAAATCTAAATAATAAAAATACTAAATAATTTAATGGAATTATTATTAAGAGTTTAAGATGGTCAAAAAAATTATTTTTTCAATTTTTGTTAGTTTTGTTATTGCTTTTACAGTTTTTTTAGGAATAATGTATATTCCTGAAAAAAATCATGAGGAAGCAATAGGGCAATCAAATTATGTAGAAATTCAAGAAAAGTTTTTTTTAAAAGATTTTGAAATTAATAAAAAAAAAATATTCATTATTGGTTCAAGTTATACTCAGGCACTAAATACAACTCAAATTGATTCAAAAATTAAACCACAATGTCAAAGATGTCAAGTGTACAATTTATCAATACAAGGAGATAATATTGAAAAAAGAAGTAAAATTATAGATTCGATTATTGCAGCAAAACCTGAAATGGTAATTTATGGGATATCTGAAGGAGATTTTGCAAATTCAATAAATTCTGAATTTAATATTTCAAATTCAATTTTACCAGATATCCAGTATATTATATCTACAGAAATAAATCCATCACAGTATTTTAGCTTTCTTGAAATTCCGGAATCACCAAAGGATAAAACATGGAACATCATAAGACAAATTAACAAAGATGAATCTAATAATACGAGATTTAATCCATTTCCCAATACACCATTCTTAAAAATACTAAAAGCAAGTACAATCACAGTCTCAGAATTAGAATTAAAAAATCTTAGAACTAATATTCAATCTTTTGGTAGTATAAATGAGCCTGAAAAAAACTCAACGTTAAAAAATTTAAAACATATGATAAGAAATTTTCAAGAAAATGATATCAAAATTTCTTTGTTTATAGTTCCACATCATGATTATTTGATTTCAACAGAATCAAAAGAATTTAAAAAATCATTTAATATGATTAAAGCAGATCTTGAAAATTCAACAGAGATAAACATCTATCCACGAATAGAATCATATAGTGAAATGCAAATTTGGCATGATCTTAATCATATTGCAGTAAATAATCAAACTTTAATTTATTCAGAAGACATATCAAAAATTATTCTAAAGGAGTTAAACAACTAATGCTGTTTAACACAATAGATTTTTTAATTTTCTTTATTTTTGTTGTTGGATTTATGGGAGTTTTCAAATATCGTAGATTTCAACATATTTTTTTATTAATTGCTAGTTATTTTTTCTTTTATTATACGAGTAATTATCTCGTAATTTTATTAGTCTATTCAACATTAATGGATTATTTTATTGGAAAACAAATTTGGAAGACTGAAAATATTCGAAATAAAAAAATTCTGTTAATTTTGAGCCTGGTTGGTAATTTAGGGTTATTAGGATTTTTCAAATATGCTGATTTTGCAATATTACAATTTAATATCTTAGGCGAATCATTTAATGTAAATTCTGAAATTCCATTTCTTAATTTAGCATTACCAATAGGAATTTCATTTTATACTTTTCAAACAATTAGTTATACAGTTGATATCTATCGTGGAAAGTTAAAACCATCTAATACTCTAAAAGAATTTGCACTTTTTGTAGCATTCTTCCCACAATTAGTTGCAGGACCAATAGTTCGCGCATCAGAATTCCTACCTCAATTACGAGAGAAAATTCAAGAATTTGAAACCACTGGAAAACTCAGACAAATTATTCTTCATAATTCGAATTTAAAATTTGGAATTACATTAATGGTAATTGGATTTTTCAAAAAAATGTTTTTTGCAGATAACATTGCACCATTAGTTAATGAGATTTTTTCAAATCCATATGGATTAGAATCATTTACAATAATTTTAGGTGCGATAGCATTTGGTTTTCAAATTTATGGTGATTTTTCTGGATACACAGACATTGCAATTGGTGCAGCTTTGATTTTAGGATTTAAACTTCCAATTAATTTTAACAAACCATACTTTGCAATATCACCATCAGACTTTTGGAGAAGATGGCACATTTCACTTTCATCGTGGTTAAGAGATTATCTATACATACCATTAGGGGGAAATAAAAAATCACATGCAAGAACATATGTTAATCTAACAACAGTAATGTTTCTTGGAGGATTATGGCACGGTGCATCGTGGAATTTTGTAATTTGGGGATTATTACATGGAATGTACCTCGCAGTACATAAAATAATTGGTGATAAATTTCCTGGTTTAAAAGAAAATGAATTTTTAAAAAGTAAATATGGAAAAATAGTTTCAATATTTGTTACACAATACTTTGTATTTCTAGCATGGATTGCATTTAGAGTTCAAGATACTGATGCAATGATATATGCAATGCAAAAATACGTATTTTTAGATTTACAAATATTTGATACAATTGAATTTATCAGTGTTCACAAGCTTTCAGTAGGAATATTGGTATTGTTTATAATTTTTAATTTTGTTTCATACAAGAAAAATCTCAAAGAAATAATTTCTAATATTCACCTTAAATATTGGGTATTGATTTTAGTGATTCCCATAGCATTGATTTTACTATTTTATGATGCTACGCCTAATGATTTCATTTATTTCAAGTTTTAATTAATAAATTTATAGAAAAAGTTTTGGATTTAAAGAAATTTAATTATGAGAATTTTTTTGAAATGATATGACTAAAGCTATTGTTCTAGGAGGTTCAAGAGGAATAGGAAAAGCTATTTCAGATTCATTAAAAAAAATAGAAATTGATGTTTTTGCAGCATCAAAAAATGATATCGATACATCAGATATGGAAAGTGTCAAAAAATTTCTTGCAAATCATAATCAAATAGATATTTTGATTCTTAACACAGGAGGTCCCACACCAAAACAATTCTGGGACATTACAGAAGAGGATTGGAAATTATATCACAACCAATTATTTTTAGGATTTTGTACAATTTTACAGAAAATAAAAATTAATGATGGAGGATACATATTTTTGATTAGCTCAAATGTAATAAAGGAACCAAATCCAAAATTAATAATTTCATCAGCATATCGTGCAGCATTTAATGAAGTCTTTAAAGTATTAAGTAAAGTTTATGCTCAAAAAAACATTAGTTGTATTAACATTGCACCAGGTCCAATTAATACAGATAGAACAAAAGAACTAATAGAAAATGTTAAAGAATTTGAAAAATCTTTACCAATGAAAAGATTAGGGGAACCTGAAGAAATTGGAAATTTTGTTAAAGCAATAATTGAAAATAATATAAAATATCTAACGGGGGTTACAATAAACTTTGATGGAGCAAATTCAAATTATATTTTTTAAAATCATTTTTTAAATTCTATATTTGGTGTATTAGGTTGTCCTGCAATTGCAATTAATCCACCATCTCTAAGTTGTTGCAATAATTGCATGACTTCTTTTTCAACTTGTTTTCTTTGCAATCCTGTTTGTTGTGCAAACACTTCTACTAGTTCGGTAACTTTTCGTTCTCCATTACATGATTTCCAAAAATCAACTATTGCTTGGTTTACCATAAAGCCTTGATCATGTTCATTTGCTAACACCATAGAACCATCTTCTTGTGTAACTAATTTTCCAACACCTTGAGGTAATGCTATCTCGTAATTAATTGGTGCAGGTGTATTCATAGCAGCCCCCATATTTTTAATTTTTAATTTTCCTTCTTCAGTCATTTTATCCATGGACCATGCAGGTTCCCACACAATGTCTATTTTGACATTATTTACTCCAGGAACTTTTTTGGCAAATCTAGTTGCATCTTCAACTAACGTTTCATGAAGTGGGCAACCTTGGGTAGTCATTGTCATTTTGATATTAACGTCATTATTTTCTGCAACATCAATTCCATAAATTAATCCCATTTCTACAATATTTAGTGGAACTTCAGGATCCATACACTGTTTTAATGATTCTTCAATCGCTTGTGCTGAAACAGTACTCATATTGATATCAAGGATTTGAAAAACAATAAAAACTTTCTATTAATTAGCTTTGAATAATTTTGGAATTGATTCATCAAATGGTGCAGTAGCTATACCTTTTTCAGTAATTATTCCTGAAATTAGTTCAGGTGGAGTCATATCAAATGCAGGATTTATGACATGGATATCATCAGGGGCTGTTTTTTTATCCCCTATTCCGGTAACCTCACTGCCTTTTCGCATTTCAATAATAACATCCTCTGCTTTAGTTTCCAGATCAATTGTAGATAATGGTGCTGCGACATAAAATGGAATTCCATGTTGTTTGGCCATTGTAGCTACCTGATAAGTTCCAATTTTATTAAAGATATGTCCTGTTTTGACAATTCTATCAGCACCTACTACAACTTTATTCACTAATCCATTTGCCATAGAATAACCTACAGCTGTATCAGGAATCAAACTAACATCAAATCCATCATGTTTTAGTTCAAAAGCTGTTAATCGTGAACCTTGTTGTATTGGTCTAGTTTCAGTAGCAATTACTTTAACATTTTTTCCACTTTCCCTAGTTGCTCTAATTACACCCAATGCTGTACCATAAGCAACTGTAGCTAATGCACCAGCATTACAATGAGTCATTATAGTATCATCATCATCAAAAAGAACTGATCCATTCTTTCCCATAGTTTTGTTTATTTCAATATCTTCATCTGCCATTTTTTTAGCTTCAAAGATAACTAATTCTTTTATTTTATCAATTGTATCACCAGTTTTTGCAACAATCATAATTTTTTCTAATCCCCATCCTAAATTTACAGCAGTAGGTCTAGTTGCAAATAAAATTTTTTTTGCTTTTTCCAAATCAAAAAGTAATTCATCTTTACTAGTTGCCTTACTTTGTAATACTGCCAATGCTAAGCCAAATGCACCAGATACTCCGATTGCAGGAGCACCTCTAACAACTAAAGTACTAATTGCATCTGCAACTTGATTAAAATCATCATACTCTACAAAAATAAGATCATTAGGTAGTTTAGTCTGATCAATCATTATTACCTTGTTGTCTTTCCATTCTATGGTACGTAATGAAGATTCATTATTTGAAAAGTATTCCATTAATTTTCGTAAAACTCAACCCTATTTTAACGAAGAATATAAGAAAAAAATAGTAAAATAATGAGTACTTAAATTATATTAAATACAAATTATCTCATTTTATTGATTACAAATTGAATATAGATAAAATAGATTCAAAGAAAATGTATAAGGTTTATGATGATTGGCCTAAAATTGCAAAGAATTCATATGAATATGATTGGAAGCAATTAAAAAATCAAGATGTTGATCATATAGTTTTTACAGGAATGGGTGGTTCAGGTTCTATTGGGGATATTTTTTCATCAATATTATCAAAAACCAATCTTCATGTTACAGTCGTTAAAGGTTACGTTTTACCAAAAACAGTAGATAAAAATTCTCTTGTAATATCCATTAGTGTTTCTGGAAATACCGTAGAAACTTTATCTACATTAATCCAAGCAAATAATTTGAATTGTAAGTTAATTGCTTTTTGTTCAGGTGGTAAAATTGAAGAATTTTGTAAGTCAAACTCAATAGATTATAGAAAAATTAAAAAATTTAATTCGCCCAGAGCATCATTAACAAGTTATGTGTATTCAATGTTAAAGATTTTAGAATTAATTTTACCAATTTCAAATGAAGAAATTAGAGAATCAATTAAAAATTTAGAAAAACTAGGAGCAGGAATTTCATCTAACAATTTAACAGAATCTAATCAAAGTATAAAATTGGCAAGATGGATTTCTAGTATTCCTTTAATTTATTTCCCTTGGGGATTTCAGGCTGCAACAATCAGATTCAAAAACTCTCTTCAAGAAAATGCAAAAACACATGCATTAGCCGAAGATGTTATTGAAGCATGTCACAACGGAATTGTAGCATGGGAAAAAAATTCAGAAATTCAACCTATTCTAGTTAAAGGAGATGAAGATAATTTAAAAACTAAAGAACGATGGGTGGTTTTAAAAGAATATTTTGATAAAAAAGGAATACAGTATTATGAAATTCATTCAGTGAAAGGGAATATTTTATCAAAGATTATTTGTTTAATTTATCTTATGGATTATACGTCAATCTATCTTGCAATAAAAAATAACATAGATCCATCTCCAGTTAAATCGATTGATTATATAAAAGAGAAATTACAAGAATAAAGTTTATATTTTTATTATTTTTTAATAATATTCATTATAGATTTAATATTTTTGAATTGTTTCATTTTGAAATTATGGAAAAGTTTGACAACATTAAACAATATAATATACAATTTATAAGTAAATTTTTTTCTAATTTTTAAAACATTAAATTGTGTAAATTCTTCACCTTCCCATTTTTTTTTGTAATACAATAAAGTATTACGTTTACCATTTTCTTTTTCACCATTTGAAGATAATTCTTTTTGTCCACCAGTAAAATCATATAATTTAGCACCAATAATTTTTGCCCATTCTATTGTAGACCATGTCAATAATGTACCACCAAGACTAGTAGGTCCTCCATAAGAGCTAATTACAGCATTAGGATGAATTATTCCATTAAAATACACAATTCTAAGTCCAGAAATTAATTTGTTATTTTGATATGCAAGGAAAAAAGATTCAATTTTGTTATTGATGTTTTCCCATATATTATCAATTCCTTGAAATGGATTTGTTATTTCAAGACCCTTTGTTTTTGCCCATTTTTGAGCAAGGAGAAGGTATTGTTTTAAATCATCATAAGTTTCAATTTGTTTTACAAAAATATTTCTTCTTTTTGCTCTATTGACATCTTGTTTTAGTCTCTTTGGTAAATTATTCCAAATATCTTCAATATTTTTTGACATATTCAAAATGAATGTAACATAATCTTTTACAATATATCCATTTTTTTTTAATTCATGTTTATACTCTTTATCAATTAAAATATCACATGCTGGTGTATACCCCTCAATATGAACTAGATTATACTTTTCTGCTGTTATATCAACTGCGTTAAGAATTTTTTGTAGAATTTCAATCCTGATGTTTTTATCAGTACTATGTATTATCGGTCCATCTAACCATATTGCCCTAGATGTTATTTTAGATATTGTTTTTAAAAATAAATGAGTTAATTTATTTGAGTACATTACTACTGTTTTAATTATTCTTAATCCTAATTGTCCTACTACTTCACCGTTCTCATCTAAGATATAGATAAAAACATGAAAAAAATCACTGTCTAGATCAGATATTAAATAATCAGTTGATTGAAAAAATGTAGACGATGGATTTTTTATGAGATCTTGATTCCACTTTAAATCTTGATTTGTTTCAATTTTTAACGTATACATTCATTGTTACCTTATTAATTTTAAGAGTATAAATTTAGTTAATTTTCATATATTAGAAATCAATACAATGATGTTTTTATAATATTTTTTAGGCTTAATTATTTTTGAATTTTAGAGAGTTTAATTATTAATGATATTTTTTAATAAGATGTCAAATTTCAGTATCATAAATAGAATTTCTTATATGTATTTAAAATAATTCTAGAAATATTTTTACATTTATTATTTAGAAATAATTGGAATAATTACTTGAAAATAATCGGAGTAATTCAGGCTCGAATGAGTTCTACACGTCTTCCGGGCAAAGTAATGCTTAAGATATTAGACAGGCCTGTTATTCATCATATTTACGATCGATTAGGTACATGTGAACAACTTGATTCTGTGGTAATTTCTACTGGTGAATATAATAAAAATAAAGAAATCTGTGATTATGCAGAAAAACACAAATTCCCAATATACATTGGAAGTGACAATGATTTGATTGATAGACTATACAAAACAGCATTAAAATTTAATGCTTCAGCAATAGTACGCATAACAGCTGATTGTCCATTAGTTGATCCAATAATTGTGGATGAATTGGTCTCAAAATTTTTAGTTAATTCTAAACAATATGATATTATAACTAATTGTCAAATACAAACCTACCCACATGGTCTTGACATTGAAATATATTCTACAGAAGTATTAAAAAAACTCTGTAAAGATATATCTGAATATGAACTACGAGAATGGATTCCAATGTATGTTCAAAAATATCCTGAAAAATATAAAGTATTAAACATTACAAATCAACCAAATTTATCTCATTTAAGATTAACATTAGATTATGAAGAGGATTTTAAATTGATCGAAATAATTTATAAAAACATGAAATCTAACATATTTTTTCTAGATGACATACTAAAATTATTTGCAAAAAATCATGAATTAATTAACATCAATGCAAAATATGTGGGCCATCATAATATTGATGCACCAATTTAATTTCTAAATAATTTTTTCTTATAGATTTTTCTTTTTTAATTATGAAATTAATTTCTTTTCAACAAGATCAAATTCTTCATTAGTCATTGCTCTATGATTTTCACCTAAACTAGAATCCTGTTTAATTGGAATTAATGTTCCAAATTTTAATCCTATAAGTGACTTTAACATTAAATCTGCACATTTTTTCATCGCCTTAATTCTTACTTCGATTAATGAATTACAATCTGAATAATCAATTGATTCTTGAAGAATAATGGGACCAGAATCAATTCCTTTATCAATAAAATGAACAGTTGCACCTACAGGATCATTATTTAAAATTGACCAACTTACACAATCTAATCCTTGATATTTTGGAAGTAATGCAGGATGAGAATTTAATATTCCTTTTTTTACAGTATTGATAACAGGTTCTTTAAGAATTCTACTTCCTCCCAATACAATATAATCAGGATTCAATTTATTTAATAATTTTAAACAATCATTATCATTAAAATTTTCAACATAGTATACTTGAATTCCAGTATTTTTTATTATACACTCAAATGTTTTAGGCATGTAAACTTCTGTCTTTAGATAATTCCGAGTATTTTCTGCAAGTTTTGATTTATGTTCAATTACAATTGATTTAATGGGTATTTTGTGTTCTAATAATTTATCTAACATTTCTCTTCCATGGACATTTTCAATTGTCATCATAAACAGAATTACATCATGTGTGTCAATCATATTATTTCATTTTAAAGAACAAAGTAATAATCGTATTGTGTGATAGAAGATTAAAATCCATGATCACCAGAAAAATTATTAGTAATTTTATTAAATGCCACAGAAAAGAAATTCAAACCAAATTGTTTACTCTTAACAGTACACCAAACATATTTTATTTTATCATTTTTACCTAGTTCATTTTTTAACTCTTCTGATATTTTGAATTTAATGGAACTGCCATTTGAAATTTTCCACGATCTTTTTGCAATTTCCCCATTTTCATCATAGAATTTTACAATAGTTTCAGGTGTATCAATCAATGGATTTTCAGAAACATCAGCTACTATGCCAACATATGAATCAAAATCACCACCAGTTATTGTTTGTCCCCATTTGAAACTTTTCTTATCTTTTGCTACAAAAACATTAGAATTATTTAGTGCAATATTGATAGATGTATTCAATCCTCCATCACCATATATCAGTTGATGGGAAACTCTTGTTGGCATTTTATTTGAATCAGTTTTAACTGTTAATGCAAAAGAAGAAATTTTTTCTAAATCAAGTCCAAGTTTCTCAGCAAGAGTATTAATTGTTAAATCTAAAAAACGATTATCGGGACTAGTTAAATCCCCAATTGATGCTTCCCCCATAGTTGCCCCATTATCTGTATAGAAATTGACAAATAAGAATAATTTACTTGGAGACATAACGGGATACATTCGAATAATATTATTCAAATTATTAAAATAAGGATAAAATCTTTGTGAAGGGCTATCATTATCCCAATATTCATCAAATTTAGATGAATCATAATAGCTGTGGTTTGCACTAAAACTTCCATTGTTTTTAATTTGTCCAGTTAACATTCTACCATAAAAAAGAATTTGGTGTGGTTGTTTAATTCTCATTACTCCCTTAACACCATTTGGAATATTGTTAAAAATTTCTTTGATGTGATATTTTTTATTTCCAAATCTTGGTAAATTAGTTATGCATTTAGTTTTAAAAGAATCTGTCTTTGTTAAGATTTCTATCTCTATTGGTTCTTTACAAGACATAGGGCCTACAGAAAAAACTAAAAAAGTATCGGTATCATCATCTAAAACTAAATCTACAGAAGCTTCACTTACATGTACTTCATTAATTGCATCATCTTCAAAAACATCATTTAAAACTCGATTATAGGAATGTACTTGATTGATAAATCCAATCCCTTTGTGATTTATCATTACAGCTGGAAATGGAATAAAAAGATTATCAGCTGAAAAAAAATCAATGATATAATTTGATACAGATTGGTTTACCATCCCAGTAAGTGGAATTGTGTAAACAATTGGTTTTTCAACAATATGTAAATTTGATTTAATTTTCTTACCATCAGTATCAACTGCTGTAACTCTACATGCTACTTTTTCATAATTTCGTTTTAATAAAAAATGATTTAAAAAACTTATACTAACATCAGTATGTTCAATTTCAGGAACCATAAGAGATGCACAATGAATAGAATTAACATTTGGTTCATTATGATATAATTTACGAGTACCTTCTACATTTTTGTATTTTTTCAAATATACAAAAATTGATTCAATATACTTTTTAAATCTTAGTCAAACAATGATTACAAATATTTAATTATCTAAATTCTAGTAAAATTATAATGATTAAATTACCTTCATTTGATAAGTCGTTTGAATATGAAAATAATTTTTTTCTATCTTGTGATGTATCAAGAATAGGAAAATTAATTGCACAATATGAATTGTATAAAATATCTACAACTCTTCCAGGAGCAATAATAGAATGCGGAGTGTTTAAAGGAAATTCATTATCCAGATTTGCAATTTTCAGAGAAATATTAGAAAATAAATTCTCTAAAAAAATTATAGGTTTTGATACATTTGGAAAATTTCCTCAAACAGAATTTAAAGAAGACCAAAAATCGCGAAAGCAGTTTATTTCAGAAACTGGTGGTGAAAGTATTTCAAAAAAACAATTATTGAAAGTGCTATCTCACAAACAAATAGAAAATCTTATTGAATTAGTAAAAGGGGACATTACAAAAACAGTTCCAAAATATGTTAAAACCAATCCAGAATTAAGAATATCATTATTAAACATAGATGTTGATATCTATGAACCTGTAGTAACTATTCTAAAATATCTTTATCCACGTGTAGTTAAAGGTGGAATAATAATGCTAGATGATTATGGAGTTTTTCCAGGTGAAACAAAAGCTGTTGAAGAATATTTTATTGATCAAGATATAGAAATTAAGAAGAGCCCATATTCTCAAACACCTGCATTCATAATTAAACCATAAAAAAATATGATGAATGAATAATTTTTATTAATTAAACAATATTTTAATTTTATAGATTACTCAAAAATTGATTTTTAAATTAAAATACAATTAATTAGTTTAACAATTCATTCTTGTTTTCAATAATCTTCTCGACAGCCAAAATTATGTCATTCATATCTTCTATTGATGCAGGAGGTCTACAAACAGGTGTTAAAATGAGTTTTTTTTCATAGAGGGATTCAGAAATTGGACAAATACCTTTAGAATAATTTGCAGTTCCTGAATAATGTTTGAATGCAAATCCACGTTTTTCTTGATACAAAGGATTAAGATACAAAGGTTTTACATATCCACCAAAAAAAGGAATTCCTTCTGCTCTCATAGCTTCACAAAATCGTTCTCTGGATATTCCAACAATTTTTTCGTCATATGTGAAAGCGAAAACATAGTATACATGTTTGACATAATCATGTTTTGTATGATGAAATCCTGAAATTTTATTTAGTTTTTTAGAAAGATAATACGTTAGTTTTATTCTTTCTTCATTCATCTTATCTAATTTTCTTAATTGAACAATCCCTATTGATGCTTCAAGTTCAGTCATTCGATAGCCATAACCAAGAATTTCAGATTTGTAGGTTCGTTTTTTATCTGAAGGATGTAAAACTTCGCCGTGATTTCTAATCATTTGTGCAATTTTTGCAATTTCAGCATCATTAGTAACTAGCATTCCCCCTTCACCAGTCATCATATTTTTGGTTTCTTGAAAAGAAAAAATACCACAATCACCGATTGTTCCAACTTTATTTCCATTATACAATGCACCAGGTGCCTGAGCACAATCTTCAATAATTTTTAATCCATGTTTTTTGGCAAAAACAATAATTTCATCCATATCACATGGATGACCAAATAAATGAACAGGGGTAATTGCTTTAGTAAGAGGACTGATTATATTTTTAAGTTTTTTAGGATCTAAACAAAATGTATCATCTAAAATATCAGAAAAAACAGGTATTGCGTTATGCATTAAAACAGAAGTTGCAGTGGATGTAAATGTATAAGGTGGAACAATAACTTCTTCGCCAGGTTTTACGCCAACAGCTGCAACAGCTGCATGTAGAGCAGAAGTAGCAGAATTAAAAGCAATAGCATGTTTTGTTCCAATATATCTAGAAAAATCTGCTTCAAATTCTTGGATTTTTTTTCCACCTAAAAAATTTTCACCAGGTGAAGCGATAAAAGTAGATAAATTTCCACTATCCAAGACATCAATAACTGCTTGTTTCTCATCATTTGAAATTATAGGATATGGTGGAAAAGGTTTTGAACGGATTTGTGTGCCTCCAAATAATGCTAACTTTCCCATTAAATGTAATTCATTAAGTGGATAATTAAATTTTTCAAATTTTCAATGTACGTAAATTAATTCTTTTACCATTATTTTTAGCAGATTCTATTAATGATAAAGAAGCTTGTAATGAATAATACCCATCAAATCCAGTACACTTTGGATCAATGTCGTTTTCTATAGAAAATAAAAGATTTTTGAAACCATTCATAATTTCAGATGATTTCTCTTTAACAATAAATGGTTTTTCTTTAAGACTATGATAGACTAAATTTTTTATATTTTTTATTTCAGAAAAAATTGCAGTGGAATTTGCAAGATTAATTTGAAATCTTCCTTGACTGCCAATAATATCACATTCAAGAATCCCAAATTTTTTCACATTAAATGATTTCAGATTACATTGTATACCAGATTCAAAAATTATAATACCATCAATGTTAGGATCTGTTAGATTATTTGAAACATTTGTACTAAAATCTCCTGTTACTGTTTTAATATCATCAAAAAAAAATCGTAATAAATCCAAAACATGAGTACCAGTATTTATAATTCCAGCACCATATAGTACAGTTACTGATTGAATTGGTCCAAAATTAGGATCATTAATCTTTGTTTTAATTTTATGATAAAATTGTCCAAATCTTCTTTGATGATCTACTTGAAGTTTAATATTTTTAGATTTACATAATTTAATGATTTTTTTAGATTGTTCCAACGAAAGACTGATAGGTTTTTCTAGAAAAATACCTTTCACTCCACTAGAACATGCAGCTTTTACAATTTCATAATGAGAAGCAGGGGCAGTACAAATTGAAATACAATCTAAATGTTCCTTTTCAAACATTTCATTAAAATTATTATACACGTTCTTTATTTGAAATTTTTTACTGTATTTTTTTAGTTTTGTTTTATCTACATCACAAATTGTTATCAATTTAGAATTGTTATTTTTTATTATTACACCAGTATGAGTTAATGGTTGTGATGAGGATGATTTTTCATCAAATTCACATCCAATTCTTCCTAATCCAATTACTCCACAATTATAATACACAATGATTCGAATAAATGTGAGTATTTATTATTTAAAAATAATTCAAATGAGCGTATTAGTAAATTTTTATTTATGAGAGTACAACAAAGATAATTCATAAATAAGATTGAAAGATTTTTTTGGATTTTGATTCATATTCACTTTTTAAAACAGAATATCTGTAAATATCAGCAAAATTCTTTCTAAAATAATCTTGTCGTAAAATACCTTCTTTAATAAATTCAAGTTTTTCATAAATTTTTTGTGTTCCAATATTATCTTGATGTGTACCAAAAAATATTCTATTAAGATTAAAAAACTCAAATCCTAATGTCACTAACATAATATATTGTTCAGTCCCAAATCCTTTATTCCAGAATTCAGTTCCAACAAATGAACGAATTTCAGCTTTTTGTCCAATTTTTTGTGCTTCATGTATTGGGAAAAAAAGTCCACACCAACCAATTAATTCATTATTTTGTTTGTTAAATTGTGAAAAAATTTTAGCATTTTCTAAAGATTTTTCATCATTTACTTGTTTAGAAAAAAATTCAACAGATATCTCATTCATTCCTTGAAAAAGAAATTTGTTAAAATTAGGATCATTTAACCATGAGATAATTTTTGGGTAATCAGATGATTGAATTTCTTTAAAATAACTATGTTTTAAATTAAGAAATAATAAATAATCATTATTATCATTCATTATTATCATTCATTATTAAATAATATAAAAATTAAACATATTTTAATTAATAATTAAGTTCATCATTAGAGAATAAAAAATCATGAAGATAAAAATGCCATTTGTAAATACTTTCATAATTGCAGAAGCAGGTTCCAATTGGAAAACAGGTACCTATGAAAAAGATTTGATAAGGGCTAAAAAATTAATTGTAACAGCTGCAAAATCAGGTGCAGATGCAATAAAATTTCAAACTTTTAGAGCAAATTCAGTTTATGCAAAAAATTCTGGAACAAGTAACTATCTTTCTAAACAAGGAATTAATGAAAATATTGAAAAAATTTTTGATAATTTATCAATGCCTTATGAAATGATTCCAGAATTAGCAAAAATGTGTAAAAATAATAATATTCATTTTATGTCAACTCCTTTTTCAATTGAAGATGCAAAACAAATTGATCCTTTTGTTGAGATTCATAAAATAGCATCATACGAAATAAATCATGTAAGATTAATAGAATTTCTTGCTAATACAAAAAAACCAATTTTGATTTCTACGGGTGCAAGCACGATAAAAGAAATTGATTTTGCTGTGAATTTATGTAAAAAAATGAAAAATGAAAATATTATATTGTTACAATGCACCTCAAAATACCCTGCTCCACTTTCATCAATTAATTTATCAGTAATCAAAACCTTAAGAAAAAAATACAATATACCTGTAGGATTATCAGATCATAGTATAGAACCAACTATAGCACCAGTGTTATCACTTGGTTTTGGTTCATCAGTAATTGAAAAACATTTTACTTTAAACAAAAATTTACCTGGACCAGATCACTCATTTGCATTAGAGCCAGATGAACTACAAAAAATGGTAAAATCAATCAGAAATGCAGAATCTGCTATAGGAAAAGAAAAAAAAGGAGTATTAGAAATTGAAAAGGAATTACAAAAATTTGCCAAAAGATCATTACAAGCAATTAATGAAATTAAAAAAGGGGACATACTAAAAGAAGGTAAAAATTTTGATGTTTTACGACCAGGTAATAATACTCGGGGTTTAGAAGCAAGATTTCTAACAAAATGTAATGGAAAAAAAGCAATTAAAGATATCAAAATTGGCGAAGGTATTACCGAATATGAATAAAAAAAATAGTTATTTTACAGATTTGAGATGTGTATCAAAAATAATGCCAACTTTTTTTGCATCAAGTGCATAATTATAAACTGAAAAATTATCTAATGTGATATGAGACATATGAATACCTTTTTTAGAAATAGCTTTACCAAGATATAAAACATCATCCGTAACAGGATCTACAGCACTTTTTGATTCTCCACTACAATGAATTTTACCGTTTACATATTGGTGTAAAGTACGATTATCTTTATTTAGAACATATACAACATGATACCACTCGTTTAGATTAACATCAGGAGTTTCTGGACACATTACATTTAGGTATTCATCAATATTATCTCCACCATACCATGTTTGAAATGCTTTTTCATCTGCATAATAATATCCACTAATTGTTTTCATATAACAACAACCCCACCCAATCGTTCCTTTACTAAAGATGATGTTATGATCACCGTCCTCATGAGAATTAATCATTACCCAAAAAGAAATCGAAGTGCCATTTTCATGAGATATATTCATTTCATCATTCAAAGGAATTTCAATCCATCCATTTCCATCAAATTTTATTGCATTTCCAAATAGGGAATCGACAAATTTACCATCGCCCATAAGAATTCCATCACATTTAGATTTACATAATGTATCAAAACTATTTTTAGTGTCATTTTCAAACTTAAAGGAAATTAATTTGTGTTCTAATGGAAAATCAGACATAGTTTTGGATGTTTTTTTATAATTAAGTGAAAATTCAATTGCCCAATTTCGATCAATTAATTTTTTTATGCTAGAATATTTTATACATACAGGCTTTCCATTAGAATATTTTAAAACAAGTTCTAATCTATCATTGCATTTAATATCTTCAAATTTAATTCCATGATTAATTTGTTTTTTTGGAGAATCGATGGAAGATGAGGAGTATATTTCATCTATATGTACGATTAACCCAGAAAAAAGAATTAAAATAATAAGATAAACTTTAAATTTCAACTGATAAGTATTGACTTAACAAATATTAAAAAATTGATATAATATTAAAATTAATTTTGTTATAAAAATAGTATAATCAAGACAGATATGAAGAATTAATGGAAAAGAATTATAGAGTGTTGTGATAAAAAAATAATAGAAAAATTGGAAGATATTAAAATTTGTAAAATTTGTATTCAGCCCAGTACAAGACCAGGTATTTTTTTCAGCGATGAGGGAATATGCGGGGCATGTATATGGGAAAAAGAAGAAAAGCGGAAAGTTGATTGGGAACAGAGATTTAATGAATTATTAAAAATTGCAGAATGGGCAAAAAAATCTTCTAATTCAAATTATGATTGTGTAATTGGAATAAGTGGTGGAAAAGATAGTACTTTTCAAGCAATTACAGCTCGTGATAGACTAGGTTTACATCCTCTACTTGTAAACGGTGAGCCTGAAGGAATTACAGATATTGGTAGACATAATATAGAAAATTTAAAACAATTAGGTTTTGATGTAATTTCAATCCGACCAAATCCAAAAATTGCAAAAATTTTAACAAAAAGAGATTTTTACATGCATCTTAATCCTGTAAAAATTGGCGAACATGCATTATGGGCTTCAACATATATTATTGCGGAAAAATTTGATATTCCTTTAATAATTCAAGGTGAAAATGCAGGTCTTACATTAGGAACAAGTTTAACAGGACTTGGTAAAAATTCAAACGCATTAAATGCAAATGAACTTTTAACTCTAAAAGCAGGTACAGAAGAATATTTAGAGGAAAACGGAGTAGAAGAAAAAGATCTATTCTTTTATAAATATAATAAAAAAAAATTGGAAGAGAAAAATATTCGTGGAGTCTGGCTACAATATTTCTTAAAGGAATGGTCACTTCAAAATAATGCTAATTTTGCAAAAGAATATGGATTGATATGGAGGCCAAAAGATTTTGATCCTGAATCAATTGGTACCTACATACCATATTCTCAATTAGATTCAGACTTAATACAAGTAAATCAAATGTTGAAATATATCAAATTTGGTTTCGGACAATGTATGGATCATGTATGTTATCAAATTAGGGATGGGACATTAAATAGAAAAAAAGCATTGGAATTGGTAAAGAAATATGATGGAAAATGTTCAAAACAATATATTCAAAAATTTTGTAATTATATTGAAATTGATTTGGAGGAATTTTGGAAAACTACAGAAAAATTTAGAGGTAATATTTGGAAGAAGGAAGAAACAGGCAAGTGGCACAATATGTATTGGGATATAATAGAAAAAGAAGTTTAATATTCTTAAAATAATTTAATAATTCAAAAATCATAGATTACTAAATTCATTTTTTAAAACAGAAAATTTGTTTATATTCCACCATTTACCATTCCTCCATAGTGATTTTCTAAGAGTACCTTCAAAAATAAAATTCAAATCAAAAAAAAGGTTTTCAGAGATTTTATTAAATTCAAAAATATCTGCGCCTATTCGATTCAGATTTAATTTGTTAAATCCATAGATAATCAATTTTTGTAAAATTTTTTTGCCAAAACCTTTTCCATGAAATTGTGTTTCACCAATTATTATTGCAACATCAGCAGTTTTATTTTCATCATCCAAATGAATTAATCCACAAACACCAATGGGTTTATTTTTAAAAGTAACAATAAACATTTTACTGGAATTAGACTTTTTTTGTTCAATAAACCATTTTTTTTGATTTTCTAAATTTAGTAAAAAAAATTGTGCATTATAAGGAAATATTTTGTTAGAATTTCTCCATTTTTGAAGTAACATCAAATCAGATTCTCGAATGGATCTGAATTGAATTTTTGATTGTTTAAGTTTCAAGGTCATTTAATTATCTCACAAATGAATTTATTGTTTTAATGATCTTTGTGACATCATTTTCAGATAAGTTTGGATGTGTCGGTAATGAAATAATTTGCTTGGAGAATTTTTCTGTTAACTTTAATGATATATTTGATTTGTAATATGTCATTTTATGAATTGGTTTGTAATGTGTTCCAGTTTCAATATTTTTATCAAGTAAATATTTAATTAGATTTTTTCTATTTTTAACCAAAATCCAATAAAAATGATAAACAGAATCTTTAGTGAATGGCATTTTTGTTGATATGTTAATTTCTTCAAAATATCTTTTTGAGATATTTTTTCGTATTAAATTTAATTTTTTTAATTTTTTTAATTGCTCTAGTCCTATACCTGCAGAAAATTCATTCATATAATAATTCCAACCTAAATATTTTACATCATAATTAGTACCAATTCTATCAGAAATTCCACACCATCTCAAAGAATTTAATTTTTGTTTTAAATTTTCATATTTGTTAGAATTTATAGATATTAATCCACCATTTGGCATTGCCAAATTTTTTACAGGATGAAAACTAAAACAAACAAATTTTCCGTGTGAACCAATAGGTTTTCCTTCATATGTTGCACCACAGGCATGAGCTGCATCTTCAATCATGATTAGATCGTGTTTTTTAGCTAATTTTTGAAGAACACTTAGATTAGAAGGATGTCCGGCAAAATGAACAGGAATAATTGCTTTAGTATTTTCAGTTATTTTATTTTCAACATCATTTGGATCTAAACATAATGTGTTTGGATCAACATCTGCAAAAATAGGTTTTCCTTCATTATACAATACAGAATTTGCAGTACTTGTAAAACTTAATGATGGAATAATAACCTCCTTATTTTGAATATCTGATAAAGAAATTGCAAGATGTAATGCTGCAGTTCCACTATTTACTGCAACACATTCATCTGAATGAGAAAAATTTTGAAATTTTTTTTCAAATTTTGAAACTAAACCAGTACCAGCACCTGAGGCCCAAAACTTACTTCTTAAAATTTTTTTAACCGATTCTTCTTCATTTAAACCAATACAAGGTTCAAATAATTTAATTTTTTTTGTCATAATATTCATATGCAAGTTTTGAAAAAATAAATGAATCCCACCACTTATCACATCTCCAAACTTTCTGACGAAGACATCCTTCTTTTATGAAATCCAATTTAGTAAATAATGTAATATTTTCTTTCATATTGCCATAAATTTCTACCCATAATCTATTTAGATTTAATTCTCCAAAACCATAAGACATGATTAAATTCAATGTGTCTAAAGCTTCAGGTTTCTTTTGCCATTTTTCATATGACAAATAAATTGAAATTTCAGATGTTCTATTCTTCCAATCAATATATGTCAATCCAGTAACACCAATTAGCTTTTTTCGCTTATTTACAATACCAAACATTATTTCTTTCGGAGGAGAATGTTGATGAAGAGATTCAAACCAATTATTTTGAAGAAACATATTCAATTGTCTAAATTCTCGAGTGGATTTACTAACATGTTTACTATTTCTCCAATCACGTAAATCACTTAGATCTTCTTTTTCAAGAGCCCTTAAATTGATAAATTTCCCTTCTATCATACCAATCATAGAGAAACCTAAAATATATGTCATCAGTGACATCAAATCTAATGAAATACATTTTTTGTGCATATAGAGGTTGGGCGTTGAAACTTTATGAAAAACTCTCAAAAAAACATAAAAACATGATTTTAATTAATTGTCCAGAAAAATTGACTTTTGAAAAAATAAATAAAATTAAACCTAAATACATTTTTTTCCCAGATTGGTCTTGGATTATATCTAATGAGATAATAGAAAATTTTCAATGTGTTTGTTTTCATGAATCAAATCTTCCTAAATTTAGAGGGGGCAGTCCAATTCAAAATCAAATAATACGAGGGATCAAAAAAACTAAAACAACTGCATTTATAATGAATGAAAAATTAGATGCAGGAAAAATATTGTTACAAAAAAATTTATCATTAACGGGTTCAATTGATGAAATATTCTCTAGAATGATAAATAATGATTTTGAAATGATAAATAAAATAATCAAAAATGATTTTAAATTAAAAACACAGAAAGGGAAAGTCACTGTGTTTAAACGACGTAACAAAAAACAAAGTGAGCTAAAATCATTAAATCATTCAAAAGAATTTCTTTATAATTTTATCAGAATGTTAGGTGATCCTTACCCTAATGCGTTTATAAATATAGATAAGAAAAAAATAATTTTTAAATCAGCTAATTATAACGGAAAAGAAATAACTTTTCAAGGAGTAATAAAATGAAATATTTGATAATTGCAGCTCATCCAGATGATGAAGTATTGGGAATGGGTGCAACAATAAAGAAACTAACCAAAAAAAAGCATGATGTTAAAATTGTAATCATGGCAACAGGTATTACAAGTAGACGTTCAAGTAATAATGAAAATTCTTTTAATTATACTAAAGAATTGAAAAAAGAAAGAAATTATGAAAAACAAATTAAAGAATTAAAAAAAGATGCTGAAAAAGCTTCAAAAATATTAGGTGTGAAAAATTTAGAATTACTTGATTTCCCAGATAATGAAATGGATAAAATATCTAATTTAGAAATTACTAAAAGAATTGAAAAAATTATTATTGATTTTAAACCATCTGTAATATTTACACATTCACAATATGATTTGAATATTGATCATAGAATTTTGTATAATTCAACTATAACTGCTACAAGACCGTTTACAAAAACATCTGTCAAAAAAATATTGACATTTGAAATTCCTTCATCCACAGAATGGAATTTTTCTGAGAATTTTTCTCCAAATATTTTTGTAAATATTAAAGAAGAATTACAATTTAAGATTAAAGCGATGAAAGCATATAAAAGTGAAATAAGGATATTTCCACACCCACGATCAAGTGAAGGATTAGATATTATTGCAAAAAGATGGGGAACAGTTTCAGGATTTTCTGCTGCTGAAGCATTTCATCTTGTAAGAGAATTCAAAGATAGTTTTTGAAGAAATGATATTGATTTAGTTTCATCATTGATATGTTATAATGTGCTTAAAAATTTTGCAAGATATTCTGAAGAATTACCATGATTGGATAAATAATTTTTGACGTGATTTTTTCCATTTTGAATAAATTTTTGACGTAAGGTTTCATCAAAAATAATATCATGAATGTATTTCTCGATATCAGAATTTGCTGATATCGATAAAATTGCATCATCTTTTTCATATTGAAAATCATAAAATTGATTATCTATTACGATATTCATCGTAGGTTTATTAAAAATTAATCCTTCCAAAATAACAGTAGACGGATCAAAACCTTCAGGGGATATGTTGATAAGAGTATCACAAGACATCAGTAATTCCTTAATAGATTTTTGTTGGAATATTGGAATTGTGGAATCTATTTCATGTACTATTTTTTTTATTTCTTGATTATGAATATCTTGATTTGGATGAAGTTTGACAATCAAATTCACCATCTTAAAATTTTTAGATATAATACAGATTTGTTTAAGTAAATTTTCAAATTTTAAATACAAATCAGTATCGGCTTGTCCAGAAACATCGTTAATGGAATGAATGGTAAGTAAAATAGTTTTATTTAATTTGGAAATTTTTGTTTTATTATTTAAGAAAAATAAATCATGACGTGGACTACCACATACAACTATTCTATTTGGATCAATATTTTTTTGTTCAATCAAATATTTTTTTTGTACTTCTCCCCAAACTCCAATTTTATCTTTAAAAAGTCCATACATACTAAGTATGTCATATCTTTGAATTTTTGGAGTGTAATTTGCATACCCATGTTCAAGTAAAATTGAAGGTTTAGAATTATTATTAAAATTTAAAACTGTTTTTTCAGTCTCACCAAAAACATTTGAACACATTATACATTTTATATCATTTGACTCAAGAATTTTTTTAGATATAATTACTAAAGTAATATACTCTTTAATTCTATTTTTATATGTATCAAACAAGATTTGCTTAATTGAAGGCCATATTGAAATTTTTTCAATAATAAAAATATCAAAAAAACTTTTGTCATTTAACCAAAATTTATTTAATTTGTCAAGATATTGATTTGTCAGAAAAATTATATTTTTTGATTCTTTTTTCTCAATTTTTTTACTATTAATTAATTTACAATTATATTTTCTTAGTAAATTAATTGATTGAAGATTCCAAATTGCAGGTCTCCGTTTATTAAAAAATAATACATTTTGACCTAATTTATGTAAATTCATTAATAATTTTGAATATACAGCCGGATTTATTTCCAAAAATAATACAGTTTTCTTTTTGTTATCATTATTTTTCCATAAATTAAAAATTGTACATGTAACATTCTCAAAAATAGTTTTTATTTTATTGAAGGTAGATCTAGAAATTTGTATGGTAATTGGTTTTTTGTATAAGTTGAATTTTAATTCAATTCTATCCCATTCCAAATGATATTTCTGATCTCCATCAAACATTTCTAATTTAATATTACGTTTTTCAATTAATGGAAAAACAGTATCATGAAGATTTTTTGATATTATAATTTTTTGAGGGTTTTCTTTTTCAATTATTCTTTTAATAATTAAAAAATTTTTCAATTGATGAATTAAAAGCATATGTAATTCGGCAGTATCTAAAATTCCAAGTAAATTGATATTATTAAAATTAAATTGTTCAAGAAATTCTTTATCATACCAGTCATAATATGAAACAGTTAAATCAAAAATCATATTTCGATCATTTTGATCAATATATTCTTCAGCAATTTTATGAGGGAGGTTTTCTTTTTTTAGAAGATAATGTGTATTATGATCAAGTGAAAAAATAGTTGAATCAGATAATATTTCATTTTTGATTTTGTTAAAATTTACAGTTCCTTCAATTAGGAAAATAGTATTAACCAGAATATTTTAAATTAATTTATATACAATTTATTTGTGTTGTAATTATATTCATACTTGAAGAATTATTTATTTTATTATTAAATTTTAAAAATTATATGATTAAGATTATCACTATTAAATAAGATAATTTACTAATTGATTTCTTTATACAATATTCAAAAAATAGTGAAAATTAAGTTCCTTTAGTATGATATTTTTGAATTTTTTTAATATGTTCCATGGCTAAAGTTGAGAATTCTGAATCATGTTCATCTAAAAATAATTTCATTTGATTATCAGTTACTTCTACATCAGATAAAAATCCACCATAGAAAAAATGTTCATTTGAATCTGAACCAATTTCCATTAAATCAAATTCAAAAGAATTATCTTCAACAAATTTTGTAAATTTGATTATATCTATAGGGTTTACCTTTATTTTTAAAGATGCTTTGATTGCTTCTGGTAACTCTTCAATACGATTTATTTTCTTTACTGAAGGAAGTTTTGCATAATCAACATCAGTAAAAATAATTGAAGGTTTTTTATTTAATGCAGCTTCCAATCCAGATGTACCACCTATTGTAATTACTAAAGAACATTTTTCTAGAATTTGTTTTGGTGTAATTGACGGATGTATTAATTTTACATTTGGTAATTTCATCAATTGTTTATAAAAGGATAATTCCCTCCAACCACGTGCACTCATTACAAAATGTTCTTTGACATATAGGTCATATCCAATTGGTAATGATTTAACAATTTGTGTTATTACTTCAATTTGATTTGTGTAAAAAGGTGCACAAAGTAATAATGAACTCTCAGGTTCTTCATGTAATGGAAAATAGATAAAAGGTTTATCTACATTTAATTCATTAATTAAATTAGCATTAATGAAATAATTTCTATACGTTTCAATGATCTTATAATACAATTGTATGGCAAATACTCTCAATTTTGTTCTACCAAAATATGTATAATGAGTATGTACATTATTATTTTTAGATAAAAGAAATTTACATATTGCTTTTAGCTGTTTACTTTTTGATGTAAGGAATTTTTTTTTCCAAGATGATGAATTTTTGAAACTGTTAAATTTTTCTAGATAATTTTCTAAATCATCCCATGTTGTTTCTTCAATTTTTTCAGATGAATTAATTATTACTTCATCTATTTTATCAGTGTCAGTAGAAATAATACATCTATAACCAAATCTAGATGGACCTAACATCAAAATCTTTATGCCCTTTGCTTTACACAACTCATGAAAAAGATGTGTGTGATGTACATTTGTTTGTGGTATTATAAGAAAATCTGGTTTTACATCATCCAATACAGTTTCAAATAATTTACATTCTTGTTCAAGAATAGAGAGAATATCATCATCAGAAAATGTATGATAATAATTAAATTTGAAAAATAATCTTTCATTATAAGCAAGAAGCCATAAATTAATGTGATATTTTTCTTCAAAATCAGAAAGATATTTGAGATCAGGTTTTTTCTTTATGTTAATATGATCGTGATAGAACCAGATTTTATTAAATTGAATTAACTTTTGTTGTTGGAAAAAACCTTTTGGTTTATCAGAAATGTCAATTATAGCAGAGATATTACAATCATGTCTATCTTGAATATATTTTGCAAGACCAAAAGTAGTAAAATCTCCATCCAGCCAAAAAATGATATTATCTTTCATATTTTCATCCATCATAAAATTGATTCATAGTAAAAATATTTTTGAGTAATTTTGATAATTTGGAGATTTTTCATCATTATTTTAATTAATTGGAATTAATTTTTCATTAATTAAAATATTTTTTATTTCATCTATTGTTAATAATGATACTTTATCCGAAGAATATTGATCATTAATGATACTTTTTTTAACATCAGGTTTATTTTTTAGATATTTATCTTGAATCTGGTGTTCTAAAATAACATAGTCATCATTATTCTCAAAAGTGTTTCTTGTTTCATCTTTACTAATTAAAGTTTCATGGAATTTTTCACCAGATCTAGCAGAAATTATTTCAGTTTCATTATTACCTTTTAACAATTCAAGAATTGCATCTTTAATATCAGATACTTTATAGGCTTTTAATTTTGGAACAAAGACTTCCCCACCTTGAGAATTATTTAATGCTCTAAAAATTAATTCTATAGCTTGATCCATAGTTATATTGAATCTAGTCATTGAAGGATCAGTTATAGTAATTTTCTTACCATTTCGAATCTGATTTACAAATGTTGGAACTATAGAGCCACGACTTCCCAATACATTTCCATAACGTACACAAACAAATTTTATGTCACGATTTCCTTTATAATAGTTAGCAGAAACAAATAATCTTTCCATCAAAAATTTGGTTGCACCATATGTGTTAAAAGGTGCTACTGCTTTATCAGTTCCAATTGCTATAACAGTTTTAACATTATTGTTAAGACATGTTTCTATTAGATTTTGAGAACCATAAACATTTGTCTTTACAGCTTCAAATGGATTATATTCTGCTACTGGTACATGTTTTAATGCAGCTGCATGAATTACTGTATCAATATTTTCTAATGCCCTAGATAATCTTTGTTCATCTCTAATATCACCTATAAGAAATCTTAATCTAGAATCAGTGAATTTTGATTGCATTTGAGTTTGTTTTAATTCATCTCTACTGTAAATTCTAATTACTTCTACATCTGTTTCTAGTAATTTTTTTGTTAATGCTGTTCCAAGACTACCAGTTCCCCCAGTAATCAGAATTTTTTTCCCTTTAAACAATTATTATGTTCCTTTCATTTATGATAAAAAACCTTACTATGACTAAAATATAATAAATCATTAGTTATATTTAATAAAATATTTATCAAAAAGGCCTAAAAGTTCAGAAATTTTATTTTGTATACATTCCTAATAAGTTATATAATTATGAAGTTCGATGGTATTAAGCAATGAAATTTTGTAAAAAATGTTTATATCCAGATACAAAACCAATGTTAGATTTCAATTCATTTGGAATATGTAGCGCATGTACAAATTTTGAGTCTAAAGAAAAAATTGATTGGAGTAAAAGAAAAGAAGAACTAAAAACTATTTTAGAGAAATACAAAAGTATCGATAGTTCAAATTATGATTGCATAATTCCTATTAGTGGTGGAAAGGATTCACATTATCAAACTTATGTATTAAAAGAAGAATTTGGTCTTAATCCTTTAGTTGTTAACTTTCATCCTCATGATTTTACTGATGTAGGAAGAAAAAATATTGAAAATTTAAAAAAAATAGGAGTAGATTGTATAGAATTTTCAGCAGATCCAACAGTTTACAACAAATTATCTAGATTTGGTCTTAGAGAATTAGGAGATTATGAATGGCCAGAGCATCTTGGAATTTTTACAGTTCCAGTACAAATTGCAGTACGTTATAAAATTCCTTTAATCATCTGGGGTGAAAATACTGCATTAGAATATGGCGGTTCAAAAGAAAATTCGGAAATGAAATTTATTGATAGAGATTATGAAAATACTTCAGCTGCAAATTATTTTCAAGATAAAATTACAGCTAAGGATATGACAAAACATGGATTTGAACTTAAAGATTTAAAACCATATCTTTTTCCATCTCGTGAAGAAATTGAAAGTGTCGGTGTTAAAGAAATATGGTTAGGTTCATTTCTAAAATGGGATATTTTTAAACAGATGGAGATTGTGAAGAAACTTGGATTTAATTTATTTCCAGAAAAAAGAGAAGGTACATATGATAATTGGGAAAACTTAGATACTAAATTTACTGTGTTTCATGATTATTTCAAATGGCTAAAATATGGTTTTGGTCGTGCAACTGATCATGTATCTATTGAAATTAGATATGGTAGATTAACTAGAGAAGAAGGATTAGAGAGAGTAAAACAGAGCGAGGGGAAAATACCAACTAAGTATTTATCAGAGTTTTTAGATGAAGCTGAATTAACATTTGAAGAATTTCTAAAAATTTGTGATAAATTTATTGACAAAAACTTGTTTGTAAAAGATGGAAATGGTGATTTAATCAGAGATAAAAATGGAAATTTATCAAAAATCAAATATGATAATGAAGGCTAAAAAAATAATTTTGACATTCCATTATTTTACTACTCTAATATTATTCATATACAATACATCCAATCCACAATTATAAAATACACTTAAAGCATCTTTAGGAGAATTCACTATAGGTACATTATTTGTATTAAAAGATGTATTTAGTAAAATTGGTACCTGAGTAATTGAATGAAATTCTTTTAATAAATTATAAAATATTTTATTTGATTTTTTAGAAACAATATGAATTCTACCAGTACCGTCATTATGTACTACAGCGGGTACTTTTTCAATCATACTATCTTTGAATTTCACCACCTTTTCCATAAAAAAAACTTCAGTTTCGGGAGTAATTTCAAAAAAATCTTCTTTATATTCTTCAAGAATTGATGGAGCAAATGGTCGAAATTCTTCTCTAAATTTAACGTATTTGTTAATTGCATCTTTCATCCAAGAAAAAGTTGGTGAGGCTAAAATACTTCTATTTCCTAAAGCTCTTTGTCCTAATTCAGAACGTTCTTGGAACCAACCTACTATTTTTCCTTCAGATAGAAGTTGAGCAGCATCTTGTAAATAATTTGGGATTTCTTTATAATGAATCTTTGATATATCTAAATCTTTTTTTATTTCTTCATTAGAGAATTTTGAACCAAAATAATTATCAAAATACTTCTGAAGTGGAATATCAATTTTTTTGGATGCTGAAATAAAAGCAGCACCAATAGATATTCCAGTATCATCTGGACATGGACCAATGTGAGGCTCATTGAAATTTGTATTTATGTTAATTTTTCCATTAAGAACAGAATTCATAAAAAATCCACCAGCAAGACATAAATTTTTTTCATAAGGGTATTTGTTATTAAGATATTTTAGTAATTCAAAAACTTTTTCTTCCATAGCAATCTGTAATCCACCTACAATATCGTAATGTTGTTGAGTTAATGATTCATCTGATTTTCTGGGTTGTCCAAATAAAGTCTTAAATTTTTCTGAGTAATATTCTACAGTATTAAAATTATAAAAATCAAAATAGGATAAATCTATCTCAACAAAGTCATTGAAAGAATCACTGCCAACTTTAATCAAATCTTTTATTTTTTGTTTATATTTTGATGGATCACCTAAAGATGCTAAAGCCATAATTTTCCATTCATCAGAATTTGGAGTAAAACCTAAAAATTGAGTAAAAGTTGAATAAATCATTCCAATGGAATGTGGAAAAGCAGCTTTAGAAATTACTTGATGAGTGTTATTTTCAAATTTATAGATCCCGCCAGTATGAATATCTCCAAACCCATCTAAAATAACAGCAAGAGCAGATTTAAAACCTGAAAAATAAAATGAGTAAGCAGAATGAGCTAAATGATGATCAATGTACTCTACATTAATTGATTTATCATTAAAACTGATTTGTTGATCAATGGCAGAAATTGATTCAGAATAATCTGCACTAGCTAGTTCATTAATTATATAATGTATGAAAAGTCCTTTCTCACGAAAAGTTTGATGAATTGAATGAGAAGGTTTAGACATGTAATATTTTGGATTCCATCCTGATGAAACAGTGTCAATATCAGAAAATGAAATGCCTGCTTCCTTTAAACAAAATTTTATAGCATTATGAGGAAATGATTGATCCATTTTTAATCTAGTAAAACGTTCCTCAGCAGCAGCAGCAACAATTTTTCCATTTTTTAGAATGCAAGCAGAAGAAATCCAACCGCTAGCATTAATGCCAAGAACATAAGAAGACATATTGATATATTATTAATAAATAATTTTAGAATATAACAGCTACGGAAAAATATTCTACATGAACCTGTATGATGTGTGCTGAAGGTCAGATACCTACAAAAATATTTACAGGATTTCTTAAAATATCCAGACAGGTTTTTTGAATAACAACTAAGCTGTGAAAAATGTGCTAACAAAGATTTGTTTGGAAAGGATAAAAATGAAAATAAAGACTAATTTTTAGAGTATTTCATTTATTGTTTACTTGTGTTCCACTTAGACCAGTCATAATCTTCAAATAGAATATTTTTCATTTCATTATCATCGGGTTTCCATGCTGGATTGGCAAGAGTAAGTATGGTTGACTTTTGGTCTGTTATGTTGATGTGAGCTGAAACATGGTTCTTTGGTATTTGTATCAAAACAGGATTATCCTCACTTGATTCTATTTCATGATATTTTCCTTGCAAATCTTTTGCAATAAAAACAACCTTTCCCCTAATACAAACAAAATAACTATCTCTAGTAGTGTGTAAATGGGGACCTTTAATTTCTCCAGGATTTACAGATGATATATAAACCATTTTTGGTTCAACTTCCAATATTTTATCCCAATCACGCCAAATTACTGTTAATGATCCATTGATATGTCCATCTGCAATATCCTTCGTGTCATGTTTTTCTAGTTTAACATATCTTATAGTATCATTTTTCATTTAATTTATAAAAAATATAGTAATTATTAAACTCATTATAATGTATTATAATAATTGAATATAAAATATGTCTAATAATAAAACTAAATTATTAAAGAGGGAAACTAGAAAGATATGAGACTTTTAGTAACTGGAGGATTAGGTTTTATCGGGAGTAATTTTATCTTAAAAACGTTAGAAGAAAATAATGACTTAGAAATAATTAATATGGATGACAAACTGTATGGTTCTAATATTAAAAGTCTAGAAAAAATTAAAAAATCAAATAAATATGAATTTGTAAAAGGAAATATTACAAATAAAAAGATTTTAGAAAAAACAATGATGAAATGTGATGCTGTGATTAATTTTGCTGCAGAATCTTTTGTAGATAGAAGTATATCAGATGCAACACCAGCTTTTGATTCTAATCTTAAAGGAGTTTTTATTTTATTGGAATTAATAAAAAAATACAAGAAAAAATTAATACAAGTTTCAACAGATGAAGTTTTTGGGAGTTTGGATAAAGGAAGTGCAAGTGAAATTTCTCGTTTTAATCCTTCTAGTCCATATTCAGCAACTAAAGCAGGAGCTGAATTGTTAGTAAATTCATACTTTGTAACACATGATTGTAATTGTATAATTACACGATGTACTAATAATTATGGACCAAGACAATTTCCTGAAAAATTAATTCCAAAAATAATTCTTTTGGCAGAACAAGGAAAAAATATTCCAATTTATGGAAAAGGGGTCAACATTCGAGATTGGATTTTCGTGGATGATCATTGTGATGCAGTATTTAATGTACTAAATAATGGTAAAGCAGGTGAATCATACAACATTTCTGCAGATAATGAAATTAATAATATCACAATTGTAAAAAAAATTCTTAGTTTGATGAATAAGTCAGAAGATTTAATAGAATTTGTAGAAGATCGTCCAGGACATGATTTCAGATATAGTATGAATTCTTCCAAGATTAGAACTGAATTAAGTTGGAAAAATAAAATGAAATTTGATGAGGGTTTAAAAAAGACAGTTGATTGGTATCTTTTAAATAAAAATTGGTGGAAAGACATTGTTAAAAATTCTCTAAATCCCACTCCTTGGAAAAATTAACCTTAAATTATTAATATTAATAAAAAACCATCTTCATATGAAAGGAATTCTTCTGCATGGTGGTCATGGAACTAGATTAAGACCACTAACTCATACTGGTCCAAAACAACTACTTCCTATTGCAAATAAACCAATGTCAGAATACTGTATTGAATCCATGAAAGAAGCAGGAGTAAAAGACTTAGTAATTATCATAGGAGGTATTGGAGCACAAAAAGTAAAAGACTATTATGAAAAGGGAGAAAAATTTGGTGTCAACATTAGTTATATTTATCAAGATTTCCCTAGGGGAATATCACATGCAATTAGTTTATGTGAAAATTTTATCGGTGAAGAAAAATTTCTTGTTTTTTTGGGGGATAATATAATTCAAAAATCAATAAGTGAATTTGGAATTGAATTTGAAAAATCTAATGCATCAGCATCAATTCTTTTGTGTGAAGTAAATAATCCCAGTAGATTTGGAATTGCAGATATTAAAGATGGAAAAATTAAAAAGATTATTGAAAAACCTAAAGAACCTCCAACAAATTTAGCAGTGACTGGGATTTATTTTTTGGCACCAGTAATTTTTGATATCATTAAAAGATTAAAACCGTCTTGGAGAAATGAATTAGAAATCACAGATGCGTTAGATATGTTATTGAATGAAAACCACATGATTACTTACAACATGATTACTGACTATTGGAAAGATACTGGAACTCCTGAAGATATTATTCATGCAAATAAAGCAATTTTAGAAAATTTAAGTTCAAATTTTAGAGGTAAAAAAGAATCTACTGTTTCTTTAGAAGGTAATGTATCCGTTGGGACTGGTACTTTTATCAAAAATGAAGTTAAAATAACCGGTCCAGTAATTATTGGAAATAATTGTGAAATTTATGGTGATGCCATAATTGGGCCAAATACAAGTATTGGAGATGGATGTATAATTTCAGGAGGAAAAATAAAAGATTCCATAATTATGAATAATTGTGAAATTGGAAAAAATGTGAATTTAAAAAATAGTATAATTTCATCAAATTCAAGTATTAAACAAAATAATGTTCAAGATGAGCAAATTTTCCTTTTAGGAGAAGGAACAAAAGTATTATTTTAGTTATTTTTGATTGATGGATTTTTTAATATAAAAGAAATTGAATTTGAGAAGAGATGATTAGCGAACAAAAAAAACCTCTCATAAGTATAATAATTTTAAATTATAATGCAGGAGATTTATTGATAAACTGTGTAAATTCTGTTTTTGAAACAAATTATAAAAATTATGAAGTAATTGTCGTAGATAATGTTTCTACGGATAATAGTCACAAAAAATGTAAAGAAAGATTTGAAAATATTCAACTAATTGAAAATTTAGAAAATTTTGGATACTGTGAAGGAAATAACATTGGGATAAGAAAAGCAAAAGGGGAATTCATAGTAATTTTAAATCCAGATACAATTGTTGAACGAAACTGGTTAGATGAATTTTTAAAAGCACATTCAAAATTTGGAGATGGTCTTTATCAGCCAAAAATTCTTTCACTATATGAAAAAGATGTATTACAAAGTACAGGAAATATGATGCATCTTTTTGGTTTTGGTTTTGCTAGAAATAAAGGAATTATAGATAAAAATCAATTTGAAAAGATAGAGCAAATTGGATATGCTTCTGGTACATGTCTTTTTACATCATCCAAAATTTTAAATAAATTAGGATTACTTGATCCATTTTTGTTTCTTTACCATGATGACCTAGATTTAGGATGGAGAGCAGCACAAATAGGAATTAATTCATACTTTGTTCCAAACATAAAAATTTTGCATGCTGAAAGTTATATTTTAAAATGGAGTTCAAAGAAATTTTATTGGTTAGAACGTAATAGAAAATATTGTCTTTTAACTCATTTTTCTAAAGACACATACAAAAAAATGAGGCTGAATTTATTATTAGTTGATTTCTTAGTATGGATTTTTTATATTTCAAAAGGATTTTTGGGTGCAAAAATCAAAGCAGAATTAGATATTAAAAAAAATAAAAAACATATTGAAGAAAAATATTATGAATTAGAAAATAAAAAAATTATTCAAGATTATGAATTAATTAAAAAAATTCCCGATAAAATTTTTGTTCCAAAAAATGTCACTAAAGGTATTATCAATGATTTATTTAATTCAATTCTTGAAAAACTAAGTAAACAAACAAAGGCAAAAATTTTTAAAAAAATTAATTAATTAATTCTGAAATTACAATTGCAATTGCATAATCTTTTTCATGGCTAATGGATGCATGAAAAATATATTTTTTTTTAAAATTTAGTAATGTGATATTAGGTTTAGATTGTTTATGTGATGTTACAATTTTAGAAATATAGATATTTTCATTGATTGATTTTTTGACAGCTTCCTTTAAAGCAAATTTTCCAGCAAAGTGAGAGGATGGTTTTTTGTATTTTAAACAATAATCAATTTCGGATGGTTGAAAGATTTTTTTATATAATCCAGGAATTTTTCCATATGGGATTTTTTCAAAATCAGGTATATGAGAAATATCTATTCCAATTCCAAGTTTTTCAATCATTTTTTATCTAACAATTACTTTTGCCACACCATCAATTAAACAGGTTCCAGATCCATTTAGAATAGAAGTAGAAATAGTAATAATTTTTGTTGAATTACTCTTATGAGTAATCTCACCTCTAACTTGAATTTCATCATCAATGAAACAAGGTGAACGAAAGTTTAGAGTTTGTGAAAAATAAAGAGCATTTTTTCCAGGTAATTTCATGCCTATTAATTGTGAAAAAAAAGAGGCCAATAACATTCCATGTACAATTCTTTTTCTAAATGTACTTGAACCTGCATATTCAGCATTCATGTGTAATGGATTCAAATCTCCAGAAAAGTTACTAAATTCATCAATCATAGATTCAGTAATTTTTTTTGAAAAACTTTCTTTTTGTCCAATAAATATATCATCAAATAAAAACTCATTTGTATTTTCAGTCATTAAAATTTACACCATGATTTTGTAAGTGACGTTTTATATCAGATACATTTTTGACATCCATTGCTTCATCAATAGAAAATTTAACATCGAAATTGGTTTCTAATTCATCTAACAAAACATATCCATTAAAAGATGTCCAATTTGAAATAGAAATAGGACTTGATTCATCGTTTATTTCTTCTATGTTAATATTCATAACTTTTGAAATGATTTTATATAATTTTTCAGACATTATTTTACTCTTAAAGTTAAAAATTCAGGCATATTGAAAGGTGTTTCTATATTATAAACCCAAAAATTATTTTCTTTAGAAAATTTAGAATCTGAAAGTAAATGTTCTATGGATTTATTTTTTGGGGTAGGAATAAATTTAGCTTTAAGTCTTTTTACATTATTTTTTTTTGCTTCATTTATTATATGATATAATATTGCTTTCTCAATTTCACGTCCCATAACTCTACAACTAAGAAGAAAAGTATCTAAAAACCATTCATCTGAATTAGTTTTTTCAACTATAAAGACACCAGTAATTCCATTATCACCAAATTTATCACGTATTTGTGCACAACCTACTAGCATTTTTTCATCTTCAGAGAATTTTTTTATTTCTTCTTCATGATATCTTTTTGAAGTAAGATTGAATTGATTTGTTTTCAGAATTAATTGAGAAATTCTTGGGATAGTAAAACTATCTGATTTTTTAATATCTATTTCTAAATTTAATGTTTTTAGAAATTCGATTAGATTGGTTGATGATTTCTGTGATTCACTTCTTTGTTTTTGTTGAAAATACATTTTTCTTCGATTAGTATCTTCTTTTGTAACATGAAATACACTAAAATCGTGTAGTGATTGAATTACTTCAGAATATTGTGACGGATCATGAGGAAGGTTTGGAGTAGTTATCTCAGGCATGTTTTTTTTAACGAATTCTCGGTTGACTGGGTCATCATCGAAAAAAACAAAACTATCTAAGCCAATGTTAAGTTCTTCAGAAATAGATTGCATATTTGATACTTTATCATCCCAATTAATTTTCATACAAGCAAAATCATCTTCTTTTAAAACCATATGTGGGTGTTCACGAATAACTTGAATAGCATCATCAAAATTATTTTTACTGTTTATTGCAAGAATTATACCTCTTTGAGATAATGCTTTTAGATATTTTTGAAATTCCACGAAAGCATTTCCTGGAGGTTGAGGACCTAATCGAATTCCATCAAAACCATCTTCTCCTACAATCCCTCCCCAAAGTGTGTTATCAAGATCCACTACAATACATTTTTTTGTTAAACCAAGAAAAGATATAATGTATGGAATCAATTCATTTGCTAAATGTGGAATATAATCAAGTGCAATTTTAATATCACCAAATAGATAATTTTGGAAATTAAAAACATTAGTTTCTCCATGTTTAATCACAAATTTAAAAAAATCAAATATATAGACAGAATCCATCTCAATTACTTTATCCTTAAGTTTTTTATTAAAATCAATAATGGCATCATGAAAACTATAACTTGTGTTCATTTCTGCAATTCCATGTGGAGAATAATGTGGTAATCCTAAATTTGTTATTACAAGTTTTGAAGAAGTTGTTTTATTAAATTTTTCAATTAAGTTTAACAATTCATTAATTTTTTCATCAACAAAATTTTTTCTTTCTGATTTTGTTATAGAATAAGGGAAATGGAATAAATCACCAAAAATACTTCTTGTATCTAAAATTAAAAATACCATATCAGGTGAAAAACTGTATAAATTACTTTTTGTATCTAAAATCTCTTGATTATATTGATTATATCCTGCAACATATGTGTAACCAAAAATTTGTTTTTGTGAGCATTTGACTTTGAGTGATTCAGCTAATCCATTAATTGTAAAGCTTGATAAAATTGCTAATTTGATTTTTTTATTATAATCATTAATTTCTATTTTTTGTGAATCTAAAATATATTCGGATAGGGGTTTTTTATTATCCATTATTTCAAATAATGTAATTTAACCTTAAATATTTACTAGATGTATGTATTTCGAACAAAAGTGACTAATTTTTCTTCATAAGCCTTAAAGCCAAAAACCAATTTTTCATAGTGAATTAAATGGAAAATTCTGAAGATATCTTTTCAATAAATGAACAAGAAGTGATGGAGTATTATGATCTTAAAGGCTCTTCAGGAAAGATAAAATTGAAAATGAAAATGCTACGATCTTGGATATTGCATTATATTGCATATTCATCTCCATTGTCAAATTTTGTAATTAATACACAAAGATCAAGAGGCGTAAAAATTGGAAAAAATTGTCATCTATCACCATATGTGTTAATAGATTTAGTATATCCAGAATTAGTTAAAATTGAAGACAATGTTACCTTAGGTTCAAATTCAATGATTTTTGCACATATCAACCCAACTGCAAATCTAAAGTTAAAAAAAACTCATTATCCAAGAAAAGTTGCTCAAGTAATTATTAAATCAGGAGCAGTTATCAATCCAGGAGCTATAATTACTGCAGGAGTAACAATTGGAAAAAATGCAATAGTTTCCATAGGTAGTGCAGTTTTTGAAGATGTGCCTGATAATTGTGTGGTTTTAGGAAATCCTGCTAGAGTGGTGAAAAAACTTGATTTGGAAGAAAAGTAAATTAAAATATGTTATTTCAATAAAGATGTGAAAAGAATTGAATTTACTTGGAATTGATTTTGAAGATTGGTTTCATCCAGAATTAATCCAAAAAGTATTAACAAATGAAAAAAAACAACCAAAAGTAATTCAAGGACTTGATAAAATTATTGATTGGTTAAACCATCATGATACATATGCAACTTTTTTTGTTGTTGGAGAATTATTAGAATATCAACCAGAACTTTTAGACAAAATTATTGAAAATGGTCATGAAATAGGTTTCCATACAATGAATCATACAAGATTAGATACTATTGGTTTTAAAGAAAAATTCCAAGAAGAAATTAAAATTTTTGATAAAATGACATCAGGAAAATCTAAAGGATTCAGGGCACCAACTTTTTCGTTAAATGATTTAAGTAGATGGCTAATTGATGTTTTAGAAAATAGTAAATATCAATATGATAGTAGTGTTGTTCCAGTAAAAACAAGTATGTATGGATTACCAAATGCAGAAAAAAACCCTTACAAAATTAGCAGTGAATCTTTGGAACATAATGATCCTAAATCAAATATAACTGAATTTCCAATATTAGTTACTACATTCTTAGGGAAAAAAATTCCTGCAGGTGGAGGATTCTATGTTAGAACATTACCACAAAAAATTATTACAAATGCTATAAAAAATTATGAAAAAAACAATAATCCAGCAGTATTCTACATTCATTCTTGGGAATTAACACCAGAATATATGCCTAGAATAAAATTATCGTTAAAAGATAATTTTATCACATATCACAATATAGAAAAAACATTATCAAAAATGGATAAAATATTGAAAGAATTTTCTTTTACATCGTTTGAACGATTCATGTCTTAAACATAATAGAAGTTTTTTATATCATATGTTTTGGGATTTAAAATAGTTTAAGGTATCAATAATTCCTTCTTTTACAGGAGTCTTAATACTCCACCCTAATGATTTTAGCTTGGAATTATCTACAAGAAAATTCCCAACATCTACTTTTTTTGCATATGATGGTGATTCAATATAAGTTACTTTAGTATTTGTGATTTCTTTGAGCCAATTACCTAAGTCAGAAAACCAAGTCTTTGTTGCAGATGATATCCAGTAGATATTACCAGATTTTCCTTTTTGCATTATTGTTTTAATTGCAGATATAACATCAGAAACATAAATTACATCTCGGAAAAAATTTCCTTCATCATAAATTGTGATTTCTTCTCCACGGAATGCTTTGTAAATCAGAAAATTAATTGCATTTTTATTTGCTACAACTTGTTCTCTTGGACCAAATGAATTAGTAATACGAAATACCAAGGTATCCACACCATACATTATTTCATATATTTTACAATAATGCTCACTTGTTAATTTATTTGCAGCATACATTGAAGTGGGATTACAAGACGTTTCTTCAGTGACAGGGAGTTTGTCTGGCTTTCCAATTACAATAAATGTACTACCCAAAATAAATCTGCATTTAAGATCCATATTTCTAATTTTCTCTAGTATGAATAAAGTAGATTTTGTGTTTACATCTATATCATACATTGGGTTTTCAAATGATTTTGAATGAGATGTTTCTCCAGCAAGATGTATTATTACATCAGGTCTATTTTTTTCAATACTATTTCCTAATTTTATAAAATCTGTAACATCTATTTGTTCAAATATTATTTTATCAAGAATGTGGGATATGTTATTGATTTTTGATTTATTTCTTGTCAAAACAATTACTTGATGATTATCTTTTAAAAATTCATCACATAGATGACTTCCAATGAATCCAGCACCACCAGTAATCATAATTTTCATTAAATGTAAGAATGTTTTAGGCAGTTAAAAATTCATGTGATCTTACGCTATGTATTTAATGAAATCCCAAGTATAGTGTTTAGTTGAGCGCAAGTTTATTTAAAAAAGCTAGTATTTTGATTAAAGCCATTAAAGAAATTAAAAATTGGTATCTTTATGTCGCTCTATACCTAAACTTTATCAAAAAAGAGCACATAGTTTTAGAATCAAGAAGTGGGATTAAGATAAAGATTAGAGTAAATTCAACCGATATTATGGCATTTACACACGTATGGTTATTACAAGAATATGAAAGAGTTGGTTTTGAAATCAAAGATACAGATACGGTGATAGATATTGGGGCACATATTGGATTATTTGCATTATATTCATCACAGTTTTGTAAAAATGGAAAAATTTATTGTTTTGAACCAGTAAAAGAAAATTTTGAATTGTTAAAATCAAACTTAGAACTAAATAAAATTAAAAATGTAATTGCTTTTAACGGAGCTATTTCGACAAATAGTGGTGTGATTTCAATTTTCTTGAATGATGATGAATCAGGTCACAGTATGTATGTTAAAGGAACAAACAAAATACAAGTAAAATCATTTTCATTACAAGATGTATTTGAATCAAATAAATTAACAAAATGTGATTTTATTAAGATTGATTGTGAAGGAGAAGAATACAAAATAATTGAATCATTACCAAATTCATATTTTGAAAAAATAACTAAAATGTGTATAGAATATCATTTTGCAGACACAAAACCAGACTTGTTACAAAACATGATTAAAAAACTAAAATTATCACATATAGTCGATACAAGAAATATTTTACCAGATATAGGTTTTCTATATGCAAAAAAAACGACCTAATGTTTTTTTAGAATTCCTAAATAAGATTTTTTGTTTTGTGGTAATACAAAAGATTCTAAATTCATTTTTGAAGAAAAATTATGAAACGCATTATTTCCAGATATGTCATCAGAAATTAAAAATCCATCTTTTTTGATAAATGGCCATGCTGTATTAAATTCAAATTGCATATTTTTGTACGTATGTAAGCTATCGTGAAAAAAGATGTCTATAGAATCTAAAGAAGATAATGTATTTTCAAGTTTTTCTGATGAAGAACCAAAAATGAGTTTCCAATTTTTACGAAGAGGTGATGGAATAGCAGAACCAATCATTTCTTTTGATTGCCATGGCGAAAATAAAGAATCAATTGAATATAATGTACCCATTTTGTTTTCAAATAATGCCTGTAAAATATACATACTACTTTGACCATATGCAACACCTGTTTCTATAACTGTTTTTGGTTTTAAAATTTTACATAAAATATATAGAAATAAACCACTTTGATTATCTAAAGTATAATCAAGAGGATATGGTTTTTTCTTTGAAGGATATGTTTCATTTTTTAATTTATCAAAAAAATTATTTGTATGATTTTGAAGTTTTTCTGTAACTTTTTTTAAGTCTTCAATAGAATAAGAATTTTCAGGAAAAAATAATTTGAAGGAATCAATTAAAGTAAGTTCATTTTTTGAATAATCAAATTTAGTGTATTTGGAATCTTGCCATGATTGGTATTTTGCTTGAAGAATTTGATTTCCCATTTTTGGGTTTGCTAATGCATAAATCAAAATATTGATCAAAAATAAAAGATTATTCATGTCTGTGACTTCTTTTTCAACGGGGTAATTTACATAAAGTTATTGGTAAAATATCAATATTTGAGAAAATTTAATTAAATCTAGAAAGCAAAAAAACTAAATTCAAATAATATCAGATATTTTCATTCGATCTTCTGTTTAATAAAATACTTTTTAAACAATATTTTTTTTAACTAACTAGTATACATCAGGGTTTAATAATTAAATAATTTGTCATAATTTTTAGATAATGATTAATAAAAAAATTACAATTATTGGGATGGGTTTTGTTGGATTATCATTAGCATCATTTCTTGGAAACCATACAAAAGTAATTGGTATTGATTCTGACAATGAAAAAATCAAAAAATTAGAAAAAGGTAGTTCATATTTTCATGAACCAAAAATCAATTACTATCTAAAAAGAGCAATAAAAAATGGAATGATATTTACAAATAAAATAACCAATGAAATAGTTTCAAGTGATTTTATTTTTATCACAGTTGGCACTCCAATCGATAAATATGGAAAAATAGATCTGAGTAATATAAAATCAGTTTCTAAATCTATTGGAAAAAATATGATAAATTTAAAAAAACATCCTTCAATTATAATAAAAAGTACAGTTATTCCAGGTACAACTATGCAGGTAATAAAACCAATTTTGGAAAAAAATAATTTGAAGGAATCTATAGATTTTGATCTATTAACAAATCCAGAATTTTTGAAAGAAGGATCTGCAATGCAAGATACGATTTCACCTAATTCAATAGTCATAGGTGGAACAAATAAAACAGCAATAAAAAAATTAACAAATCTTTACAAAACAACATATAGAAAAAAACAAAAAATTGTAGAAACCAATAATATTACTGCAGAAGTTATTAAATATGCAAATAATGCATTTTTGGCTACAAAAATCAGTTTCATTAATTCTATTGCAAATATTTGTCAGAAACTCCCAGGAACAAATGTAGATAAAGTTGCAGACATAATTGGAATGGATCCTAGAGTAGGAAATCTATTTTTAAAAGCTGGTCCAGGGTATGGAGGATCATGTTTTCCAAAAGATGTTCAAGCTTTGATTAATTTTTCAAACAATATAGGATATAATCCAATTTTACTTGATGCAGTAAAAAATATGAACACATTGCAAGTAAACACAGTAATGAGTTTAATTAAAAATAATCTTAAAAATTTGAGAGGTAAGAAAATTTGTATTCTAGGCTTGTCATTTAAAGAAAATACGGATGATATCAGAGAATCAAGATCTATTGAATTAATTGATTTGTTGTTAAAATATGGTAGTGATGTTTTTGTTCATGATCCAAAAGCAATTCACAATGCTCAATCAGTCTTTAAGAAAAAAATTACATATTCTGATTCAATAAAACATATTTTGGTGAATTCAGATTGTGCGGTAATAATGACTCCTTGGCAACAATATAGAAAAATTGATGAAAAAGATTTTCTTACCATGAAAAACCCATTAATCATAGACACAAGAAGAATGTTAAATATTAGAAACGAAAAAATCCATTATGTTGGTTTAGGAATAGGTTGACATTAGAAATAGTAAGTAGAATTAAAAAAGTAATATTACTTACAGAATAAATTATTGTTCTCCAACATAGTTTAAATCTGTCCACAAAAAAAAGCGCTTCAAGCCATCTTCTAATTTGACTTGTGGGACATAACCTAAATGCTTCTGGATTTTTTTAATATCTGGACAACGTCTATTTGGTTCGTTATTAGGATAATTATTTGGGTATTCAATCACATCATGAGGTATTTTGTAATCAAGAATTTTGTTGATCATTTCAGCTAAATGAATTACAGATATTTCAGGTTCAGGATTTCCAATATTATATACTTCATTTGGAGTTCCTCGTAAAATGACTTGCAGTAAACCAGTTAATGCATCTGTAATATAACAAAATGTCCGAGTCTGATCACCACGTCCATATACTTTTAATGGTTTCTTTGCTTTAATTCTACTTGCAAAATTTGGCAAAACACGATAATCTTTTTCTTGCATTCCAGGACCGTAAAAATTGAAAGGTCTTACTATGTTCATCTTAACACCAAACTGTTGATTAAAAACATAACACAATGTTTCTCCCACGCGTTTACTTTCATCATAACATGCACGAGGTCCGAGTGAGGATACATTTCCCCAATACTCTTCTTTTGTTGGTATGTTATTGGGATCAGGATTACCATAGATTTCACTTGAAGAAAAGAAAAGAAATTTAGCATTTTTTTGTTTAGCAAGTTGAAGCATATTTTTAGTGCCGGTTATAGCTACATCAAGTGTTTCAAGTGGATATTTTTGATAATATTGAGGACTAGCTATTCCAGCTGCATGAATTACATAATCAATTCCTTTTTCAAAGGAAAGGGGTTTGGTCACATCATGCTCAATGAATTGAATATTAGGATCATCAATCACTTGTTTTGCGTAATTACCAGAAGTAATTAGATTATCAAGTGCAATTACATGTACAGGTGAAGCCAAATTTTTGGTATTCAATTGTTTAAAAATTTCAATAAAATAACGACCAAGAAAACCTTTTGCGCCAGTGATTAACACAGTTTTATCAGATAGATCTTGACAGATATTTTCTATTCTTGATATGATTTCAGAAATATCAGATTGGATAAAAAATTCATTCAAATCTTAAATCACCAAAAATGTAAAAATTTTTGAAATAGAATTTTCATATTTTTTTATCACAATTCCATAAAATTATTTGCCAGTATAATTAAGTAACTTTATTTTCTTTTTTAATTTAATTCACAAAATATACGTGTAAGATATACATTCTACTAAATATTAATTAAATTGTATCCAAATGAAAGTAACAATTTCATGCCCAGCATCCCTTCCTGCCACTCAATTTGGTGGGATAATGTTTCTAGGTGTAGAAATTGCTTCAGAACTTGCAAAAAATGGTCATGATGTTGTAATATTTACCACAGATTTGGATTTTGCCAATAATGCAAATACATTTAACAAAAATCTCGCTAGAACGGAATCAATCAATGGTTTTACAATAAATCGAACTCATGTATGGTTTTCATACAAACTGTTCTATGTAAATATAAAAATGTATTTTGAGATGAAAAAAAGAAATCATGACATAATACATACAATAGGAGTTAGAAGTTTTCAATCATTTATTGCAGCATTAATATCAAAAAAAATGAAAGTTCCATTAATAATATCAGATCAAGGTGGATTAACTACACATCCAGACTTACAAAGAAATAGCTTAATTAAAAAAATAATGTATAAAATACAAAATCCCATAATAAAATTTATTATTAATCAAACATCCAAAATTATTGTTCCAAATACATATGAAAAAGAAATTTTTTCTAAATATATAACAAATAAAAAAATTACAATTGTAAAAAATGGAATTGATTTGGATGAAATATATAAAAGTCAAATAAATTTTAAAGAAAAATATGGAATTAAAAATGAATTTATACTTTTTGTTGGAAGATTCAACAAAGTTAAAGGAATAGATATTTTATTACATGCATGGGATCTAATTATTAAAAACTCTGAAGTTCAAAATATTAAACTTGTAATTATGGGAGTAGATTTTGGTTTTGAATCAGAAATGTATGAAATCATAAACAAGTTACAACTTCATGATAAAGTTCTTGTTATAAAAAATCCTCCAAGAGAAGATGTTATATCATCTTATTCAGTATGTCAATTTTTGGTATTACCATCAAGATGGGAACTTTCTCCACTAACTCCACTTGAAGGATTTGCATTTAAAAAACCAACAATCAGTACGACAGCACATGGTATACCACATACAATCAATAACGGGGAAAATGCAATTTTAGTTGAGCCTGACAATTATGTACAATTATCTAAAGCCATTTTAAAATTTCTAAAAAATGAGGAGTTAAGACAGTCATATGGTAATGCAGGATATGATTTAGTTCAAAAAACATGCAATTCAAAAAAAATGTCAGAAAATATAATGAAAGTCTATCAACAGGTTCTAACAGATACTTAATAAGATCATTTTTTTATTTTAAAACAGAGAACATATGAAACACGGATTAGAAAGTGATATACCATTTTTTTTACCAAAAATTACAAAAGAAGATAAAAAAGCAGTTCAAGATGCTTTAAATTCTTCATTATTGACAGATGGACCAAAATTACGTCAGTTTGAATCAGCTTTTGCAAAATTCACAGGTGCAAAGTATGCCATTGGAGTATCAAATGCGACTTCAGCATTACAACTATCCATCAAATCATTAGGGATTGGAAAAGGAGATGAAGTGATTGTTCCAGATATGACATTTGTTGCAACTGCCAATGCAGTGGTGAATAGTGGAGCAATACCAGTTTTTGCAGATGTTGAAAAAGAAACTATGAATATTTCAACTGATTCAATTAAAAAGAAAATTTCTAAAAAGACAAAAGCAATTATTCCAGTTCATTTTGCTGGAAAAACTTGTAATATAATTTCAATTTTAAAGATTGCAAAAAAAAATGATCTTTCAGTTATTGAAGATTGTGCACATGCAATAGGAGCACAGTACGATAAAAAACACGTTGGAAATTTTGGTAACACAGGTTGTTTTAGCTTTTATCCAACAAAAAATATTACAACAATTGAAGGTGGAATGATCATAACTAATTCAAAAAAAATAGCCGAATATGTCATGTCAGCAAGAAATCATGGCATATCAAAAACACTAGTACAAAGATATTCTAATGGAAAACCTTGGGATTATGATATGATAGAATCAGGTTTTAATTACAGATTAGATGAAATAAGATCTGCAATAGGATTAAGTCAACTAAAAAGAATAAAAAAAATAAATTTAGAAAGAAAGAAAAAATTTGAATATTATAATTATAAGCTAAAAGATGTTACTGGAATAATAACACCTCATTCTTCAAAAAATAATGATCATGCATATCATTTATACATAATGAGGATTATAGATGGAAACAAAATTTCGAGAGATGAATTATTTACACAGTTATTGAAATATGAAATTAAAACTACTGTACATTACAAACCACTCCACAAATTTACAGCTTTTAAGGAATTTAAGAAAAATAATGCCGACATGAAAAATTCAAATGATTTGTACAAAGAAATAATTTCACTTCCATTCTATCCAAATATGCCAAAAAAACATCAAGATTTTATTATTAATTGTATAATAAAAATTATGAATGGTTGAAAATAAATTGTTATCAAATACAGAAATTTTACAAGAAAATTAGTCTATAACTTTAATAATCGTCAATTTTTGAAAATGTTATAGGAAAAAATTGAAAATTTTAATAGGTTTACCAACATATAATGAAGAAAAAAATATCGCGTCCATAATTATGAAGCTTAAAAAAATATATGATCAGATTGTAATTTGTAATGATGGTTCAACTGATTTATCAGGACCAATTGCAGAAAAAATGGGTGCAATTGTAATAACCCATCCAAAAAATCTTGGATATGGAGCTTCAATCAGGAGTTTACTTGAAAAATTTGAAGCGTTAGATGCAGATATACTAGTAACTTTTGATGCTGATGGGCAACATAGAATAGAAGATATAAAAAATGTAATCGAACCAATCATTAAAAATAAGGCAGATATTACAATAGGTTCTAGATTTTTAGATAAAAATACCAATATTCCTACATATAGAAAAATAGGAATTAAGGCAATAACAAATATTACAAATATAGGTACAGAAACTAAACTTACTGATTCTCAAAGTGGATTCAGAGCATATCATAAACGTGTTATTCAAAATATTCTTCCTTCTGATCATGGAATGGGCGCATCTACAGAAATTTTAATAAAAGCAAACAAACAGAAATTTCGCATAAAAGAAGTTCCAATTAAAATATTATACGAAGGAGATACATCTACCCATAATCCAGCATCACATGGGATATCAGTTATTCTAAGTACAATGAAGTTCATATCTATTGAACATCCATTAAAATTCTATGGCATTCCAGGTTTAGTTTTCTTGGGAATTGGATTGTCTTTTATTATATGGACAATACAAGTTTTTACTGAAGTGGGTGCTGTCCTTACAAATATTGCATTAATTGGATTAGCATCTACCATATTGGCAACAATGTTACTAATGACTTCAATAATGCTTTATTCATTAGTAAATGTAGTAAGAGAAGGAAAAAATCACTGAATATTTTAATTTCCTATAATATATTATCATGACAACCAAATGGGGGAAAATCAAGAGGATTTCAAGTGGAATAAAGGGATTAACCACAATTGGTGCATCAGATATTACAGGTAGTGCAATAGGAGTAATCTTTTGGTTTTATATTGCATCATTATTGGGTGCAGAACACTATGGTGAATTAGCTTATTTTATTTCCATTGCAAGTATAGCATCAACTGTTTCATTATTAGGAACAGAAAATGTGATATCGGTTTACATTCCAAAAAAGGTCCAAGTAGAATCAACAATTTATTTGCTTACAATAATAATTGGAATAATTGCTGCGCTAATACTTTTTTTTATTTTTTCAGATGTAGGTATTAGCGTATATGTTTTAGGTACTATCGTTATTGGACTAGGACTAAGTGAAATTTTAGCTAAAAGAATATACAGTTCTTACGCAAAATATCTAATTACACAAAAAATTTTGATGGTTATTTTATCTATTGGACTTTATTATATTGTTGGAGTAGATGGTGTTCTACTTGGTATCGGCATGTCATTTTTCCCTTATTTAATTCGAATATACAAGGGATTCAAAGAGACTAAAATAGATTTTTCAATATTTAGACCAAGAATAGGTTTTATGATTAACAGTTATCTCTTAAATTTATCAGGTACATTTACCGGTTCGATCGATAAAGTGATCATTGTACCTCTAGTTGGATTTGTGTTACTTGGTAATTATCATCTTGGAATTCAATTTATTGCAATCTTAACAATTCTACCTTCAATTGTATACAAATATGTTTTACCGAGAGATGCAGGTGGTATTTCTAACACCAGGTTAAAGCAAGCTACAGTTGTAATGTCAATTGGTCTTGCAATTTTAGGTATAACTTTATCTCCAATAATAATTCCAATAATGTTTCAAGAATACAAAGAAGCAATAGAAATCGTTCAAATTATGAGTATATCAGTAATTCCAAGTACAATTAATTTGATGTATGTTTCAAAATTTTTAGCAGCTGAAAAAAATAGAATTGTATTAATCAGTAGCGGAATACATTTAGGTTCATTGATTTTATTTATATTTTTATTTGTAGAAACTTTTAGTATTAACGGAGTAGCTTTAGCACTTGTTTTGGCTATTTCAATAGAGAGTATTTACTATTATACTGTTGACAAGGTTAAAAAAATAACAGTGAGTTAGAAAATTTATGAATATTATAAATAATAAATTAAATTATCTCGAAAAAAATATATTTATTTCTCTTATTATTATTGGATTAGCTGCATTATTAATTAGATTATACTTTTTTCCATATGGTGTTCCAATAACTGAAGATGGTCTTTTTTATTTTCGATATGGTATAGACACTAGTATCTTAGGTCATTTTCCTAATACATCTCTAACAAATAATGGATGGCCATTGTTTTTATCAATCTTTTTTTCTATGTTTCATTCTAATAATTTTTTAGACTATATGACAATACAAAGATTGGTTAGTGTTTCTATCTCAGTATTAACTATAATTCCTGTTTATTTACTAGTTAAAAGATTTTTTGAGCCTAAATATGCCGTAATAGGTGCATTTCTATTTGTTTTTGATCCAAGAGTGATACAAAATTCATTGCTTGGAATTACCGAACCAATGTACATATTACTTGTTACTCTTAGTTTGTATTTTTTCTTGAGTAATCGGATTAATTTTATCTATTTATCGTTTAGTATTGCTGCACTATGTGTTCAAATTCGCTACGAAGGAATAATGTTGTTTTTTTTAATCTCGGTTATGTTTTTTGTAAGACAAAGAAAAGAAAAGAAAGTTATTCTCAAATACATCATTGCTTTTACAATATTTGTCATAGTTCTATTTCCTATGTCATACATGAGAACTGTAACATTAGGTAGTGACGGTATTACAGAAAGTGTTGTAAATGGAGGGATTACATATGGAATGGAAGCTGTTACAAATCAAGAAAATATAATATTTGGAATAATATCATATATTCTAACAGGATTTCAGGCTCTAATAGAATATGCAGGATGGATAATGATTCCTTATTTTATATTTTTTGTTCCATTGGGAGTTATTTTAATTTTAAAGAAAAAAAATAATTATAATATCACTATGATAGCTGCAATAATCATCTTGGCAATTCCTGCATTATATGCATATAGTAGAGGAATACAAGATACCAGATATCTTTATGTATTATATCCAATTTTTTGTGTTTTATCAATTTATGCCATTAAATTTTTCCAAGGTAGAATAAAAAAAATATTTGTTATTATAGTAATCGGAGTTATTGTTTCTTCATTTGTTTTTCTTTCCATTAAAAATACAGATTATGAACATGAAAGAGAAGCATTTGAAATAGCTAAACATATCCAAAGTTCTACAAATTCAATCAATGGTTATTATCCAGAATCAAAATATATTCGAGTTACTGGGATGTTAGAAAAATTTCCTATTTTAAGTAGTTCAGTTTCATTTGGACCAAAAGTTCTTGATACTAATTATCAAAACATACATGAATTCATTAAGAAAAATGAGAATGAGGGATTAGATCTTTTAATAGTTGATGGAAAAGCAGATAGGTCAGGATTCCTAAATGATCTATTCAATAATGACAAAGAATATCCATATTTAACAAAAGTTTTTGATTCTGCGAATTTTGGTTACAAATATCATGTAAAAATGTATAAAATCAACTATGAGGAATTTAACTCTCTATATTACAAAGATGATTAATAAAAATCATGTTAGCTTTCAATATTTTTTAATATCATAATAAGAGATTCTTCGGATATAGTGTGTTTAACATTATTTGTATCCAAAAATACTTGAAATTTCCCTTTTCCCAGATCAGTGATTGATTTTTTTATCTCATTTTCATAGGTTGTGTATCCAGTACCAGAAAAACAACAAGGATCATACATGTTAAAAATTTGGAGTTGTCCTCTCTTTTCACCAAATGAGGCCATGATATAGAGATCCAAATAACTAGTTATTTTATATAATTCTGGTAACATTTGCTCATAATCACCCATATTTTTTAGATTATTGAATCTAAGATACAGAGGTACTGAACCAGCAACAGGGTAACTCTTCTCAATTCTAGGATCCAACGCAGAATACAAAACAGTTGTCCATCCACCACCTGAAATTCCTATCATATTATATGAATCAAAATGAAACTCTTTGTCAATATGATTCAAAGATATTGTAATGGGTTCGATAAAAAACTTGATTGGTGATTGACCATAAGGTTCGATAAATTTTAGATCATCATGAGTCATCAATTTAAGATTACCTAAACTTAGATCCACAATAGGTTTGTTATTCATACCTGTTAATGGCATTGAAAATGCTAAGACAGAGTATCCTTTTTCTAAAAAGAACTGAATCGTATTTTTTCCTAGAACAAAATCACCATCATGACCCTGATGATATATAATTAATTTATCATTACGCTTATCTGCCAAAAATAAATATGAATATGATTGTATATCATATTCCATGGATATTGTAATTTTATTTATTCTTGCAAGATTTGGTAGATCTGAATATCGTTCATCTATGATGTCATTTTCGATATTTGAAGGCATTCCAACATTAGGAAAAGTATTTTGTTTCCAAATGTATTGTGATAATTGTGTCCTTTTTTCTAATATATCAGATTGACTATGTATATGAATTAACGATGTGACGTTAACTTTAGAATATAATGAAGCATCATTATTCTGACCTTCATGATTATTTGTAATAAATTTATCATATATGCTATCAAATATTCCATATGGTTCAAATTTGAAAGTAGCAACAGCTATACCATAACTAAATGAAAATATAATTGTGATAATGAACAAACCTGCAAGTAGTTTTTTTTGAGATATCAAACAGATGATTTGTGCTAGTGGTTACTTAAAAGTAGATTGATACAATTATTGGAAAATGTAGAACAAGATATTATTTAAAATAGTAAAGGTATGTAACAGTGTATCGATTTTAAATTTGAAAATAGTTTAAATGAATTCTTTCATTAAAGAAACTAATGATTCAACACCTCTATCATTGTTAAAATTAGTCATTGCAAATTTTCTTCCAGCAGATGCAATTTTTTCCCATTTTGGATTATCAATATCATTTAAATATTCTTCAAATTTTTCTTTATAATTATTTTCGTTGATAAAAATTGCTGTTTCATTATCCCTATAACCCAAATTTAAAGCATAATTTTTATCTGTAATTTCCATAAAAGTGAGACATCCAGCAGCAGGTATTTCAAAATATTTCATGGTGTAAATATCAGTAGTAGCAGCAATAGCTGCAGCATATTTTTTCAAATATAGTGGATATTTGTCTCCAATGTACTCATGTGTGGATGTTGGAGTATAATGAACATATGAAAGTTTGTTACACATGGTTCTTAATTTGTAATGTTTCATTGGATCTTCATCACCTCTTGTAATTTTGGCAAAAATTCTGTTTGTGAATTTATTACTTACAATAGCTCCAGAATTTAAAATTTTTTCTTTTCGTCTATCATGAAATGGAGTTACAGCATCATACAGTGATGGTTCAATTCCATAAAAAATTACATCATACTTGAATTTACGTGGATAGTATTTGTAGAAAAATTCTTTTGCATATGTTCCAAAATAAGCATCAATTTTATATTTTTCATGATTTTCTTGTACGTTGAATTTACTCACACCCCATGGATCTCCCACTTTAGCAAAGACAGGAATTTTTAGATTCTTAAGTCCAATTACTTCATCTGGAACACAATCATGTCCAGGATTACCATTTTCATAAAATATAACAATGTCAGTATTTCCATTTAGTTTATTTGCATCAAATTTTTTATCACAAATTAAATACTTAACTTCAATTTTATTATTACGTGCAAGTGCTTTTAATAGAAAATTACGATGTTGAGTAAAATAATGTTTCTCGGATATACCCACACAATCTCGATAAACAAATGAAACTCTAATTTTTTTATTCATTATCAATCACGAAATAAATCATAATAAAAATTATCACATGGTTTTTTTACCAATATAATCATTCATTTGAGATTTTAATAAATTAATTTTTGCAATATCTTCTTCATTTAATTTTTCATTATTTGATACTCTAACCAATAAATCAAGAATTTCAATATAATATGGAAGAATTGCCTCTGAATTTTTTAGCAATCGTAACATATGTGGATTAGCTTCAAATCCTATATCAGCTTCAGATTTGTATGATTGGGATTTTTTAAAGTGAACATATCCAATGACGGTCAATAAAGGAATACCTACACCAATCATAAATATTACATACGTTGAGAATGCAGGAAAAATCTCTTTAAGACCTTCAAGGTTTTCTATGGCAAGATAATAAGTAACAGTAAGCGTATTTACCGCTGCCAAAACAAAGGCAAGATAAGTACTCCATCCAGTTCTAAAATAAAACCATGAACGGAAAAATAAGTTTTTACGCATATTAATCTCGATTCAAATTAATATATCAATTCTTAGTTTAGTAATGATAACAAATTTAATAAAATAATTTAATTTTTATTATTTCATATCTAATAATAATTAGATTTCATAAGGTATTTTTTAAAAATTTAAGTAAAATTATGTCATAAATCACTAGAATTTTTATAATATGTTCAATATTTTTTGTTGAATATAGATCAGATTTTATAGAATATTATGCTAATTCATTATTTTTTTGTATTATAAATTGATTATTTTTTAATTGAATGAATTGAGCTGCTCCAGTATCAACAAATTCATCAACCGCTTTTTTAACACCACCTTTTGAAAAATCTTTAGATATAGAATCAGGATAATAATCATCACCGGTAATCAATGAATTATCTTTAGTTTTTTCATTACAAAAATGAAGGTCATTTTTAACAAAATCATAAAGATGGTTACCATCAATGTAGACCCAATCAAAATAATTGTTTTCAAATGTTGGCATTATTTCTTCTGAAAATCCCCTATGAATGATTACTTTATTCTCAGAAATTTCATTTGAAAATTTTTTTCTTACATTTTCAAATTTGTTATCCATTTCAAATTGATTTGAAATGTGGTTTTTTCCATAAGGTGTACTAATAAAAGAATCATCATCAAAAAATTTCCATGGATCAATTAAGTGTAATTTTTTAGGTTGAGTAAGTTCTAAAATTCGTTCTGAAAAATCACCATTATTTACTCCAATTTCTAAACCAACAGAATTTTTAGGTAAACATTGTAATAAAAAATCTCTAGAAGAAGTATTATTTTCGTGTAAAGTATCATGTAATTTTCTACCTAATGGCGTATTAAGCATAAATGAATATGTTTTTTTACCAACTAATTTTTTAACAACTTTTTTTAAAAATATTCCCATATTAAAAATGAATTATCATCAATAATATAATTAGTTTTAATTCAAATATTCATTTTTATAATATAATTAATGGTAATCATTATTGATTGATACAGCAATAATTCCCGTAGCAGGACTAGGAACAAGATTGTTAACATTAACTAAAGATAATCCTAAAGAAATGGTTCCAATTTTTGCAAAATCATTTAATGAAATAACTTTAAGACCACTTATTGAACATATTTTTTTACAATTATTTGATTCAGGAATAAGAAATTTTTATTTTATAGTTGGAAGGAAAAAACGTTCCATTGAAGATCATTTTACACCTGAAAGAGATTATGAAAAAAATTTGAAAAAAAATGACAAAAACTATTATAATTTATTAGAAGATTTTTATAAAAAAATTGAAAAATCAAATATAGTGTGGATTAATCAAAATTCTCCACGTGGTTTTGGGGCAGCTATACTAAATGCAAGAAAAGTTGTAGGAACAAAACCATTTTTAGTTCATGCTGGCGATGCATATGTTAGAGGTAATTCAAATCATATTAAAAAATTAATTGTCAAATATGAAACAAGTAAAGCAGATGTTATTTTTTATATAAAAAATGTTAATAATCCAAAAGGGTATGGAATAGCATCCATATCTAAAATAGAATCAAATATTTTTCAAGTAAATAATGTTGAAGAAAAACCAAAATATCCTAAAAGTAAAAATGTGATAATGCCAATTTACATATTTAATTCAATGATTTTCAAATCACTTTTAAAAACTAAAGAAGGGGTAGGAAAGGAATTACAACTAACAGATGCAATTAAAAAAATGATTAAAGAAAAAAGAAAAATTTGTGCAATAAAATTTTTGAAATCAGATGATTGTATAGATATTGGAACACCAGAAAATTATTTTCATGCAATTACAATCTCCTATAATGAGAGTAAGAAAAAATAATAGTAAACTAGATTCTAAATACAATAATACATTAAGATTTATTTAGCAATAATTTCTAGTATATAAAATTGAAAGATATTAAAACAATTTCAAGCAATATGAAGAATAAAGTGAAAGTTAAGATTTTTGGGAGAGGAGATTATGGTAATGATGTATGGAAAAAAGCAGATCATGAATGGTATCAATCAATACATAATACAAATTATCTACTTCATGAAGATTTTAGCAAATATCTTAATTCAAAAGATGATGTTAAAACAATACTAGAGGTAGGTTGCGGAACAGGTGTTTATCCTATAAAAAATCAAAATCTTTTTCAAGGAAAAAAATATACAGGATTTGATATATCAAAAGAAAATATTGATTATTGCAAACAAAACTCAAGTTTTGAGTTTTTATGTGGTGATTTTATCAAGATGAAATTAGAACAAAAATATGATTTAGTTTTTACACATGCTGTTATAGATCATGTTTACGATATTGAATCTTTTCTTTCAAAAATAATAGATACAACAACAAAGTATGCATATGTTAATGCTTACAGAGGGTATTTTCCAAATTTAAAAAAACATCAATTCAATTGGAATGAAAGAGACCACTGTTGCTACAATAACATATCAATAATTCAATTAAAAGAAGATTTGATTTCAAATGGATTAAAAGAGGATGAGTTTGTCATAAGATCACAAAATAGTGGTTCAACAGGTACTAATGAAGCTGTTCAAACAGTAATTGAAATTCATAGACATTAAAAATATTTTAGATAATTTTTTTACCAGTTACACTAATTCCGCTTTCAATTTCTTTAAAATGAGAAATTTTTACTTTAGAATCTTTATACCATTTTTTAACTTCTTCTGGAGTATGCCTATATGCAAATTTAGGATAGTACCAATCAAAATTCACACCAATACTTCTATCTAAATTGTTAGATGGATCCCAAAAACATTTTAAAAAATGCCAATAAATAAAACGTTGAATATCATATGTTCCTTTTTTAATTCCCAATAAAGGAATGTCTTTAGGAATTGAGATTTTTTTATTAATTTTTAACAGATTTTTTCCCAATATTGACATATCTTTAGAAAATTCTATACATTCCTTAACAGACATATTTACAGTTGTTTTACGAGTAAAATCATCTGCAAATTCTCTCATTGGTGATTTTTTATTATAAACGTAAATTGAAATATGAGAATTTTTTTTCAGAAATTTTGTTAAATAAGTGAAAGATTTTTTGGTGTTATCAGTATGATGTAAAACTTGATCTGATAAAATAAAATCAAAGAATTTTTTCTTAAATGGTAAATTTCTCAAATCAGCTTGAAGAAAATGTAAGTTTGATTTTTTCCCATATTTTTTATAAGCAAACTCAATACTATCACTAGCATCTATTGCAAAAACAATAGATTTTGAATTAGAAGATAATAATTTTGCAGTATTTCCAACTCCAGTACCAGCTTCTAAAATGAGTTTTTTTGGTTTTAAAAAATATTTAAAATTTGTCATTGTATTCCATCCAAATCTCTCAAAAAACCATTTCTGTTGAAATGATGTCCATTCTTTTGCTTGATGATTTTTATGATTTAGTTTCCATTTTGCAGAAAAAGCATCTTCTGTTTTAACAAAATCTTTTTTCGTATCAGTAACAAATCTTGGAATACCATTTTTAATATGAAATTTATGATTATTTTGACATTTTAAGATACCCGTTTGAATTTCTAATTTAGAGAGTTTCAAACTTTTTAAAGTTAAATTTTTGTTACATCTTGGACATGCTAAATAATCTATTAAATTTGATTTCAATTTTAGATATACCAATTAGTGGTTAAATAAAAACATAATTAATCAATCAAAATTTAAAAATTTTTGCGCTTAAAATTTCTAAGAAAACTATAATATGAAAAGTTTTGAAATAATTTCAATGGTAATTAAATTATTGATTGGTGGTGCACCATCAAAAATTTTTCATTTAAAGGAATTTGTAAATTCTTTATCAAAAATTGATATTGATGCTAAATTAGTATCAGATACTGATATTAAAGATGGGTTTCCAAGTAGAAAAATTTCAAATTGGTTTCAAACTAGAAAAAAATTTCATGCATTAGTGTCTGATTTTAAACCAGATGTAGTGTTAATTGATAGACCCTCTCATTTTGGATTAGCAGTAATCAAGGAAGGATTACCATTACTTATTCAGTTAAGGGGAGATTATTGGTCAGAAATTCAATGGGCTAGAGAAACAATGAAGGGACCAGTAAAACGAGTTACAATTGAATTAAAGAAAAAAATTGCAGATAAATGTTTTAAAGGTGCAACAGCAATCATTCCGCTTTGTGAATATTTAGATAAAGTGATAGATATTCACTATGATCAAAAAAATACTCATATTCTTCAAAGTGGAATTACCTCATCCAGATGGTTTCCTGTGGACGGCATGAAACTAAAACATCCATGTGTTGGATTACTTCAAGGTGCAACAATTTGGGGGAAAACTAGAGAGATGTTAGTTTTGGAGAAAGTTTTGGAGAAATTTCCAAACATCACATTTTATTGGGTTGGAGACGGACCATACAAAAATAAAATTTTGGCAAAATTAAACAAGTTCAAAAATTTTGAATGGTTAGGTGCACTAGATTATCCGGAAAAAGTTAGAGAATATCTAACTGAAATTGATGTTTATGCTTTAATCAGTGGAATTGACATGTCCCCACTTACTCTTCAAGAAGCTCAATTGATGCAAAAACCAGTTATTGCAACAAGGGTTGGAGGCATTCCAGAATTAATGATTGATGGGAAAACAGGATTTTTAGTAAATCAAGGTGATCATGAAGATTTGATTAAAAAAATTCAGTTATTGTTTAATGACCAATCTTTGTGTAAAAATATGGGTATCTCTGGAAAAAAATTTGTAGAAGAAAATTTCTCTTGGGAAAATATTGCAAAACAGTTTAAAATTATAGTAAATCAATATGTAAGTTAGATAGAAAGTTTTTCATTAGATTTCATATCTTTAGAAATAAAAAGTCTATACCAAATTTCAATAGCAAGAATTCCTAAAAATTTATTCACATACTTTACATCAAGATTTTCTTTATCAATATGTGTAATTATCCAATCATTATTTATCCAACCTTCCTTAACAACATGAGAATCAGAAAGAAAAGATTTACAAATTTTTTGAGCATAATTTTTCCAAAGATTAATTGTATTTACACTAAATCCTAATTTTTGATCTGAAACTAGATGAGAAATATTTAATTGGTTTAGAATTTTTCTTAGAGGTAATTTTCCCAAATTGGAATCTTTATCATATTTTTGTGAATTTGGAATATGAGATGCAACTTGAATGATTTCTTTAGAGAGTAAGGGAGTAATCGAATTTAAGTTAAATTCTTTATTTATAGTTCCATTAACTATTGAAAAATTATAAAGTAATTTTCCATTATAATCTGCAAGAAAAACTTGATCAATTAGTTCAAGAGAATTATCAAAATATGGAGTTAGTTTTTCATAAATTTTGTTCCATGAAAATGGAGTTTTCTTTCCAAATAGTTTTTCTTGATCTGGAACTCTATCTCTTTCATGACATTGCAAGTATGATTTAATTTTTTCATTAATACTAGAATTAGAATTTACTAATGACAAATATTTTTGATATCGAAATGTATAGCCTCCAAATAATTCATCACCACCATCTCCTGAAGCTAAAAAGTCTGATGATTTTTTTATAGATTTGGCTACATGGTACCAATGTAAATCCCAAAAAGGTAATTTTGTACTACTGATAATTTTAGGAAGCTCTTCTAAAAAATTTTCTAATTCAATTATTGAATGTTCAATTCCAAAATGTTCAGCAATTTTCCCTGCTTGAATTGTTTCATCGACACTATTTGCAAATTTAATAGAGTATCCATGAATGTGTAATTTTGGATGAGTTTTTTTAAGTAATGATAATACCAAGGTGGAATCTATTCCACCACTCAATGCAATTCCAATTGTTTTTGAATCATCAATTACTAAATTATTTATGGATTTCTCAAGTAAAGAAATGATTAATTTTTCAGAAATTGGATCAAATTTTTGAAAATCTTTTGGGGTTAGTTCAGTTAAAGGTGATTTTTGTTCAAAATCATATCTGAGTGTAAGAAGATTTTGAATACTAGAATTAGATAAATTAGAATTTTTAACTTCCACGTCCTAATCCTCGAAAAATCAATCCTGCCTCTTTTGCAATTGAAGGATCAATAATTCCACGAGTATCAACCAAAATATTATTTTTTAATTTAGATGAAAATAATGATGGTTTAATTTCTAAAAATTCTTTATGAGCAGTGATGATCAAAGCTGCATCAGATTCAGAAAGAGCGTTATTCAAATTATCTTCAACTTGAATTCCATAAATTTGCTCTGAAATAAAATAAGGATCAAATATCTTAACATTGACTCCTAATGAAATTAATTTATTAATAATATGCTCTGCAGGAGAAAGTTGAATGTCTTTAACATTGGGTTTGTAAGAAATACCTAAAATCAAAATTGTGCTACCATCAATATTCAAATTTGATTCTGTAAAACAAGTTTGAATCAATTCAATCACATGTTGAGGCATGTGTTCATTAATTTCTCTACTAGCTTTGATCAGTTGAAGTGAATCAATACCAACATTTTTTCCTGAATTAAGAATTTGATATGAATTTACAGGTAAACATGGTCCACCTACGCCAGCCCCTGGATAATGAACTTGGAAATTATATTTAGATTGGGCAGCTTTTAGAACAGTCATTGTATCTATTCCTAATTTTTCAAACAAAAGTGATAATTCATTTACAAAAGCGATGTTTACATCACGAAAAACATTTGTAGTTAATTTTACTGCATTTGCAGTTTTACAATTTGGCATATGAATTAATTCAACTGGAAATACATGATGATAAATTTCATGAATTAAGTTAGTGATGTTTTCAT
>Ga0209992_10000381_pt1 | contig 60120 bp, 39 predicted proteins | sample 2SBtaG_2_FD_182564 | JGI IMG/M metagenome (GOLD analysis project Ga0209992, IMG submission 182564) | Deep subsurface microbial communities from Kolumbo volcano to uncover new lineages of life (NeLLi) - 2SBTROV12_ACTIVE470 metaG (SPAdes)... | ecosystem: Environmental > Aquatic > Marine >... | reverse complement strand
GGAATGCACCGGACGGGAGATTCGTTTTGGATGCAATCCCCGTAGGCGATGTGCACGTACTCGCAACTAGCGACGGAACGGCCCCTTCGGAGGTGGTCACGGTTCAAGCCCCGGGCGTGTCCGACTCTGACGAGTTAAGTGCTGCGGTCCCGTTCGTTGAATTGGAGCTCACCGATTCTATAGCGAGCTTCGGCCGCGTCGTGGATGGTACTACGGGCAAGTCCATCGTCGGAGCCAAAGTGATTCCGCATTCTGCGTCCGACACACTCATCCTCGATGTCTGGGAGGATCCCGTTTACACGGATGGCCTAGGGGAATTCGAGGGACTTCCTCTCGCGCCGATGAACGCGGCCCTGCGCGTGGAGGCAGCGGGTTTCAGTCCGTACAGCAAGCTCCTTGGCCGGGTCCACGAGTCTCCCCACAACGTGGGGGTCATCTCCCTGGAGCGCTTCCAGGCCCTTGAGGTACAGCTGTATTCCTATCAAAAAGAGGACTTCAGCAGCTACACGGCCACACTCTATCGCCATCCCCCCCAGTCTTTCGATGCGAGCGGCTACGCTCGGTTTGGCCAGGTGGAAGTTGGGAATCACCGCCTGTCGGTCCAGCCCGAGAACATGCACCGCCGAATCGACACTTGGTTTTCGGTCAGAGCATCACAGGAGAACCGTATTGAAGTCTATGTGGAGTTCGGCCCCCGGAGTGTTGTCGAGTTGGTTCTCGACGAGGGAGTCACGATTCCCGACTTGATATTCCTAAACGTCTACCGAGACTCAAAACGCTCCGGGGCCCTCCGTCGCCTCGAGACCTTCGACGAGAACCTGCAGGTCGAATTGTCCCTCCCCCCTGGCGAGCGCATGGTCTTTACGGTCATGGACCACTTGCGGAACCTAATTGTGACTGATTGGGTGACGACTTCGGATAACGGCGGTGACCGCATCACTCTTGAAGTTCATGGACAGGCCCATCACTTGCTGTTCGTGGATTCGAAGAGGCAGCCTGTGCCCGGGCCGCGGGTGCGTGTCGGTGTGCCGCCTCTGGAATCCGTGACAGGCTGGTTGTCCACCGGATGCGACGCTCAGGGGCGCTTGACTTTGAGAGACGTCACCGAGAGACGCGTCCTGCTTTACGCGACCGGGCCCGGCAGTTCGGTGGGGCAGATTCAAGAGGTGACCCTGGGTCCCAGTAGTCCAGATGAACCCATCCTCGTTCCCTACGAATGTGACTATCCCATTCTGGCCTCGGCGCGCGAGAGGGGGCAGGCGGTGGATGGGATCAGCCTGTCATTGCACCACTCTCTCGCGGGGGCGATCTTGGATCTCTCCAGCAGCGATGGGGCCGGCCAGGTGCCCTTTGGCCCGCTGGCCGCGGGCGACTATGTGGTTCAGATTCAGAGTGGGGGCTACTGGCCGGACGTCTTCGCCCTGCGTGCGCCTGATCCCGGGCAGCAGCAGGTTTTTGAGGTGCGCCGCCTGGGGGGGATTCGTGTGGAACTCAGCAAGGAAGGGTCGCCCATGGGAGGCTTGACCGTTGAATTCACCAGCGAGGAACGTGGGACCCGAGCTTCGGTGTGGCTTGGGGAGGGTCGTGTCAGCACCGGGCCTTCGGGTTTGGTGAGTGCGGCGGATGGGAGCGTGGAGTTGAGTGGCGTGCCCAACGGGGAATACACGTTGCACGTCACCTTGCCTGGGGGAGAGTCGTTCGAGCAAATCGTAGTCGTGCCTGCTCACGCGGAAGGTCTCGTGCGCATCGAATTGCCCTGATAAGACTTGAGCTCCGACGACAGGAGGGTCTTTGGCGGATGCGTTCTTCAGGCGCTGACTTGGGCTCGTACGCGGCAGTTCGTATCTTCGGCCGGGGATCAGTGCGAACATCTGAAGGGCCTTGGCATACTTGGGAGGTGACTCACGAAAACGCCAGCGAGTTGGGTGAGACCCGCGCTGTTTCACGGCTAGGGCGGTGCGCCCGTCGCGGACAACAGAAGTCTCTCGGGCTGTCCCCGCGCACTGCTTCAACGGCATGATTCCGATGAACTCCAAGTCCTCCCTGAGTCTGCTCCTGTTCCTGCTGCTTCCGAACGGGGTGCGCGCTCAGGCGCCCGTCCCCCCCGATCCCTACGTGGGTCCCCGCTGGGTCTCGGCAGATGGTCGAAGTGAGATTGTGCTGGAGGGGCTGTTTCAGATCACCGGGTCGGTGTTGGGTCGTGGGCGATCGCCTAGGGCGGGAGTTGAGCTGACTCGCATGCGGCCGGAGCTTGCGGGTGTGCTGGACGATTCCCTGCGCTTCAGGCTGGAACCCAAGTTCACGGCGGATGACGTGGAGTTGGAGGAGGCCTGGGTTGGCATGAACGTGCTCTCTGACAAGGGGCTGCTCATGGTGGGGCGCATGAAGGTGCCCTTCGGACTAGAAGAGGTGCGCAGCAGGCGACACATCGACTTCACGCGCTTCTCGATTCTGAATCAGTTTTCGCCGGCGGAGGAGCAGGGCCTGTTCTTGAACGGCAAGAACGAGTCGGGGCGCTGGGAATACGGGCTGAGCGCCACCGATGGAGTGGAGTCGGGGGATGCTGAGGCCAGCGTGAACCTGGCCGGGCGCGTGATGTTGCACCCCCATGCGGGAGAGGACGCCTCCCCCTGGCGCAACTTGCAACTGGGTGTGGGGGCGACGACGGATGCAGTGCACATGGACGCCAGCGGTTTGCACGTGGAAAACGCGGCCGGCCAAGAGGTCATCCGCATGGCTGCCGGTACGCGTTTGAACGGGGATCGTCTGCGGCTGGGTTTCGAAGCGGCCTGGTTTGACGGGCCGTGGTTCGTGCAGGCGGAGTACCTGCACGTTGAGCAGGACATGGTCGGGGCGACGGGAGGCGCTGACGTGAGTTTCGCCGGTTCCTATCTGGAACTGGCCCACGTGCTGACCGGTGAAAGCAAGTCATTCAAAGGCGTGGAGCCCGACCAACCTTTCAACCCGTCAACCGGGACGGGGCGCGGGGCCTGGGTCTTGACCGCGCGGCTCTCGGAGTTGCGTTCCGATGAGAGCCTGTTGTCCCAGGGCCTCGTCGCGCCGGGCACGTACACCCCCGCAATCCGCAGCCTGTCCCTGGGCCTCAACTGGGTCATGAACCGACACATGATCCTGCGCCAGGCTCTTGTCCACAGCGTCTACTCGGACGATGTGCTCATCGACGGTCGCTTCGAAGGTGGGGAGAGCGCGTTCCTGTTTGGACTGCAGTTGCACTTCTAGGCCGGGTCCGGCGGGAAAATCAGACGGGCAACTCGGCGAATACGGCGCCGTATAGGCAGCCGCAGCCGACCATCACGAACAGGTGCCAAAGCAGATGGAACCAGCGCTTGTGGTCGTGCACGTAGAAACCGACGCCGACGGTGAAGGCCGCTCCGGCGCAGAAGATGAGCACCAGTGCGGAGGTGCGCAGTGAGTCGATCAGAGGGCCGATCGCGATCATGCCGGCCCAGCCCAGACCCAGGTAGAGCAGCAGGGAGAGGTGTTCGTGGCGTCCGGTGAAGATCAACTTGAAGACCACACCGAAACTGGCCACTCCCCAGACGACACCGAACAGTGTCCAGCCCCAGGCGCCCGGAAGGCTCGTCAGGCAGAAGGGCGTGTAGCAGCCGGCGATCATCAAGAAAATGCTGGCGTGGTCGACAACACGCAGCACCCGGCGGCGGCGGGGGTGGACGGAGGCGTGGTAGATCGTGGAGGCGGCCAGGGTGGCGAGCATGGAGGTGCCGAACACTGCGCAGCCTGTGATGTGCAAGGCGCTACCACGTTGTGCGGCCTCGTGGAGCAAGAAAGGCAGCAGTGCCAGGGCGGCGACGAACCCGATGCCGTGGACCCCGGCATTCAGAAGTTCCTCCCGGCGATCCCACTTGCGTTCCATGCTCAAACCGTAACATGGCCCCGTGAGGAGCGCGTTTTCACTCGGCTGTCTATTCCTGTTGGGTTCCTGCGCAGAGGAACCTACACCGCGGGCGGAGCCCTCCGAAGCGCGCAATCCCAACGTGATTCTGATCCTGGCCGATGACCTGGGTTACGGAGACTTGGGTTGCTATCAGCCCGCGTCCAAGATCCCCACGCCGAACCTCGACCGACTCGCGGCGCAGGGATTGCGTGGCCTGGATGCTCACTCGCCCTCGGCCGTATGTTCACCCACGCGTTACGGAATTCTCACCGGCCGCTACGCCTGGCGCACCTGGTTGCAGCAGTCGGTCTTGCTCGAGTGGGATCCACCGCTGATTGAAGAGGACCGCCTCACCCTGCCCGCCATGCTTGGCCAGCACGGGTATCACAGCGCTTGCATCGGCAAGTGGCACCTGGGCTGGGACTGGCCGATCACCGAAGGGCGATCGCCCAACTTCGGTGGGGGCCGCGGGTTGGACAACGTCAAAGTGGATTTCTCACAACCGATCCTCGGTGGGCCGACGACCCGGGGTTTTGATCACTACTTCGGACACGACGTGCCGAATTTCCCGCCCTACTGCTTCATCGAAGATGATCACCCACTGGTGGAGCCTACCGAGACCAAGCTGGACCAGTTCTTCGGAGTGCCGGGGCCCATGTCGCCGGGTTGGATGCCCGAACGGGAACTTCCTGAGTTGACCGAGCGCGCTGTGGCTTACATCGAAGCACGCGCGGCCGTTCCCCAGCGTCCCTTCTTCCTGTACTTCACCATGCCTGCGCCCCACACGCCGATCGCGCCTCTGGCCGAGTTCGAGGGCACGAGCGAAGCTGGGATCTACGGCGACTTTGTGTACCAGGTAGACCACAGCGTGGGACGAGTGCTGAAGGCGCTTGAGAAAGCCGGGATCGAAGACGAGACCCTCGTGATCTTCGCTTCGGACAATGGCTCGCCGGCTCGCAGTGGAGAAGACATGTGTGGCGATGTCCGGTCGGTAACCGTTGAGACTGGGCACGACCCCAATGCTCCCTGGCGCGGGATCAAAGCCGACATCCACGAGGCAGGGCACCGCGTGCCGTTCATCGTGCGTTGGCCCGGTGTGGTGCAGGCGGGCACGGTTACGGACGAGATCACCTGCCACACGGACATCTTTGCGACGCTAGCGGATGTGGTGGATCACCCGCTTGGCGAGGACGCTGGACAGGACTCCTACAGTCTGCTTGGGCTGTGGAAGGGCGAGATCCAGAAAACGCCCCTGCGCGAAGCGACCATGCTCCATTCGATCGACGGGCTCTTCGCCTTGCGGCAGGGCAAGTGGAAGCTCATCTTCGGGCGCGGGAGCGGCGGCTGGACGCAACCCTCCAGGGTTCCAGTGGGACCGGGTGAGGCGGCTGGGCAGCTTTACGATTTGCAGACGGATCCGGGCGAGACGAACAACGTATTCCTGGATCATCCGGAGATCGTCGAGTCCATGGTCGAGTTGGCGCGCAAGTACGTGGCGAGTGGCCGTAGCGTCCCCGCGCGCTAACCATCTGGGTTCAGGCGGTCGCCCGGAAAGGGCGTCGATCCATTAGGCTCTGTCCCAACTCATGAGTCTCTCCCTTCGCATTTCCACCGGTACATCCGTCATGGCCTTGTTGACCCTCTCTGGTCTCGTGCTTTCTTCTTGCGCCTCCCTACCCGTACTTCAAGAGGACGCGCCCAGCGAACCGGAATCACCGCTGAACGCGGAGACCTTTTCCGGGCTGAAACTGCGCAGCCTAGGGCCCGCGCTGATGTCGGGCCGCATCGCTGACATCGCCTTGCACCCGGACAATCCCAACATCTGGTACGTGGCCGTCGGTAGCGGGAACGTCTGGAAAACGACCAACTCCGGCACGACGTGGACACCCATCTTTGATGATCAGGGGTCCTACTCGACGGGATGCATCACCATCGACCCCAATGCACCGGACACGATCTGGCTGGGCACCGGCGAGAACGTGGGTGGCCGTCACGTGGGATTCGGGGACGGTGTGTACGTGAGTCACGATGGCGGAGAGAGCTGGACGAATGTCGGCCTGCGGGAGACCCAGCACATTGGCAAGATCCTCATCGACCCGCGCGACTCGGACACGGTGTACGTGGCTGCCCAGGGCCCGCTGTGGTCTGCCGGCGGTGAACGGGGGCTCTTCAAGAGCACCGATGGGGGCACGACCTGGAACTCGATCCTGGCTGGAGGCGAGTACACAGGCGTCAACGACGTGATTCTCGACCCGCGGAATCCCGACGTGCTCTACGCAGCCAAGCACCAACGCTTGCGGACCGTGGCGGCCCTGCTCAATGGCGGCCCTGAGACGGGCATCTTCAAGACCGTGGATGGTGGTGCAACCTGGGAGCAGCTCACCAAGGGCATACCCAGCGCGGACAAGGGCCGCATCGGGCTTGCCCTGGCGCCGGAGGATTCCTCGATCGTTTACGCCACCATCGAACTGGGCGCGAACTCAGGGGGGTTCTATCGATCCACCGACGCCGGCGCGAGCTGGACGAAGCGCAACGACTACTTGTCGGGGGGTACCGGACCCCACTACTACCAGGAGCTCTTCGCCAGCCCACACTCTCCGGGCACGGTCTACCAGGCGGATGTACGCATGCATGTCACGCACGATGGCGGCGAGACCTTTGCCCAGGTACCGGAGTCCAACAAGCACTCCGACAACCACGCCCTCGCCTTTCACCCCAGCGACCCCAACTACTTGTTGGTCGGCTGCGACGGTGGTCTGTACGAGTCCTTCGACTTGGGGGCGTCTTGGAAGTTCGTGGCCAACTTGCCAGTGACCCAGTTCTACAAGGTCGCGGTGGACGACGCCGAGCCCTTCTACAACGTGTATGGCGGAACCCAAGACAACTCTACCCAGGGCGGGCCCTCGCGCACGGACAGTGACAACGGAATTCGCAACGCCGATTGGTTCATCACCGTGTTTGCGGATGGGCATCAGCCGGCGACCGAACCGGGCAATTCGGACATCGTCTATTCGGAGTGGCAAGAGGGCAACCTGGTGCGCACGGACCGACGTACCGGCGAGATTGTCTACATCCAACCCCAGCCCGCTGAGGACGAGCCCACCGATCGCTTCAATTGGGACGCTCCGATTCTCGTCAGTCCCCATTCGCCCACACGCCTCTATTACGCCAGTCAGCGCGTGTGGCGGTCGGACGATCGCGGAGATCAATGGACGGCCATCAGTGGTGACCTGACCCACGGGACGGACCGCTTCCTGACACCGATGATGGATCGGGTGTGGAGCGTCGACGCGCTGTGGGATCTGCGGGCCATGTCGAAATTTGGGACGATCACATCGCTCTCGGAGTCGCCCCTGGTGCAAGGGCTTCTGTACGCCGGTACGGATGATGGCCGCATCCAGGTCAGCGAAGATGGGGGCGGTTCCTGGCGTGCCGTTGACTCACTTCCCGGTGTGGCAGACGGGTTCTTTGTGAATGACTTGAAGGCCGACCTGTTCAACCCCGACGGTGTCTATGTCTGTGTGGACAACCACAAGACCGGTGACTTCAAGCCCTACCTACTGCACAGCACCGACCGTGGCTTGACCTGGAAGTCCATCGTGGGCGACCTGCCTGACCGGCACATCTGTTGGCGGCTCGTGCAGGATCACGTTCGGGCCGACTTGCTGTTCTTGGGAACCGAGTTCGGCGTGTTCTTCAGCCTGGATGCGGGCGAGCAGTGGATCAAACTCACCGGCGGCACGCCCAACATTCCCTTCCGCGACCTGGCCATTCAACGCCGCGAGAACGATCTGGTGGGGGCCACCTTTGGCCGCGGGTTTTATGTCTTGGACGATTACTCTTCCCTGCGCGAAGTCAGCGCGGACGTGCTCGACCAAGAGGGGGCCCTGTTCGGTGCGCGCGACGCGTATTGGTACATCCCGCGGCCCACTCTTGGTGGAGGGGGCAAGGCCTCCCAAGGGGACTCCTATTACATGGCCGACAATCCGCCCTTTGGCGCGACATTCACCTACTACCTGCGCGACGGCTACAAGAGCCGCAAGGCTGAGCGGCAAGAGGCTGAGGGCAAGGCGGCCAAGGACGGCGGAGATACGCCGACGCCCGGCTGGGAGGCCCTGCGAGAAGAGGACCTAGCGCCCGATCCGGCCGTTGAGTTGGTCGTGCGGGATGGTTCGGGCGGCGTCGTGCGGCGCTTAGCCGGTGAGACGGGCAAGGGCATGCACCGCGTGACCTGGGACCTGCGTCGACCTGACGTCGGAGCCTGGTCCCGGGCCAGCAATCCCGGTCGCGGGGGCCGTGATGGCGGCGGTGTTTTGAGTGCTCCCGGTACCTACACCGTGACCCTGCGCAAGCAGGTCGAAGGCGAATGGACGGATCTGGATGAGGCGGTGGCCTTCGAGGTCACACCCCTACGCGAGGGATCCTTGCCCAATGCGGGTCCCGCGGCGGCGGCGGCCTTCGGCTTGGAGCTTGAAGCTGCCAATCGTCGTGCTGGCGCTATCGGTGGGCTGACGGCGGACCTGCTAGAACGCGTGGGTGCCATTCGTTCGGTGCTGGCACGCGCAACGGGTGACGTGGATGCCTTGGACGCCCGCGCGGCGGCCATCGAACGGCAGCTCAAGGATGCGGAATTGGCCTTCTCCGGCGACGCCCGCCGGGGTGAAGCCGGTGACCCGGGTGCGGTCTCCATTCAACGTCGGTTGAGTGTCGCTTCGATGGGTACGAGTTGGTCCACCTACGGTCCCTCGCCTTCGCATCGCGAGAGCCTGGCGATTGGGCTCAAGCGCATGAAGGCTGTGGAGCAGAAGCTGGAGGCTGTCAGGGCCAAGCTCCTGCCGAAACTCGAGAAGGAACTCGATCGGGCAGGCGTTGCCTGGAGTCCCGGCCGAGGAGTCGGGAAGTAACCCGCGGCGCGCTCGTCGGTAGTTCACACGGAGGACAACGATGGAAAAATACTGCCGGCGGAAGTTGCAACCCCTGGTCCTAGGCCTGGGGCTGGTCACAAGCGCGTGTACGAAGGTCGAATTTGAGCGTCAGGAGCTCAAGCTCACACATGATGCAGAACAGGACATCATGGACCTGGACCTCGAGTACATAGGGCTCGTTTCGGGAAACTCTGGGCTCGAGGCCGCTACAGATTGGCTGCAGGGAGTGCTGGGCAAGAAGCCACGCTTCATCGCCATGGGCTGGCCTTTCGAGTTTGACTTGAACGAGATTGGCGACGAGTGGCTGCTAGAACACGTTACGGTCGAGCGGGCCCGGGTCACGACAGTCGAGGGCCCCGTCCTGCAACTGGATCAGAGCGTGCGGTTTCATTCCATTCAGGAGGCGCTAATCCGTGCGAGCGCGGCGATCGCCGCAGGGCTCATCCAGAACTATGGGGAGGCCAACTTGGAAGAGGAGGCCGACGGCTGGGTGGACGCCGACACGCTGCGCTTGGCCTTGGAGCAGGCTCGACGAGGGGATCCATGGATGACGCTCGACGACGGTGGGCTGCACTTTCATCTGCCCTGCTCGCCCGTGCTATTCCACCTGGCTCTGCTGAACATCGCCGATCCACCGCAGATGGAGGAACGGGACCGATTTCTCTTGCGACAGGCCATCAGCCAACTGGGGTCGATGGCTTATTCGAACGGTCGGTTGGATCTGGCGTTCCCCTTTGAAGGAGAGCGGGGTCTGCGGCTTACGGCAACTCACCACGTCTCCCCGCGCGACGACCACAAGGCCTTCGTCGAGTCCGTCGGGGGAAAATAGAACCGGGACTAGTCGCGCACCCTGTCGAATTTGACCCAGCCGTTCATCATCTCTTCGAAACTCTGGCGTCCGTAGCGCACGGACGCCGTGGGATCTGGATTGAGGGGATTGTCGTCGGAATTATCGAAGATAGCCCGGGCGCTCAACACAGTTCCTTTTGGAACCTCGATTGGATCGGCGAAGAAGTACTCCGTCTGCCAATAGAAATCCCAGTTGGGCACGTTCAGCAACACCTCGTGGCGGCCGTCGGGATAGGTCACTTCGTAGGTCCAGCTCTTTCCGCGCAGGTGCATGTGTGGCCGCAGGCTCACAATGCGTGCATCGCTGCGGAAGCGCATCGTGTGCTCCTCCACGTGGTGGGCGGCGTGGGCCGGCACCTTGATGCGGAAGTCGGCGAAGATTGTGAAGCGAGTTTCACGCTCCGGCGGCTCCTCTGTGAATTTCAAGGCCATGGATGTCTGATCGATGGTGGCTGTTCCGTTGGGCGTGTAATGCAACTCCCATAGCAACGAAGACCCAGCGGGAATCTTGGTGGCCGAACCGGGTGGGTTGGTCTTGGACATGGATCCCGGGACCCAGTTGACGAGGGCTCTGGACAGGCGGTTGAACGAGCGCGGAGAATCGCCCGGCGGGATGATGTAGACCAACGCGTGGTGCAGCACGCTCGCGTTACCCGGTCGCATTTCTGCCTGCTGAACCCATACGTCCTCCCCGAAGTCCGTTTCGGTCGTGACGTACTGGTAGTCCAGTACGCCTTCCGCTGGCACGGGCAAGGGCTCGGGAATGGAAAGCACCATGTCGGGATTCATCATCGTGAAACCCTCGGTCCACACAACCGGGGGCGCAGCATCCTCGGGCTTGCCCCGTTTCGCTCCGTCATTCACCCACGCCTGAATCGTCGCCACTTGAGCTGCCGAAAGGCTGCGGTCATTCGCGAACGTGCCGTGACGAGCATCCGCGTGCCAGGGCGGCATGCGCCTTTGCTCGACAACCTCGGCGATCATGCGACTGCGTGTCGCGGCATCTTCATAGGTCAGTAGAGAGAACGGGCCGATCTGTCCGGGACGATGACAGGTCTGGCATTTCTGTTGGAAGATCGGTTCGACATCGCGTGTGTACGTCACACCCTCCAGGCCGGGATCAAGGGGCGTGCGTTGGAGTAGGCAACCGTCGCAAACGGTCTCGGGGAGGGCTACAGGCTTGCCTGCGAGCAGTTCGTCCAGAGCTCTAGCGAGGTCTTCGCTGTCGGCCGCGTCCTTGCGAGCGTTGGCCGAGTACTGGTCGTCAATGCGCCCGCGGTAGCTCAAGTTGCCTTGCTCGTCAAAGACGACGACCTCAGGTGTGCGGTCCACGCCCAGTTGGTCAGCCAGGCGCTGTTCGACATCCCGCAACACTACAAAAGGAAGACCCTTGTCGAGTGCGTCGGCGGCGATGGCTGGCAAGGTCTCCGTTTCGTTGGAGTAGATCGCCACGAAGCGCACTTCCTTCGCGTGGTACTGCTCTTCCAGGGTGATCAAACGCGGGGCGTAGAGATTGGCCAGCGGACATCCGATTCCCAGGAAGACAAGCACCGTGGCCTTCTCGCCAGTCAACTCACGCAGCGGACGGCGGTTGCCGCGCAGGTCTCGGGCCGACGCGCGGCGAGGCATGGGGTCGCCCATGGCGAGGCCGTTGTCACCTATCAGACGTGCTTCCTGTGCGCTCCCAAAGGAACACAGAGTCAGAGCACAGAAGCCGATCAGCAATCCAGTTCGCAGGCTTGTCATTAGGAGTCCTCGTTGTCTCCGCCGTAACCCAGGGCCCGCATGGCCTCCAGGTGTCGAGCGTCCATTGTCTGTTGTTGTGACTGAGTTGTGGGGGTTGGATCGGGTCCGCGGTACAGGCGCCAGGTGGGGGCGGGGTCTGCGAGTAGTTGATGGAGGTCCCCTGCCGCGTATCGAACGGCCTCGTCAGGGGCGGCCGGGCCGCCCGCAACCGAAACGGAACCCGTCACCGTCACGCCGCACACCAGGAGCAAGGATTGCGCTGCCGTGCCCGAAAACACGACCGGGCCACCAGGGTCACTCGAAGATGGAGCACGTCCCCGCAGGCCGGCAAAGGAGACCGGCGCGGCGATGCCCGCGACTTCCAGGTCCGTATCGCTGTCGCGCAGGGCGGTGTTGGCGACCAAGTAGGTGCCGGGTCTGTGAAGCAGCAGGTACTCCAACACCTGCAGGCGCAGCACTTCCAAGTCCGCACCGTTCGACTCAGCGACGTTGTCTTTCTCGCCCGGGTCGACCCTCAGATCAAACAGCTCTTCGCTCGGGGCGCTGGAGTAGGTCAGGACGTACTTCCACTCTTGGTTTCGCAGGGCGACCCGGTTGCCAGACGTCTCGACTACGGCCACTCGATCCGGGGCGTCTCCAGCTCCAGGCTGCATCAGCGGAACGAGCGAACGCGCGTCCATGCCGTCGTCTCCAGGCAATCCGGCCAATTCCATCAAGGTGGGGGTGACATCAAAGCCGCGCACCTGAGTCTTGACCACCGTTCCGGGTTCGCACGTGCCCGCCGCCGGCTTGACGATGAGCGGAACTCGGACCACTTCGTCGTACAGGGCCTCACCCCGGCCGAACGAGGGGCCATGACCGAAGCCTCCGTGCTCCCAAAGTTGCTCTCCGTGGTCCGACACAAATCCGATCACCGCATCGTCGTAGAGGCCACGTTCTTTGAGGGCGTTGAGAAAGGCCCCGATGCGGTCATCCACGTAGTTCACCTCGCCGTCGTACAAGAAGCGCATCACCTTGCGTTGTTTCTCGCCCCGCGGGTAGCCGTCCTGATAAATCGAGTAAGGCAACTCGACCGCCTCTGCATCGGGGTCCTCCGCAAACTTCTTGGCGTAGGCGTCGGGCTGGGTGAACGGCTGGTGGGGGTCGTTGAAGTGCAGGAACAGATAGTTGCGGCCCGGTCCGGCATCTTCCAACCACTCGAGGGCCTCGGTCAAGTTGTCCTCGCCTCGCACAGCTTCGCGCGGCACGTTGAAAGCCACATCAAAACCCTGCTCGAACCCACCGTCGTAGAGCGGCGGTTTGTAGACCACAGCCTGTGTCGCCCAACCCGCGTTGCGAAAACGCTCGGCCAGCGTGAGCAGCGAGCCAGGCAACGGAGTCCTCGATCCGTACGAAAAAACGCCGTGCCGTGACGGGACCAAACCCGTGAAGATCGAGGCGAAGGAGGGGCACGTCCAGTTGCAGTTGCTGGCCACGGACTCGAAGCGCACACCGTCAGCGGCCAAGGCGTCGAGGTGCGGCGTCGTGGGCTGGTCGTACCCATAACACGAGAGGCGATCCGCACGCAGGGTGTCCACAGCGATCAGAATCACGTTGCTTGGACCCGAGTCTGTCGGGGGAGTCTCCAACACGGGATTGCCCCAGATGGGGTGCGGGTATCCCTCCAGGCTGCTCGTGCGCAGAACCAATTCGATTTCCTTGCCCGCCAAGCCTGTCATGTCGATGCGCGCTTGCTCCCAGAGCCAATCCTCCGGCCGGGCCCATGAATCGTGGGACCACAGTTGGGTTTCCGTTCCGTTGGCTAGTGCAAGGACTTCGAAGCGGGCGGCTGCACCGGGTTGCGTTTCGCGCGATAGGCAGGCGGAGAGCTTCAGGCTGGCGCCCTCGGGCACCCGCAGACTGAACCCCAGGTCCGTGCGTGGCGGTGCGTACAGTCCGTAGCGGTAGGAGTAGTTGTCGTCACGCGGCCCGTGAGCCTCACCCACGTCACCCAGCGGGGGGAATTGGCCGAATTTCTCGACCCCCAGGTCGGGGTTCGCCCCGCTGGCTAGCGAGCGCGCCTTGAGCAGGGCCATGGCCTGTTCGGGAGTCGGTTCGACGCGCTCCAACAGGATGTCGTCGAAGCTCAGAGCCTCATCCTTCCCGCGCCCAGCTATCTGACTCGTGTTCTGCCTCAGGATGATGGCGAGCGAGTGCGTATTGGGAGTCGTAAAAAACGAGACCGTGGTCGTGTGCCAGGCATCATCGGTGGCCGGTTGACGGGGCCAGTGCACCTTCAGCGCCAACCCGCGTCCTGCCATGTAGTGGTTGGCGAACGGGCCTCCCACGGAGATGCGACCCTCGCTCTTGGCTTCCACGACGGCGAAGTCTGCGTAGGGGGCCACGGCAGTCTTGATCCTGCGGCGGAAGATGTAGTGCGCGCTGGGTTCAGCCGGCAGGACCCAGCCGTAGCGCGCTCGGCCACCCAGTCCGCGCAACACGAAGGCTTGGGTGTCGTCAACGGGGCTCACAAAGCTCTCGCCCTCCATGCGCCAACCGGCGGCTTCCGCATCGAATTGCTCAAAGTCCTCTTGCAGTTCGATCGTGCGCGTCAGGTCCGGCAGGTCGTCAATGTTTGCAGCGGCTTGAATTCCTGGGAGAGGACTCTCAATGCGCGCATCAGCAAGCAACGACCCCAGACGAATGACTCCGGAGGGTGTACCCGGCTGAGGAGGGGGCACACAGGCGGCAAGAAGAGCGAATAATGGCAAAGTCGGCAGGAGGGATCGCATGTGGCCGGTATTGTCGGGAAGCAGGGTGCTTACCGACAGTAATAACTAGGTGGGGGGATTCGGGCGGACCCTCCGACTTGGCGGGGAACTCCACCTTCCAGCGATCACGGGCTCCTAAAAGCGGACCTCGGCCTCCGTCGGCTCACCCTCAACCACGGCAATCTCCCTCGTGTCCACTTCAGGCTCAGGAGTCTCGGTCTGACCAGGTCCAGGTATCGAGTACAGGGTCGTTTCCATGGTCCAACGACCTGGGGCCATTCCCTGCACTTCGACCGTTCCGTTTTGAATGCTACCGAAGCGCGTCGCGCCATCTCCCTTGCCGTCTTCACCGCCACTCAGTCTCGTCAGTTGCACGGTTCCGAAACCACCCTGGCCGCCGCTCGCGTCAAAGACCTGCACGGTCAATGTGGATCCCACTTCAAGGCCGATCTCGATCCCGCTACGAACTTCGTTGGGTCCAAGTGCCTTGACCAGTGTCTCTCCGGGTTGGTAACCGTCTGCCGTGACTTTCAGCGTGATGTCTACCTCGGGTCGGACCCCGTGGAGTTCGAAGGTGCCGTCTTCACCCGACATCGCGGTCGAGTCGGGCCCACCAATCTGCACGATCCCTCCGCCACCGGATCCACTTGAGACCGTGGTCGAGATCATCATCACGGTATTGCTCGAGGTACGTCCGGGCGAGGCAACTACCGGCCGCAACGTAGCCCCGGCGATGCCATTGCCCGCTGTATCCACAACCCGACCCTCGAGGATGGTGTCCCCAAGTTCTGCGTCGAACTCGTTGTCCCCCTCTTGGATCGTCACGCGCAGAATCGTTGGCATCCATCGATCCGGGTGGTTCACGGTGAGCCTGTACTCGCCGACGCTCTTGTTCTTGAACTCGTAGGATCCTGAGGAGTCGGTTTGCACTCCACCGTTTCCGCCGAAGAACATCATGCCGGCCATGGGGTCCTCCTCTTCGGTCCAGGGGCCCAGGTCCAGGGTGCCTCCCGACAAGGCTCGCCCGCGTACCGTCAGCCGGCCCCGGAGGTTGCCACGAGCCGCACCCACGAGCACGAGTTCGTCGTCTGTGTCGAGCCCCACGTCAAACTGGGTCCATCCTTCTGACCTGGGTTCGCGGTTGAAGCTGGAGACCATGACGAGTCCGCCCGAGCCACTCGATTCGCTGATTCTGAATGCGTGGGTCCCGGCCCCCAGGTGTTCGAAGATACAGATGCCCTCCTCATCTGCGCGACCGGTTGCCTCTCGGTTGCCCGTCGGACCACGATGGTCGACTCGGGCCTCGGGCAGTGGGGATCCGGAGGAATCGCGCACGATTACCCGCACGATGCCGCCCACGGAAAGGCGCACGACCAGTTCTTCGGCCCCATACGTCCGGGCAGGAAGCTCCAGAGTCGCGTAGTCATCATGCTGGATGTTGAGAGCCATGACCTTGCCGGGGGTGGTGGTCAATTTGGCCAATCCCTCCTCGTCTGTTGACTTCGATGCTCCGCCGCTACTGTCGAAGCGCCGTACTCGCATGCCCGATTGCTGGGGTTCGGGGGGGGTCTTCAGTTGCACGCGGGCCTTGGCGATAGGCTCGGCAGTGAGATCATCGAGCACGGTGACCTTCAAAATGGGCATCGGTTGCAAGCGGATGTCCCCCAGGTTGCGAGTCGATCCCGCAGTCACCTGCACGTCATCGTTCCGGTAGGGCTTAAAGCCATCCGCCTGGATGGTTAGCGCAGCACGGTCTTGATCAAAGGTCACCTCGTTGAAGGCGGCTCGCCCGTCAGGATGGTGGCGGAGGGTTTTGCCGTCCTCACCCTTCAGGCTCTCCATGCGCCGTCGTCCTGCAGAGGCCGTGAAGTCTTCGACGGCAGCACCGGTCTTGGCGTTGACCACCCGGAACTCAAGGCCTGCCCGCGGATGCATCTCCAGCACGAGTCCGTGCTCTCCAGCTCGAGCGACGACAGGGGACTTTCCGTCACCGGCAAAGGCACTGAAGCTGTTCTTGCGCTCAACGAAGAATTCGTAGGGCTTGCCCAGCCTTAGCCCGGAGATCTCGAAGCCCCCAGACTGGGCGCTGTGCTCCGTGATCTTGCCCCGCCTCGCATCACGCGCCCGCTCGATGAAGTCACTGCCTGTTGGGCGGGCGATGATTTCGTACTTGTCCTGGTCGCTGGCGCGCCAGCCATGCACAAGCCCGCTGGCAGAACCTCCGGCGTCCATCTGAATCGTCAGCTCGCCCAGTTGACGGCCGGGTTGCTCGCACTGCCCCTTGGCTTCCTGGTTGGGGTGCAGCGGGTGGTGAACGCGCACGACGTAGGGGCCGGTAGCTAGTTCGTCCAGGACGAAGCGTCCGTCAGCGGAGGTGATGGCGTCGGCAGGCGCTCGGTCGCTGAAGACCGAGACGATCGTCAGGCCTGACTGTTGCTGAGGCTCGACTCGCAGGCGCGCGTTCTCGAGCGGCAGACCCAGATCGCTAACCACGCGACCCGAGAGGATCGCACCTGGTTGCAGGACCAGCTCACCCAGCTCTCCGTCCTTTGGAGAGGTGCGATCTGTCTCGACCAGGGGCGCGAAACCGCTGGCGCGCACCGCAACACGTAATGAAGGGCTACCCGGTGCCTGCATTGAAAAATGCCCATCGGCATCGGTCAGCGCGGCGTCCTTGTCCTTGCGCTGATCGCCCCCAAGCGAAAAGGAAAAGCGGCTGGAGGCAGGGCCCAACCACACCCGGGCGCCTTCTACTCCACGGCCGAACGTGTCCACGACGGTACCGGAGAAGGCGCGATCGTCGAACTGCTCCTCGGGCTCCTCATCACCCATGCCACTGGCCAATTCTGGAGCAACGGAGCGTTCTTCAGCGGCCTGCTCTAACTCCGCCGGACGTTCGGGGGCATCGATGTTTGCCGCGTTGTATGTGGGGACAACGGTGGCGCCAACATCCGGGGTCCTATCGCTGAGATTCGCGCGGGACGCCTCATCTCCCTTGTTGAGCAGAACGAATAGGCCGCCGGTTACAACGAGGAAGAGCAGGGCCAGCAGGGAGCGTGAGTTCATGGGGAGGTCTCCGAGTCCGAGGAAGAGCTAGATCTTAGCGCTGCCTACGCCCGTTACTGGGCACGCGTTGGTTTGGAGCTTGCGATGTGTGCAGCCGAGGCCTCATGGGCCGGTACCAAGTGCCAAGGATGGCGAGTCATCCACGCTGGGACCCCGTACGGTACCTCTAGGCAGCGAAGCCTCGGGGAAAAGGTTGAGTAGGACTGCAGCGAAACCAGCTCCTCCGGGTGGCTCCGATCAGGATCTTGCGCGTTCTCGACTCAGGAATATCAGGCCGATGACCAAGAAGGCGAGACTCAATCCGTAGCTCACGACCACGAGCGCCTGTGCCTGCGTGATGGACTCGAGTGCGGTCTGCGGCTCGAGATCCTCCCCCGCGAAGTTGCTAGCGAGAATGGCCATCGAGTTGTTCAGGGCATGGGCCAACATGGCGGGGATCGTCGACCGTGTCCACCAGGCGATCAGACCAAACCAGATCCCCAAAGGCAGAACAGCCGTGGAGTGAATGGGATCCATGTGGGCGGCGGCAAAAAACAAGGCGGGCACAAACACGGCCAGCATGAATCCATGCCGACGCGAGAGCCCGACTCGCACGTAACCTCGGAAGAACAACTCTTCGCTCATACCTGGCAGCACGGCCGCGCAGAAGAGAACAAAGACCAAGCCGAGTCCCGTGTGGCCGGTCAGCATGGTCTCGAGCATCTGCAAGTTCTGCGAGGGCTCGGTCAGGTCGAAGAACAGGCTGGCGAAGAGCCCGCTGGCAACCTGAATTACGGGCGTAGCGAGTACGAGTGTCACCCACGTGCGCATGGAAATCGCTGGACGGCGCAATCCGAGTCGCCCCATCCATGGTCGTCTAGAGAGGAGGGCCGGCAGCATGGCTGCTGAGATGAAGAACATCTGTCCCGGGAGCACAATGATCAGGATGCCGGGTAGTGTTCCCGCCAGCTCGGCGATCCACCGAGCAAGTCCTTCGCCCTGGAAAACACCGACCGGTCCCCACCAGGCAGCGGCCAGGCTCAAGAAGACCAATGAAAAGAGGACGGAACCAGGCACGGCTCCGATCATCACCAGCCAGCTGGGCCATGTACGACTTAGCGAGGGATCTGAGACCGGATGGGGGGTCTCCGACGAGGGCGAGGTGGAGTCGGTCACAGCGTTAGTCATGGCGACATCATTATCTTCAACGTGCCCCGGCGCTAGCCGTCACCCTATTGCCGGAGCAGGGATCCCCGGCAAGTGAATCGTGATCACCGAGAGGGGCCTAGGTTGCCGAGAGCCTAGCCCGGTCCCGGCCCGAAGCAGTAGAGCGCTGCCTGAGATCGCACGAGTACGTTGCGTCCGGCGATCGCGGGCGTGGACCAAACCTCCTCGTCCACGCTACCCACCGAGACTTCTTTCCAGCCGTCTTCAGCATCCAGCAACAGCAACTGACCCGACTGGCTGGCGAGCAGAATACGGCTGCCCGCAGCTACCGGAGATGCGTAGTACGCATCGGATTCTCCCACACGTCCTTGCTGGATCAGCTCGCCCGTCTCGGCGTTCAGAGCCGTGAAGATCCCGCCGCGCTTGATCATGTAGACCGTGCCGTCCAGCACCAGCGGCGAGGGAATATCCGGCAACCCGCGCTTGTTGTCTTCAAACCAACGCACATGGGTGTCTGTCACATTGCCGTTGCCGCCTAGTTGAATGGCAAATAGCCCCCCCAAAGCTCGGGTCGTGGCCAGAGCGTAGTTCCAGTCTGCGGAGTCCAACATGTTGTCACCGTTGAGGTCGAGGATGAACCAGATCTGCTGAATCAGATCGTGATCCCACTCTTCCCGGTCGATCAGTTCGTTGCCATTCTCATCGCGCAGCTCCAGCAGTTCTTCGAACGTGCCGCTGAATTTCGGGATGCCCATTTCTGAGGTGGACAGCATGAAGGAGTTGACGATGCACAGATCTCCGACAACGACCGGCACGGCCTTCGTCTGCCACGCGCCACCATCGACCCACCAGAGTTTCGATCCATCACGCAGGGAATAGCCCGCGATTTGGAATGAACCGGAAACGATGACCTGCGCCTCACCCTCTTCTGGGCTGTACAGCGTCGGAGTTGAATAGGAGTGGGTGACGTTGTTGCGTTCCGTCCGCCAGCGCTCTTCACCGGTCTTGGCATCGATGCCGACCAGGAATGATCCCGTGTCCTGATCGATCATCTGGATGAGCAGCCCCTCGTGTACAAGGGGCGAGGTGGCCAAGCCGTGGGGGATGTTGAATTCACCGAGGTCTTTGCGCCACAGCTCCTCGCCCTGCATGTCGTAGGCGATGAGACCTGCGTGGTGGAACAGGGAGTAAACCCGTTCACCGTCGGTCACGGCCGTCGGCGCGGCGGGCGAGTTGGCGCCGGGCCGCTTGCCGTCGTAAGGCAGGCTGGCTGTCCAAAGGACTTCGCCGCTGCTGCGATCTAGGCACAGGGTCGAGAGTTGCTCCTCGTCTGCACCTGTGACGAAGACTCGGGTGCCACAGACAGTGGGCGATGAGTAGCCGCGCGGGATCTCTGTTCGCCACAGCAGGTTGCTCTCCGTGTCGAGCACGTCAGGCAGCTGGGCGTCCGCCGCGATGCCGGCGCTGTTGTTGCCACGGAACCCGCCCCATTCAGGTTTGTCGTTTTGGGCAGGCAAGGCCTGGGCGAAGGGGATCGCGCATGCGAACAGCCAACTGAATCTAAGGGCGGATTTCATGGGCGTATCTTCCGTCGAGTGACGTCGCCGCGCTAGTCCGCGGCCCGCGCCTTGCGTGATTCCTACACGCTCGGAGCTGCTAACGACTCAGCAGATCCATGACCGAGAAATAGATGACCGATGTCCAGGCGTCCCGGCCCGCCGGCGAAATGTGCAGCGCGTCGCCGGCCATGTTGCCATTGGTCTTGCGCTGGCTGTCGAGAAACGCCGCACGCAGGTCCACGTACAGAACTGCATCGTTGCGGTTCAGCAGCTTGATCCGTTCATGGACCTCATCCACGCAGATACGCCTTGGATCATCAGGTGTTGCCCCGATAGGGAAGGGGCCACACACCACGATCCTGGCCTGGGGTTCTCTCTCCAGGAGCAGCGCGACCACGGCTTCAATGCCAGCAGCCGTTTCCCGAGCGGTGTGACCAGCGGCGTTCACGTTGTTGGCACCAATCTGCAGCACAATCACCTTGGGGTCCAAGGTGGCCAGGGCCCCGTGCCGTATGCGGTAGAGGAGGTGTTCCGTTCTGTCACCACTCATACCGAGGTTGAGTGCTTTCGAGAGTCCAAAGTCTCGGTTGAACACTCCTTCTCCTCCTTCGCGCGCCACGCGATTACCCGCGCCGCTCAGTCCCTGGGTGATGGAATCACCCAAGAAAACGACTGTGGTCTGGGGGTGTTGCCGCGCTAGAGCCTGCAACTTGTTCAGTTCATCCCACCAGGTGCCTCCACCCCAGCCCGCAGGGCCGCCCCTGTATTCAGCGGAAGGCACAGCACGCGTGCTGGGAGGACTTGCGTATCCCAATGCAGTCAGAATGGAGCGCCGAAGGGATGCCGCGGGGTGTACACCGTGGGGGTGATGCAGCGCGCCGGGTTTGGTCCACACATAGACCGGCCCACCCCGACGCCTCCAGGCCCCCGCGAGTCGCAGGCTATTGCGGCCGGGGGGCACTACTTCATCAGCGAGGCCCACGGCAACAAACAGGGGCACACCTTCCTTAGCCGGGCGTTCGCACTTGGGGATCATGTGATCGCCTCGGCGCATGCCCGCGGCTTCGGTCCAGCCCCAAGCAGTCAAGGCTTCCGACCATTCGGTCTCCCTGCGTTGACCGTCCCTCCCTCCCGGCCAGCTCGAAAGGTCAAACACACCGTTGTCCACGTACAAACCACCTGTCCTCTTGGGATTCGTGGTCGCCCAGTTCAACGCCGGCAGTCCACCGCGACTCATGCCCATCAGCACCGGTCGGTTGGAGAGTCGAGGACCGTTGGCAACGCGCATGAGCGCGTGGAATTCCTCCATTCTCTCCATGGCTTGTGGGCCGCCGTAGAGACCGCTCACATCGACGTAGGCCAGGTGCAGGCCGCGATCGAGCAACTCGAGTTCGAGTTCCGGTTCGTGGCCGAAGAAACGCATGCGCCAAAGCCAGGGGCGTCCGCGCAGACTCTGATGGGGGGCGACCAACGTGCAAGCAGCACCTGTTTGGGGTAGTTCGAAGTCCAGGCGCAAGAAGCCCTCATAAAAACTGGACTTGAACTCCAGGCCCAGCGCCGACAGAGCGAGCTTCAAGTGGGTCCCCTGGACGAACTTGGACTCGATGGCTCCGGCCAGTCGCTGGGCCAAGGCCCTGGCACCGAAGGGGGAGGTGTGGACACCGTCCACCGTCTCGTTGGCCGTGAACACACGTTGCAGGTCGTGGTACTCGATGTGTTTCTGGCCATCAGCCACCCGTCGCAAGGCGCTGCCGATCTCTGCCAGGCGCGGGGCTCGCTGCTTGAGGTCGTCCTGTCTTTCAGGACTCAAGCCGGACGCTTCCGCGAACATGGGCGGCGGAGAACAGAGCAAGACACGCACCCCATCGCTCTGCTTGAGCAACGTCTGGGCCAGAGCCCGTGCATCGGCCTCCAGGCCGTCAGCGTGTTGCCAATTGGATCGACCCGATCCTTGGCACGTGTCGTTTGTGCCAAGCATGACGATCGCCACGTCCGGCTTCCAAGCCAGGACGGCATCCCACTCCTGGGAGCTGGTGTACGGCTTGTCCGCTGCACTCAACAGTGTGGCTCCGCCTACACCGAAATTGCGTACCTCATAGGTCTCCCCGAGCAGGTGCCCGAGCTGGGCTGGGTAGTGGTTCTTCTCCCTTGCCGCGACCTTGCTGCCGTAGGTAATCGAGTCGCCGATGCAGGCGACCTTGATCGGGGCTGTGTTCTCCTCACTGTTGGGCGAAGTGGGACTGGCTGAGAGAAGAACGAGGCCCAAGCAAAGTGAGTGCAGCATGGAGCCAGTCTACAGCGCGTTCTCACGCGCCCCCGCCCGCAACATCTGCGGGCCATCCGCCCCGCCCCTTGCCCCTTGTGAGCCTGCCAAGGCGGGGCGCCGACCCGGATCCGATTTGTGGCCAGGGTCCCCCTTTCAAACTCTCGCACCTGGGTCCATCCTGAGACTCTCCCCATTCCCCGGACTCGCCGAACTACTCGTCATGCGCTCATTCATCGCTTGCGCTCTGCTTTTCTTCGTTCCCAATTCCCCGCCCGTGGCTGGGATTGAGTGGCAGTCCTCCTACGAGCTGGCCTTGATCCAGGCGAAGGCTGAGGGGAAGGTCCTGTTTGTGGCCGTCAACATGGACGGCGAGCGAGCCAATGACCGCATGGCCAAGGAAGTCTACAAGGACAAGGTCATCACCAAGCTTGCAGCTGAGACCGTCAATCTGGTGGCTTCCAACAACACACACAACACGGGCAGCACATGTCCGCGCTTCGGGACGGTTTCCTGTGTGGAGCATCGCCAGGTAGACCAAAACGTGCGCAAGCACGTACTCGCTCCGGACAAGAACGGCTACGTCGTCGCTCCACAGCACGTTTTCTTGGACCCCGAAGGCCAAGTCATCTTGTCCGTTCCTTACGGGGTGAGCGAGGCGGAGCTCGAATGGTGCTTCGTTACGGCAATCCAGAAGGTGAATGAATCGTTCACGCACAAGCTGTCGTCCAAGGCGCGGCCACCAGCCCGGCTTGTGATGGATGGCGTCATCGCTGGAGGGGGCGAAACGGCGCATCCGCCCATGACACGTGAGGAAGCTCTGGAGCTGATCAAGGAGCTCAAGAAGGGTCGAGTTGAGCACAAGCAAGAGAAGATCAAGCGCTTGGTGACGGCCGATGAACCTGAAGCTCGCGAGTTTGTGACGACGACCCTACGTGCGGGCCGCGCGAGTGGCGGCAAACGCGGCGCGGCGCCCAAAGATCGGCGCGGCGAGTTGCTGCGTTGGATTGGAGTCCACTCGCCCCCTAGCTATTGGGAGGTCGCTGTCGAGTTCATCAGTGCAGGAGAGGAGAGTGTACGCAAGGAAGCCATCGTGGCCCTGGAGCAGCTCGGCGCCCCGGAGTCCCTCAAGGACGTCTCAAAGCACCTAGGCAAGGAGAGTGATCCCTTGATCAAGAAAAACCTCTACCGAGCGTTGGGGGCGGTTGCGAGGGACGATCGGCGCGCGCGCGGCACGCTCATCAAGCGCGCAGGCGATGGGCGAGACGAACTTCTGCAGGCCAACGCAATCTTGGCGCTAGGTCTTGTCGCCCCCAATGAAGAAGTGGACGAGACTCTGCGAGAGGTTCTTGAGGAAGAGGGAGAGGACGCTCAGGTTGCCGCTTTGCTGGCCATGGGTCTGACTCGCAACGAGCAGTGGGTTGAGTTCCTGCAGGGCCTCCCGCGCGATGTGACCGCGAGACGTCGATCTAGCGCTATCGAGGTGTCATTGGGCGTGCTGAAGGGCGCTCCCTTGTCCAGCATGGAAGAACTGGTCATGTCCGCCGGTGGCGACCATATCCCACGCGCGCGCATTTTTGCCACGAGCGTGAAGCGTACGGGGGGCAAGAACGAGCGCCCCAAGCGTTCCGCTGGCGAGCCGGATCAGGAAGGCGAAGACTCAGACGACGGCTTGCAGAACTTCTAGGTCAGCTCGAGGGCTGGACGAAAGTCGCCTGGGCGTAGGCGGGCGTGAATCCGATTCGGCGCGCGTTGCGCTCAGTGGCAATGCCGGGCAAGGAAGAGACACTGATCCACTGTGCTCCGGAATCGATGGCGAACTCCATGCGACGTGTCATCAGGGCACGTTGGATCCCGCGCCTGCGATACTGCGGAAGAACACTTGTGCCGATCAGGCAGGCTTGGTTGTCGAGAGTCTCAATCAACCCGCCCCCGGCGGGTTCACCCTCCCAGAAGGCCAGGAACGGCGTGCAGCGTGGGTGACTCACCACCCGTCCCGAGATTTCGGCCAGGGAACCAGGGCTCTCGCGGTCGAACTCCATGAACCCCGAGATGGAGATTTCGACAAAAAGCGCAGTCTCCTCCGGGAGGGGCTCGCGGATCTCGAGGCGCGCGTCGGGCTTGGTTCGAATGTCATCCAATCCGTCCGCGGCCGCGGGGAGCTTGCGAGTCAAGACGGTCATGACTTCCCGCATGGCGAATTCGTGCTTTTCCAATGCGCGCACGAGGGACGGGTCCGTGCTCGCGCAGGCAGAGATTCGCGGCAGGCAGTTTCGGGCTCGGTAGAAATCCACCACCCGTTCAACGTGCTCGCTGCCTACTGGACCATCCATGCCTAATCCGCAGGCCTGATTTGACCAGCAACCGGGCTTCGAATAACACATCCAGCCGCCAGCGACAGCCTCTGCCTCCAGGGCGACTTCAGAGATGCTCAGGGCCAGGCGCCGCTCTTCTCGCTGCGCGATTTCCTCAGGTGACAGGTTCAACACGCAGTCCATGATGCCGCAGCCAGCGCACGACAGGACACACTTAATCAGTTGGGGAACAGCAAAAGCACGATTCGCGTTGGTGTCTTGCGGCCGGGCTTGGGGGGCTGGAGAATCCCCAGTCGCATGACTGCGAAAGCACCCTACTCGCCGGCCCTCGAGATCACCTGCACAACTTGCGGGGCTCAGGTCGTCGTCGAAGAAGACTTGCGCACGACCGAGTGCCCCTACTGCGCTTCTCCCCACGTCGTCGAGCGTCCGCCTCAAGCCGGCCGCCCCGATCCCGTGTTTGTCTTGGCGTTCACTCTAGATCGGGCTGCGGCGACTGAGAGAGTGAAGGCTTGGGTGAAGAATCGCGGGCCCTTCGCGCAGAGTGGATTGAAGGAGGGTGCCCTGGAGCGCACTCAGGGCATCTACCTGCCTAGCTACCTCTACGGGGCCCGAGCGCTGGCCAACTACAGGGCCAAGATCGGCGAGAACTACACGGTCACCGTGACCTACACCACGACGGACTCCAAGGGTCGCACGGTCACTCGTACTCGCACGGAGACGCGCACGGAGTGGCGCGATCTGGCGGGGCGCTATGAGCGTTACGTGACAGATATTGTCGTCACGGCGTCCAAGGGCATCGGCAACGACGAACTCGAGTCTGTCGAGCCGTTCGATCTGCGTGCGCTGAGTCGTTACAACCCGGGGCTGCTTGCCGGCTGGATTGCCGAAGAGCCCTCCCTTGCAGCGGATGTGTGCATGCGAGAGGCCCAAGTAGAGACGCGCGAAACCATTGAGCGCGATCTGAAGGCTTTCATGCCCGGGGACTCGTCCGGCAAGATTCAGGCTGAGGTCGCTTTTTCTGATGAGGTGGCGCACTTGGTGTTGCTGCCCGTGTGGGTCTTCGCCCTGCGCTACCGAGATGACAAGCCGCCGATCCGCATCGTGATCAACGGCCAGAACGGCCAAGTGGGCGGACGAATCCCCCTGTCTTGGCCCAAGATCGGGCTGGCCTTGGTGCTCTTTCTTGCCCTCATCGCTGCAGTCATCCTCATCGCGGGGGCCTTCTCGTGACCGCTGTCGACTGCAAACGATGTGAGTCGCCGCTTGAGGCCGGGGACCTGCGCTGTGCCGTCTGCGGGGATGTGCCCGACGTCTCCACGCCCACCGTTGTCAGCGAGGAATTGGAACAGGTGGTCCTGCGCTGCGGGCAGTGTGGGGCGGCTACCCGCTACGACGCGCGTTCAGAGTCATTGCGTTGCTCCTTCTGCAGGGGTGAACTGCGATCCGAACGGGTCACGGATCCCGTGGAGCAGACCGAGAAATTCCTGCCCTTCACGGTCGAGCGTGATGAGGCGCGGAAGGCCCTGCGCACGTGGTTGGGCAACATGGGTTTTTTCCGTCCGGCGGACCTGAAGTCCGCCGCGCGCATTGAAGACCTGCGCCCCATCTGGTGGGCGGGCTGGGTGTTTGATGCCAACGCCCGTGTCAGCTGGACCGCAGACTCCAATGCCGGGGCCATGCGCAGCGACTGGGCCCCGCACGCCGGCCAGACCGACTTGGTGTTTGACGACGTACTCATTTCAGCATCGAGAGGGCTGACGAGCGAGGAGGCCTACACTTTGGCTCCCTCGTATTCCCTGGCCGACTCCACTTCCGAATTGGCCGATCCCCCCGAGGACTCGACGCTAGAGGCCTTTGATGTCCAGCGCTCCCAAGCTCGGGCGCGCATCACGGACGGGATCCGCAGGGTCGCCGCACAACGCCTGAAGCAGGGCCACATTCCTGGTTCGCGTTTCCGCAACGTGCACGTGCGCGCTCTGCTGACTGGGCTAGAAACACGTCGCGTGGCGTTCCCCGCTTGGGTCATGGCCTATCGCTACGAGCACAATCTCTTTCGCGTCGTGATCTCGGGGCAGGACTCACGCGTCTTGATGGGCGATGCACCCTTCAGCTGGGGGAAGATCCTGCTCATCGCAGCCGCCATCATTGTGTTCTTGGCACTTCTCGGTGCGCTCTCAATGATCGGCTAGTCGCCCAGGCCTACTTCCGTCAGAGGCACGTTGAGGATGGGGTACTGGCGCCACCCGCCGAAGTCGAAGTGCCACCATTCCCAGACGTACGTGCGAAAACCTGCACCCTCCATCACGGAACGAATGGTGTCGCGGTACCAGCGTTGGAGGCCCGTGCCACCAGGATAGAGAGGGTGAGCGCGGGGCGAGAACTCGTCATAGCCGCTGGTGGTGTGAATAGGAGCGCCAGTTTCAAGGTCGTACAGCGTTAGGTCGACGGCACAGCCACGGTTGTGGCGCGAGCCTTTGCTCGGATCGGCTACGTACTGCTTGTGCCGTTCAGGCGTTGCATCCCAGAACATCTTGGTCACACGCCAGGGGCGATAGGCATCATGAATGAGGATCCCGTAACCCAGGTCTTCAAAGTCCTTCGCGGCCCGGCCGAGGGCCTCCGCTGCCGGACGTTGCATGAGCGCGACGGCCCGTTCGTAGAACTCCGTCCCCATGAAGTTGTTCGTCGTGGCGTAGCGCAGGTCCAGGCGGATTGACGGCGCGATAGTGGTGAGGTCTACAAGGTCCGATTCGAGCTTGCCTGATTCGATGGGAGGCGCGGCAGCGGCTGCCATGAGGCGTAACTGCTGCGAATCGTGGAGCGGGACGATCTTGAAAGTCTCCCCTTCCAGCGTTCCGACCTTGCGCCGTTTGAACGCCACCTCCCCGAGCAGGAGTGCAGACACATTTCCCCTCAAGTCCCTTTGGAATCGGATTTCCTCCGACGCGTACAGCCCACTGTGCGTAGGAAGTACGAAACGGTCCGGTCCAGCCTGTACAAGGGGATCCATCCAGAACCACTCGATCAGCGCTTCCAGTTGGCCCCCGCGCTCGCGGATGTAGAAGGTGTTGTGGTCGGGTCCGTATTCCCCCACGAACTCCTCCAGTTCTGGAGGGCAGGCAGCGGGCGGTGTCGAGAGATCCACCCGCGGGTACGGCACGCCTCCGATCGCAATGTGGTCCGCATCGATCGACTCGATCAGCAGCCCGAAACTGTGCCGATCGTCGACCATCAAGCGGCCGCCGATTTCCCGCACCTCGCAGATCTTGCCACCAAACTCCAGTAGCAAGCGATCGGTGTCCCAGGTCAATCGCGCCTGGCGTCCATCCAGGTCGAAGAGACCCACGAGTTGCCTCGCCCGAGCAGGATTGATGCTGCGTGAAGGTGCCAGTTGAGGTAGGGGGCGACCCTCTCGGGCAGCCAACATCAGGCGCAGGGCTTGGGTGGCCAGGCGGCGCGTGACGGTGTTGCTCCCATCGAGTGCGGAGGCCACAACGACCCCGAGGCCCTCGTCCGGCAAGTAGGCCAGTTCGGTAGAGAAGCCATACAGCGCGCCGCCATGTCCAACGAGTCGATGCCCGTCCAACCCACCCACATGGAAGCCAATGCCGAATGGCTGGCGCGAACCGTCGGCGGTCAGGCCAGGCGTCAGCATGGTCTCCAGGGTCGCGGGCTCGAGCAGACTCGGACCCTCATCGAGGGCCTGTCCAAACAGGACACGCATGAACGTGCTCAAGTCCAATACCGAAGAATACAGACTGCCTGCCGGCGACATTCCGAGTTCGAAGGTCGGCGCGTCGAACCTGCGTCCGTCGTAGGTCCACATCTGGCCCTTGGCCGACCGCCGCTGAATCGTGTCCCTAGGGGCCATGGCAGAACTCCCGGCGATTCCCAACGGGCGCAGCACCTCCCGAGTCATGACGTCCTCGTAGGGTTCGCCGTACAGGACTTCCAGGACGCGGCCGACCACGGCCAGCCCGGCGTTGGAGTACTTCGTGCGCGTCCCCGGCTCAAAGACCAGGCGCGTGTTGTTCATGCTAAGGACGGTGTCTTCAAGGCTCGGCGCCCCCGACTCGAAGTAGTTCCCCACGGGCGGCTCGCGCAACAGGCCAGCGGTGTGAGTCGTCAGGTGCCGCAACGTGATGGGGGTCTCAAAGAGCGAGACCGGCTGGAAGTTGGGCAAGTAGGTCGTGACGGGTTCGTCCAGGTCCAGCTCTCCGCGTTCCACGCAGCGCATCACGGCGATGTCGGTGAAGAGTTTGGAAACCGAGCCGACCCTGTAGACGGTGTCTGCCGTGGCTACCCGGCCTTGCTCGGGGTCTGCCTGACCGAAGCCTTGCGCCCAGACCACCCGCCCTTCATCCACGAGAGCTATGGACAAGGCGGGGATGTCCTTGATCAACATCTCCTGCCTGACTGCCTCCGCCATCTCGGAAACAACGTCTTGGTAGTCGTCGTCCAACTCGACGTTCCACACCGGTGCGGAACAGGCGCCGAACAGCAGGGCGCCGGCGAGAAGGAATCGACGCTGTGGGGGAGTCGGGAGAGACAGCATGGGCGATCAGGCGATGGGATGCGTAGTATGCCCAAGCGGAGCAACCGATGGAGAGACGCTTTGATGTGATCGTGGTGGGTGCAGGTGTTGTGGGGCTGGCTTGTGCCTACGCTCTGCTGCGTCGGGGCCGGACTGTGTGCGTACTCGAGGCCGGAGAACTGGGCAGTGGCGCTTCTCCCGGAAACTGCGGCCTCTTGACCCCCAGTCACGCCCTGCCCCTGACTCGTCCAGCGACCTTACGCCAGGCACTGCGCTGCATGGGTCGTTCGGACGCGCCGCTCTACGTGCGCCCACGATTGGACTGGGATTTTCTGGCCTGGGGCCTGCGCTTTGCGTTGCACTGTAGAAGCAAGAAAATGGAACTTGCCCTGCGGGCCCGCTCGGCTCTGCTGGAGCGCTCCTTGCAATTGACACAGCAGTGGATCGACGAGGAGAGCCTGGCCTGCGAATGGCAGACCATGGGCTTGCTCGAAGTGTACGGAGAGGAGTCGGCCCTGCCGGAGGCGGACCGCGTGCAGGCCATTCTGTCGGACCACGGCCTGGAGTCGAAGCGTTTGTCAGCACGAGAGACTCTCGAGTGTGAGCCTAGTCTGAGAGCTGAGAGTGTGGCCGGCGGCTTGCTGCACCCGCGTGATGCGCACCTACGCCCGGATACGTTCTTGCAGGAATTGGCTCGCGCGGTCTGCGAGCGAGGTGGAGTTATCCAGACAGACTGCGAGGTTCAGAGTGTCTTGCTCAACGGGTCAGCACAGCGGGTGGAATCCGGGCGGGGCCACTGGGTGGCTTCCAAGTTGGTGATGGCAACAGGCGCTTGGGGTCCCGATCTGGCACGCGGACTCGGCCTCAAGCTGCCGATCCAAGCAGGCAAGGGGTATTCCTTGACCCTGCCCTTGCCCGAACAGGCGCCGCGCATGCCGCTGCTTCTACACGAGGCCAGCATGGTGGCCACGCCCTGGCCCAGCGGCTTGCGTCTTGGCGGGACCATGGAGCTGAGTGGCCGCAACTTGGACATCTTGCCCGGCCGCATCGCCGCCCTGCGCACCGGTGCGAGTCGGTTCCTGACTTGTGACGTGGAAACAGGGGGCGAGGAGTGGGTGGGGTGGCGTCCCATGACGCCCGATGAACTGCCCCTGATCGGCCCCTTGCCGTCCAAAAGGGATATCTTCGTGGCCAGCGGGCACGGCATGATGGGCTTGAGCATGTGCGCGGCCAGTGGTGAATTGGTGGCCGACATGGTGTGTGACAAGGACCCGGTAATCGATCCCACGCCTTACTCTCCAGCTCGATTTCAGGGGTTATTCTAGGCCAATGAAGATCTTCCAAGGCGCGCTGTTCTTGCTGCTCACACTGACGCTCTCGGCTTGCCCCGGGGACCCGGACAAGCCGGGCCCGGTTGGGCCGGGCAACGGAAATGGAGGGACGAGCGGCGATGACAACGGGGGCGAGGTGAAGGACGATGTTCCGCTCGCCGACTTGCTCGACCCCATTCCCTTGGATTCCACCGACACGGGTGCCTTGCACGGGACCGTTCGCGTCAACGGTGAAGTGCCTGAGAGATTCCCTCTGGGCGCACGCAAGGTGGCCGACTGCACACACCATCCGGACGTCGAACACCTGAGCGACATCTTGATCGCGGAAGACGGCAACCTGTGTTTTGCCTACCTGTCCCTGGAATCGGGCTATGAGGAATTGGAAATCCCGCCTGCGCCGACTGAGCCGGTTGTGCTCGATCAGCGTGGCTGCATCTACACACCGCATGTGCTCGCGGCACGGGTGGGCCAAACCGTCCAGGTATCGAACAGTGATCCCGCCACCCACAACGTCAACGTCAAATCCAAGCGCAATCGTGACTTCAACATGAGTCAGTCGGCGGGCCAAGCGCCGCTGGAGTACATCCCCCGGCGAGCGGATACGGTGCGCTTCAAGTGTGATGTGCACCCGTGGATGTTTGCCCTTGTCCACGTGTGCGAGCACCCCTGGTTTGCGGTTTCCGACATCGAGGGCCAATTCACAATCGAAGACGTCCCTCCCGGCGAATACGTGCTGCGCGTCGACCACGAGGAACTCGGAGTCCTGCGCCGCAGGGTGGTCGTGCGAGCGGGTGAGTCCACGGGCATCACCCTGGCTCTCGAGGCCCGCTAGGGGCCCGTCCTGAGGGCCAAGCAGAGGCCTGGGCTGGGAGATTGACTCACCAGGGCCGATTCTGTGATAGTGACTCTCACGTGGGCGTCAGGTCTTGGCCCTACGCCTATCTCCCAACACATCTCCCCCCGCGAACCATGGAACTCTTCGAACTCGCTGACCGCTGGCTGCACTTTGGAGCAGGCGTGCTTTGGATCGGCTTGCTGTACTTTTTCAACTGGGTGAACTCCGCATTCGCCCCGACCATGGACGCTGACACCAAGCGCAAGGTCATCCCCGAGCTGATGCCGCGCTGCCTATTCTGGTTCCGCTGGGGCGCGGCCTACACCTGGATCACAGGTGTACTTCTGATGTTCCTCGTCTACTACCACGGTTACGACGGGGCGAACCTGTTTGAAGGGCAGCACGCTGCGCCAACCGCCGGCGACTGGGGGCCCGCTTTCGCGGGTCTGTTCGTGGGCTTCTTGATCTACGACACCCTGTTCAAGGTCATGGCCAAGCAGCACTCTGTGGCCGTCGTCGTCTGGGGCGCGATTTCCGTGGCCTTTGGTTGGTATGTCAGCAGTAGCTTGGGCTTCTCAGATCGCGCTACCTACATCCACGTGGCGGCGCTGTTTGGCACCTGCATGGCCGCCAATGTCTGGATGCGAATCTGGCCCGCGCAAAAACGCATCATCATGGCCATCAAGAACGGTGAAGCCCCCGATGGTGCGGACGCGGCCATGGCCGGCTCGAGATCCAAGCACAACACCTACATGTCGGCTGCACTGTTGCTGTTCATGGTCGGTGTGGGTCAGCCCGCGATGTTCACCTACGGTGCCTTGGAAACGATCACCGCGGTACTCATCCTGAGTTTTGTGATCATCAAGGCCCTCTACGCTCAGGCCACCAAAGTTCCCGGCTTCTAGGCCGACGAATCGCTCGACCAGGGCTTTGGCGAGCCCTTTTGCCGCCCTCCCGTGATCTTGCGGGGGGGCGGTTTTCGTTTCCCGCATCGCGACCCGCACGCCACCGCCAAGGTGCCAGGACAAGGTGGAGGCTTGCGCACCCTGAGCACTTACTGTGGGCTCTCACCCATGACCCGCTTCCAACGTCTGATCTGCGTCGCTCTATCCGGGCTCTTCGCTGCCTGCGCTACCACCAGCCACCGCTCTCTCGACACGGTGACAGGCGAGGCCCACTCGATCGAGGACCTGGCGCTGAGATTCAGCACGCGAGATGTCGTCTTCCTTGGTGAAGAGCACGACAACGACGTGGGGCATGCTATGCAACTCGAAATGCTGAGCGCCCTGCACCAGCAACACCCAGATCTGATCCTCTCGTTGGAGATGTTTGAACGAGACGTCCAGGGATTACTAGATCGCTACCTCGCGGGGGAAATAGGTGAAGCCGAGTTCCTCGAGAACTCGCGCCCCTGGCCCAACTACCCGGCCCACTACCGTCCCCTGGTGGAGTACGCGCGCGACAACGGCCTGCCCGTGTTGGCGGCCAACATCCCGCGACCGCTGGCACGCAAGGTCTCCCAGGAAGGGCCCCAAGCGATTGAAGGTGAGCCGTTTGTCGCGCGCAACTCGACCGCTCCTACTGGGCTCTACCACGATCTGTTTTGGGACGTGATGACCCCGGGCGGTGGTGAACCAGACGAAGAGTTGTTGCAACGCTTCTTCGCGGCCCAGTGCTACAAGGACGACACGATGGCCGAGTCCATCTCCGACTCGCTGGGGGAAGCGTGGCAGGACGGTCGCCGACCGATCGTTGTCCACGTCTGCGGCAAGTTTCACTCGGACTTCGGCGAGGGAACGGTCTCGCGACTTCGCAGCCGCCTTCCCGAGCTGCGAGTTGCTGTCGTGACCATGGAGAGCGGCGAGCTGCGGCATGCGGACGTTACCGAGGATCCCCGTGGTGACGTCATCTGGACGGTGCCTGTCATGAAGAAGGAGCCTAGGCCGGCCGCGACGAGCGCGGGGCCTCACCAGCCTCGACACGCCAAGCCGGAGGGAGATGCTGAGGAGGAAACCGGCTCGGATGAGGAAGGCAGCCGACCCTAGCTGCTCGAGCGCGGTGCTCCAATTGCTGGAGACTCGGGGATATGGATCACATCTTTCAGGGCGCTGCACAGATCGCTGAAGTCCTGGTGCAGGTCACCAATCAGAACATCGGTGACGCGGTCCCGCATCTCCGGATGGACCTTGAAGAACTTGCCGAAGTGGAACTCTGAATCGTAGAAGGCCACGACGAGGAGTCGCATGGCCTCCAGTTGCCGAGTCGTTTCTTCCCCGTACTTGGCAAATCGGTGCGCGCTTGGGTCTCCGGCAACAAGTGCTTCGTGCACCGCATCACCCGCGCGCACCCCGCCGTCCAGGGCGAGGTACACGCCCCCTGAGAAGACCGGGTCCAGGAACGCCACGGCATCTCCGGCGAGGACCAGTCCGTCCTCAGCGCAGTGGCGCGAGCGGTAGGAGAAGTCCCTCGTGACTCGCAGGTCACCTTCTTGGCTCGCGGGGGCCAGGCGTTCTGCCACCCACGGCTGCAAGGCCACCTCACGCTCGAAGATCTGGGCGTGGTCTTTTCCCGCTCGAAGGAGGTACTCGGGCTCGGCGACGACACCGACGCTGGTCAGGTCATCGCTCAGGGGCAGGTACCAGACCCAGCCTTTTTCTGGCAGGTAGGCGATCGTCGTGGCGCCCTCGTCCCGACCCGGGTCGCGCAGGGCTCCCCGGTAGTAGCGCCAGATGGCCAGCTTGCGCAGCTTGGCGTCGCTCACGCGCCAGTCATTGCGCTGGGCCCCAAACAGGTCGCGGCCACTGGCGTCGACCGTCATGGCAGCTTTCAGATCGAATGCGCCCTGGGCGTTCGTGGCTCGTACACCCACGACAGGGTCGTGGGCCCCATCACCAGCCCTCAAGAGGCCGATGGCAGCGGTTTCCGCGAAAAAGGTCACGCCCGCGGTGAGGGTGCGCTCCAACAACATCTGGTCGAATTCCGAGCGCACAACCTGCCAGGTATTGCCCTTGGGGTGATCGCTGTGCTCGGTGAAGTAGAAGGGCCGGGTCTGCTCTCCGTCCGTGCTCACAAATTGGACGCTGACCTTGGGGACGATGAAACTCGATTGGTTCAGCTTCTCCACCAAGCCCAGCCGATCCAACGGATACCAGCAGTGGGGGATCAGGGATTCGCCGACTCGATAGCGTGGCAGGGGCGAACGTTCGAGCAACGCGACCCGGTGCCCGTGTTCGGCCAGAACCGTGGCCGCAGCGCAGCCAGCAGGCCCTGCGCCAACGACGGCCACATCGAAAGACTCGGTTGGATCGACATTCAAGGGGGGAGGGGCGCCGGACAGGGCCAGCGGCCCCGAGTATAGGAGCATGGGTCCCCAGGCCGGGGTCCCGCAAGTGCATGGATTTGGTGAATTGCCACGCGGTGAGAAAACGGACGGATAGGATGGCCGCTCCCAATTCTCGAAATCTCTCTCACCCCCCCCTGTACTAGCCCTGCCCATGTCCCTTCTTCTCTCCCTGGCCCTGCTCATTCAGGACGCGGGCGATCAGGCCGCCACCGGCTCCGCTGCCGACCTTGGCACCACCGTCGTGACGGCCCGAAAAATCGAGGAAGCCATCGAGGATGTTCCCGCGAGCGTCAGCGCCCTCTCTTCCGGCGACATCTCCAAGTTCGGCATGCGACAGGTCAGCGACGCGGTTGGACGCGTACCCAACCTGCACTTCACGGAATTCAGCGCGCGCAGGCTCAGCTTCCCCCACGTGCGCGGCATTGGATCGGGCTTGGGAGAACCGGGCGTGGCAACTTATGTGGATGGTGTGCCGCAACTCAGTGTGGGCAGTACAAACCTGCCCTTGTTGGGGATCGATCGACTCGAGTTCTTGCGCGGCCCCCAAGGCACTCTCTACGGGCGAAACGCACTGGGTGGCGTGATCCACATGGTGGGTCGACAGCCGAGCGCTCTGCCGCTATGGGGTGCGAGTGCTCTGTTCGGCAACTACTCGCTCGAGGAGGTCTCGGCATCCTTTTCTGGGCCTGTCGGCGATGACATGGGTCTCGTCTTCGATGCCAGGTCCTCGAGTCGCGACGGTTACACGACCAACGATTTTACGGGCAACAAGGTGGACGATCGCGACGAATTCAGCGGGCGCATGCAGTTGTCCTTTGATACCAGTGACTCCTCCAGCCTGCGTTTCTCTCTGACCGGGCAGACGGCGGATGATGGAGGGTTTGGCTTGGGAGAATTGGGTTCCCTGAAATCCGATCCGCACACCATCAACCAGGATTTCGAGGGCGAGACGTCGAGGAACTCATTCCAGCCGTCAGTGCTCTACGAGTGGCAAGAAGGCAGCCTCTCATTCACGTCCATCTCAGCGTTTACCACCTGGGATGTGACCGAGACCAGCGATTTTGATTTCAGCTTCATCGATGGAGTGCGGCGCCGGACCGAGGAAGAACAAGACGTCTTCTATCAGGAACTGCGGCTCTCCGATGAAGGCGACTTCGACGTGGACATGGGTGAGGGCATGCGCTGGCTGGTGGGTTTGTCGGGATTCGATTCGGATTCCACCCGTTCGGCCGCGAATGATTTCAGGCCGGGGATGTTCCCCCCGGCCATGCAGGGCATCGACACGAACACCGGGGGCTTCGATGACCAGGGTGTGAGTCTCTTTGGCCAGCTGAGCACGAGCCCGGCAGCAGGGTGGGAGTTGACCGGAGGCCTGCGTTTCGATCGCGAAAGCAAGGAGCTCGACCTGAATCACACGTTTGAGACAGGCGGCTTCACGGTGCTCGACACCGACTCGTCCTTCGATGACGACTTCAGCGAAACCACTCCCATGGCGAGTGCGAGCTACCGACCCTCAGATGATTCGCAGGTTTATGCCTATGCGGCCAAGTCCTTCAAAGCGGGGGGGTTCAACTTGACGGCGCCCGCCGGCGCGCAGTTCTTCGAGCCTGAGTCGAGTTGGACTTACGAAGTTGGCTACAAGCGTGCACTGACGGAAAGCGGTGTTGACTTGAAATTGGCCGCCTTCCATGTGGATTGGAACGACATGCAGCTGTCCCTGTTCGATCCTGTGGCCGGCGGATACGTCGAGAACGCAGGTGAGTCCACCAGCGAAGGCATTGAGTTGGAACTGGAAGCCGATCTGGGTGCCGGGCTGGAGATGTTCGTAGGCATCGGGATCGCGCGTACCGAATTCCAGGAGTTTACCGATGCCTACGGCATGGATGCATCCGGCAACTCGCTGGCCAATGCACCGGAGCAAACCTGGAGCGTAGGCATGAGCTACGATCGGGACGTCCGCGGTGGAGACCTGTTCGCCTCGGCCGACTATGTTGGTGTCAAGGATCTCTTCTACGACCCGTCCAACCTGCAAAGCGAAAACTACGAACTCGTCAACCTGACTTGCGGTTATCGCCGCGGTGACTGGCGCATGGGTTTGTTTGTGCGCAACGTGCTAGATGAGGAATACGTCCCCGTGGCCTTCCAGGCCAACCCCGCCGACCCCAACTTCTTCATCGGCGAGAACGGCGCACCCCGCACCTGGGGCGTTTCCGTCGGAATCAGCTTCTAAAGACCCTCCCATGAGTACATCCCCATTCGCACTGCGCCTGCCCAGTCTGGCGATCACGTTCCTTCTTGCTGGCACCGGCCACCTGCTTGCTCAAGACTCCCAGTCTTCGGCGACAGGCTGGCTCGACTGGCGCGGCCCGCTGCAGGGCGGCCTATCTGTTGAGGAGGGCCTGTTCGACAGTGTTCAGGTGGGAGGGGAAGGCAACCCTTGGTCCTATCCCCTGGCTGGGCGGGGGACCCCCGTGATTGCGGACGGGCGGCTCTACGCTCTGGGATACGAGGGCGAAGGGCCGGACTTGCAGGAGGTGCTCGTCTGTTTGGATGTGCGTACCGGCAAGCTGATCTGGGAAGATCGGTGGAGCGATTTCCTGACGGACATCATCTATGACCGCTACTCCATCGGAAGCCCCACGATTGATCCCGAGAGTGGTGACCTTTTTGTTCTCACCACAGCTGGTCTGCTGAGGCGCTACAGCCCGGATGGCGATCTGCGTTGGGAAGTTTCCTGCATGGAGGAGTTGGGGCGCCTGACTTTTCCCAACGGTCGCACCGGTGCACCGGTAATCGATGGCGATTTGGTGATCGTGCACATCATCACGGCGCACTGGGGCAAGGTCGAAGGCCCTGCGCGTGATCGTTTCTACGCGTTCCACAAGGACACCGGGGATGTGGTCTGGTGGTCGACTCCAGGAACCGGCCCCAAGGACGGCCCCTACTCCCACCCAGTCCTCGAGAACCGAGGCGGGCGGCGTCTGCTGTACGCCGGCACCGGCTGTGGAAACATGGTCTGCGTGGATGCGCGTACTGGGGAACCGGTTTGGCGCTACCGTATGGCGACGGGGGGTGTGAACGCGTCACCAGTGCTCTACGGCGACCACCTGATTGCCATTCACGGGCGCGAGAACATGGATTCGTCGACCATCGGCCGCATGCTCTCGATTCAGTTGGGCACTGAGCCGGAGGATGGCGCAGCGGGCCCCGCATTGCTCGACCGTGAGGATGAAGCGTGGCGCAACGAGTTGGCTTCCTTCACCAGCTCTCTCGTGCTTGCGGAAGACCGCGTCTACGTCACGGTAGGCAACGGCGATCTGTGTTGCGTCAACCCCAGAAACGGCGAGATCTTGTGGCGCCATCAGCTGGCCCCCGACCAAATCCACGCCTCTCCCGTGTTCGCCGATGGGAAGCTGTACGTGCCCATGAACAACGGCAGCTTTCATGTGGTGCGGCCGAGCGACGAGGGGGCTGATGTCCTGTGCTCAGTGCAACTCGAAGGCGCTTGCTTGGCGGCGCCCGCCGTGTGCGCTGGGCAAGTCTTTGTGCACACTACTGAGCGTCTTTATTGCTTCGGTACCCGAGGCGAAGAGCCCGCGTGGTCTGCCGTTCCTGAGGAGGGAAGACCCGGTCCGGCGGCCGGCGTACGCCTGATCCCCGGTGACATGCTCTTGCGCGTGGGCCAGACATTGGAATTGGGTGGATCAGGCAAAATCCAGGTACGCACGTTGGACGCCATGGGTCACGACCTAGGAGCGGCCGAAGCTGGGCTAATCGAATGGCCTGCCATGATCGAAGCGGGCTCGCCCACATCCGGCTTGGCTAAGAGCGTCGGAGCCGGACTCTTGAAAGTGCACACTCCATCTGGAGTTGCCGTAGCTCGCGTGCGCGTGGTCCAAGAGCTCCCATGGGTGGAGGACTTCGAATCCGGAGTCCTCAACAAGCCCGGTGATCAGGGAGAGAAGGTTGCCTTCCCTCCTGGCGGGTGGATCGGCGCATTCAAGAAATGGGAGGTGGCCGAGCTCGAGGGCGGCAGGGTATTGCGGAAGACCCTGGCTAACCCTCTCTTTCAACGGGCCATGAGTTTTACCGGCCATCCAGACATGTCCAACTACACGGTGCAGGTGGACATTCGCACAGATGGAAATCGCCGCATCATGTGTGCAGCGGGAGTCGTCAACCAGCGCTACTTGATCCAACTCATCGGCAACTACCGCGCGCTCCAGATCAGTTCAAATGATGAACGCATCAAGGAACAGGTGGAGTTTCGCATCAAGCCTGGCGTTTGGTACACCCTCAAAACCCGCGTAGACGTGAACGCTGATGGAAGTGGCGTCGTACGCGCCAAGGCATGGGCCAGGGCCGAAGCCGAACCGAGCGACTGGACACTTGAAGTGGAACACGCTCACGCACATACCCACGGGGCTCCGGGCCTCTTCGGCTTCTCCCCGCAAAGCCGCTATCACGTTTATCTCGACAACTACTCGGTGACCCCCAATGACTGATTTCTGTTCCGGTAGCTCATGGCTGCTCGCTCTCGTGCCTTTGGTGTCCCTCCAGGGGGGCGATCAGGAACCCCAAGGTGGCGACTGGCCCATGTGGGGCCATGACGCGAGCCGCAACATGGCTTGTGAGGCAAGCGGCTTGCCGACCACCTTCAAGGCCGGCGACTTCATCGGAGTCAGCGAGATGATCGACCCGGCAACCACCGAAAACGTGCGCTGGATCGCAAAGCTTGGCTCTCAGGCCTACGGCAACCCGACAGTGGCCAACGGTCGAGTCTATGTTGGTACGAACAACGACTCGCCGCGGGACAAGCGCTACACGGGAGATCGGTGCGTGGTCAACTGCCTCGACGAGGCGACCGGTGAGTTGATCTGGCAGCTGAACGTGCCCAAGCTCGGAACGGGCAAGGTCAGCGACTGGGAATTCCTGGGCATCTGTAGCTCACCCACCGTGGACGGCGACAAGGTGTACTTGGTAACCAACCGCTGCGAGGTCATGTGCCTGGATGTGAACGGCATGGCTGACGGCAATCAGGGTTTCGCCGACGAGGGGTTGTATGCCGCTTGGCCCTCCAAGGAGCCGCTTCCCGTAGAGGCCCACGATGCCGACATCCTCTGGATCCTCAATATGATCGACGAGTGCGGCGTGTTTCCGCACAACACCACCACGAGCGCAGTCCTGGTCGTGGACGATGCCCTTTGGGTCACGACTTCAAACGGAGTGGACTACGGCCACGTGGAAACGCCCGCACCCTTCGCGCCGTGCCTCATCAAAGTGGACAAGAACACGGGTAAACTCATCGGTGAGGAGGCCTCGGGACTGAGTCAGCGCATCTTCCACTCGAACTGGACTTCGCCCGCCTACCTGAGCACGGACGTCGATGGGAAGCCACTTGAACTAAGCCTTTTCGGCGGACCGGATGGTTTCGTGTACGCCTTTGAACCCGAACCGGTCGAGGACGAGGACGGCTACCTAGTCTTCAAAGAACGTTGGCGCTGCGATGCCAACCGGCCCGAGTACCGCGAGGTGGATGGCAAGCCGCTCAAGTACGCGACTCGCAAGGGCCCCAGTGAAGTGCTGAGTACCGTGATTTCATGGAATGGCCACGTCTACGCAGTCATCGGTCAGGACCCCGAGCACGGAGAAGGTGTAGGCCAGCTTGTCTGCATCGACCCAACCGGGTCGGGCGATGTCAGCAAGAGCCACATCGCATGGAGTTACGACGGCATCCATCGATCCATGTCGACGCCTTCCATTGCGGACGGTCTGATCTACGTGGCCGACTACTCGGGCTTCGTCTATTGCCTGGACGCACTAACAGGTGAGTTGCAATGGCGGCATGACACCATGGCCCACATCTGGGGCTCAACCTTGGTGGCCGACGGCAAGGTGTATATTGGCAACGAAGACGGCTACCTGACGATTATTCCTGCCGGTCGGACCCTGGACCCCAAGGCCGTAATTGAAGTCGACATGACATCGCCTGTGTATTCTTCACCCGTCGCCGCAAACGGCGTGCTGTACGTGGCGACCCATACACACCTGTTTGCCATCGGAACGGATGAGTCTTCAGGAGACCAGGCAGCCGAGGAGGGCAAGTAGCGCGTGGCTCGCGTCGTTTGGTTCGGTGTCCTTGTTCTGGCTGTGATGCATCAGGACGTGTGGCTGTGGGACTCAAAGACGCTGGTCTTTGGGTTCATGCCCGCGGGACTGGCGTATCACGCGGGCTTCTCCCTAGTGGCCTCTTTGGTCTGGATGGCTGCGCTGCGATTCGCTTGGCCCAGCGAAGTAGAAGCCTGGGCCGACGCTGAGGATGGGGAGAGGACCTGATGACAATCGCTCTCTTGGCTGCGGCCGCGCCAGACCGCACACCCCTCTTTGTCGTTTGCGGCTACATGGCAATGCTGCTAGGTCTCGGGTTACTCACTCGGCGCAAGTTCAGTGGCAGCAGCGTCGACTATTTCGCAGCGGGACGATCCGTGGGCGGATTCTTGTTGTTGATGAGTGTGTTCGGCACGACCATGACCGCGTTTGCGCTGGTGGGATCGACGGGCAAGGCCTTTGATCAAGGGGTTGGCGTCTACGGCTTGATGGCTTCGTCATCAGGGCTCGTGCATAGCCTGGTTTTCTTTCTCGTCGGCATCCGGCTCTGGGCGGTCGGCAAGCGCTACGGCTATGTGACCCAGATTCAGTACTTCCGCGACCGCTTCCAATCTCCCCTGTTGGGTTGGTTGCTGTTTCCGATCTTGGTGGGGCTGGTCATTCCCTATCTCTTGATTGGCCTGCTTGGTGCAGGGGTTGTCGTGAAGGGAATGTCGCGCGGGATGTTCCCCGAGGTGTTCGAGGCTACGGGCGGCGCCGTGCCGCCCTGGCTCAGCGGGTTGGTCGTGTGTGCTGTCGTGCTTTTCTACATCTTCTTTGGGGGAATCCGAGGTGCGGTTTGGGCCAACACGTTCCAGACGATGGTGTTCATGATCATGGGCATCGTCGCTTTCGTGCTGATCTCCAACAAGCTGGGAGGAGTCGAGGCCGCCACCCAGATGGCCCTTGCGCATGTCCCCGATCATCTCTCGCGCACTGGAATGATCAGCAAAGCGCAGTTCCTGAGTTACGGCTTGGTGCCGCTTTCTGTGGGCATGTTCCCGCACCTTTTCCAACACTGGCTAACAGCCAAGAGCGCCAAGACTTTCCATCTGAGCGTTGCCTTTCACCCCATCTTCATCGCATTGGTCTGGGTTCCCTGCATCTTGATGGGACTCTGGGCCGCTGGACTGGCCGCTTCGGACCCCTCCTTCCATCCGCCCAGCTCCAACGGCGTGCTGCCCTACATGGTGGCCAAGTTGGTGCAGAGCCCGCTGCTCTCGGGCATGCTCATGGCTGGCATCTTAGCGGCGATCATGTCGTCCCTTGACTCCCAGTTCGTTTGCCTAGGCACCATGTTTACCCATGACGTCGTGATTCACGGCCTAGGGGAGGAACGCTATGACGATCGTCAACGTGTGTTCATCGCCCGCGGCTTCATCGTCGCTATCGTCACACTCACCTACCTGCTGACCTTCTTCCCTCCGCCCCATATCTTCGATCTGGCCGTTTGGTGTTTCAGTGGATTCGCCAGCCTGTTTCCCCTGGTGTTCGCCTCCCTATTCTGGAGAAGAGTGACGCGAGAAGGTGCCCTGGCTTCTGTGATCGCCATGGCGGCCAGTTGGTTCTGGTTCTTTTACAAGGGCCTGATTGCACGTCCCGAGGGCGCGCAAGGTGATTATCTGGTGGGGGGCATGATGCCCGTCGTCGCCATCTTTGGCATTTCCGCGGCGGCCCTCGTGATTGTGTCCCTTGTCACGAAACCGATGGACGACCGACACGTGGCCCGCTTCTTCCGACCGGGAGATGCGGCATGAAACCCCGTTGTGGTGGAGACGCCTCGGCGGCCCGAAGCGCCCTAGACGCCCACTTGCGCGAGACAATCGCTTGGCATTTCTCGGCCGAGACCGGCACGCCCCACTGGCTGGAGTGGGCCGCAGCCCAGGATTGGGATCCGCTGAAGTGCATCGAGACGATCGACGACTTGCAGCGCTTCCCCAATTTCGATGGTGAGATCCTGCGCACCGAACCCCACGCCAGTTTCATTCCCAAGGCCTATGAGGGAAAGCCCTTCACGATCTTCGAGACCGGAGGGACCACGGGGCTTCCGAAGCAGCGCATTGGTTGGGAGGACTACCGCCACGACTACGAGGAATTCTCCGAGACCTTGGACGACGAGGCCTTCCCGCCCGGCAGCTACTGGCTGATGGTAGGACCCACTGGACCCCGACGCCTGCGCTTGGCCATCGAGCACCTGGCCAACGTGCGCGGTAGCTCCTGCTACTTCGTGGATCTGGACCCACGATGGGTAAAGAAGCTCATCTCCTCGGGTCAGTCTTCGCAGGCTAGCGACTACATGGAACATGTCGTGGCCCAAGCGTTGGCCATATTGAAAGCGCGCGATGTGTCTGTGCTCTTCACGACGCCGCGCCTGCTCGAGGCCCTGGCGCTGCAATGCTCCATTCCCGAGTGTGGTATCACGGGAGTGTTTTGCGGGGGGACCACCATGGACCCCGAGTACACGCGCTTCTTGGTTGAAGAGGTTTTGGAAGACAAGGTCGGATTCGTACCCACCTATGGCAACACGTTGATGGGATTGGCTGCTCACAAGCCCGAGCTAGCGGAGGATGGTTACTCGATCACCTACTACGCACCCCAGCCGCGCGCGGTGCTACGCGTTGTGGATCCCGACCATCCGCTTCAGGCCGTTTCTTACGGTGAGGTGGGCCGCGTTGAGTTGACGACGCTCACACGCGAGTTCTTCATGCCTCGATTCCTGGAACGCGATGAGGGCATTCGGCGCGAACCCTGTCGAGAGTTTCCTTGGGACGGAGTAGGAGAGGTTCGGCCCTTTGGGGCACAGGCGGGCAACATCGTGGAAGGGGTGTATTGACCGTGACCCCTCCCTGGAAGGTTCCGGTCCTGCGTTTCGGCCGAGAGTATGAGAGCCTCGAGCAAACCGACGTCATCGCTCCGGCCAGTGGTGAGGTACTTGCCCAGGTCAGCCAGGCCAGCCCAGGCATGTTGCGGCGAGACCTGCAAACCCGTGCGGCAGCGGCCGCGGACAGCCTGCGTTCCTTAGACGTTGCACAGTTGCTGGACATCTGCGCCAAAGCCGGTTCCCTGTTCGAGGAGGCGGACCTGTGTGTTTCGGAATCCGGCCCGGCACAGTCTCCAGAAGAATTCGTCCGCTGCCTCTCCGCCACGAGCGGTTTGCCCCACAGCCTGTGTCGTTCAAACATGGGCAAGATTCGCCAGGCACTAGAAGGCATGCGGGGCGTGCTGCAGGGATTGGCGCGCGGTCTCGACTTGAGCGTCTTGGACAAGGGAGTTGTGCAGCAGCATGGCGTGGACCTCTGCTATGTGTCCAATGCACGGCTCTTGGGCGCCGTGCTGCCCAGTAATTCACCGGGCGTGAATTCCATCTGGCTCCCCGCATTTGCTCTCAAGACGGCCGTCGCGGTCAAACCCGGGAGCGCTGAGCCCTGGACTCCACTGAGAATCCTGCGCGCACTGCAGGCTGCCGGGTTGCCATCAGAAGCCGTGGGTTACTACCCCACCAGTCATGAGGGCGCACAGGCAATTCTCGACGGCTGCGATCGAGCCATCCTCTTTGGAGACGCCAAAGTCGCGAAGGCTCACGCGAACTCCCCTCACGTTGAGGTTCACGGTCCTGGTCACAGCAAGGTGATTCTCGGGGAAGACGAGGCCGACGATTGGGAACAACACCTCGACGTGATGGCGGCCAGCATTCTCGACAATGGCGGGCGCAGTTGCGTCAATGCCAGCACCTTGTGTGTGCCACGACACGCGGATGCCATCGCCGAAGCGCTCGCTGAACGGATGACCGCAGTGGCTCCCCGGGCCGCGGATGATCCCGAAGCGCAACTCTCAGCCTTTGCCGATCCAGCCGTCGCTGCTTGGTGTGACCGGACTCTCGAAGAGGGCTTGAAGGTCGGCCAGGCCGAAGACGTGACAGCACGCCTGCGTGGCACACCGCGCTTGGTGGAACACAATGGTGCGAGCTATTTGCAGCCCACGCTGGTGCGTGCCCCCGGGCTCGATCACCCGCTGGGCAACACAGAGATGATGTTCCCATTCTGTGCCGTGGTCGAGGTACTCGAGGCTGAGGTCGTCGAGACCATCGGGCACAGTTTGGTCGTCAGTGCGATCACTCGTGACGCGGCGCTCGCCAACCGGCTGCTCGCCAGCCCGAGTATCGATCGACTCAACTTGGGTAGCGTGCCGACCACTCGCATCGACTGGGAACAGCCACACGAGGGCAATTTGTTTGAAGCCCTCTATACGCGTCGCGCGATCTACCGCCAATCGGATTGGTAGAGTCGCAGCGGGTTCGTATCCTCAGCGCCATGTGCTCCTCGGAAGCCCAAAAGCGACTTGCGCAATGCGAACGCCCGCGCATCGTCGTGGAGGACGGGGGCTTGGCTCGCCTTGGAGAACTGTGCTTGGAACTCAGTGTTTCTCGAGCACTTCTTGTGAGTGACCCGGGCTTGCGGGCCGCGGGTCACACGGCCAGAGCTGACGAGTCGTTGCGAGCGGCAGGAATCAACACGGCGATTTTCCTCGACGTAAGCCCCAATCCGAATCAAGCTCAGGCACAAGCGTGCGCTCAAGCCGCCACGGACGCGGGTGCCGAATTGCTCGTGGCTCTCGGCGGAGGTAGCGCCTTGGACACAGCTAAGGGTGCAGCGTTCTTGGTCGCTGGTGGGGGCCGCATGGAGGACTACTGGGGACGCGCGAAGGGGCGCGGCGAATTCCTGCCCATCGTAGCCGTACCCACTACCGCGGGAACGGGCAGCGAAACGCAGTCCTTCGCGTTGATCACCCGCCAAAGTGATCGTCGAAAAATGGCCTGCGGCGACGAACGGGCCTTGCCAACAACGGTCTTGCTGGATGCTCAGTTGACGGCCAGCGCACCTCGGCAGGTCACGGCTTATGCGGGTCTCGACTGCCTGACCCACGCCGTGGAGTCAGCCGTCACAACGGTCCGCACCGAACAGTCCCTTGAGCTCTCTTACCTGGCCTTCCGTTTGGTGAGTTCATCGTTCTCATCTGTCCTGCAAGGCGAGGACCCGGGCGCCCGGCGCAACATGCTGCTGGCCGCCAGCTTGTCGGGTCTGGCAATCGAGCATTCCATGCTTGGCGCGGCCCACGCCTTGGCCAACCCCCTGACGGCGAGCGCAGGCCTCGATCACGGGCGCGCCGTAGCGACCGTCTTGCCCCATGTGATTCGACATAACGCAGAGGTGGATTCCTGCGCAGAGAGCTACGCCTGCCTGTGCAAGGCGGCCGGAATTGAGGGTGGCGCCCCAGGCCTTGCGAGCAGAATCGAGGCCTGGCTGGACGAGGCACAGGTGCCTCTGGGCCTCGGGGCGGCTGGAGTCCTGGAATCCGACTTGGAATCCCTTGCTGAGGCGGCCGCTCAGGAATGGACTGCCGGATTCAATCCCCGCCCCGTGGATGCACCCAGTTTGCGTTCGATCTTGCTGTCAGCCCTCTAGTCCTGGGCCGCAACAACATCCAAACGCTGCAGGAGACCCATCTTCCCCCGATCATCGGCCACAATGGGGGCATGTTGTGCCTCGGACCCAGCTTGCTAGCCCTGTCGCTCATCGGCCCTGCCGACGAGTGGCCCATGTTTCGAGGCGGACCCGGCCAAGCCGGTGTGGCTCCCGGCGGGCTGGAATCGGAACTTGAATTGACGTGGAGCTTTCAAGCGGAAGGCGCGATCGTCTCTTCTCCAGTCGTGGCGCAGGGCCGAGTCTTCTTCGGCAGCGATGACGGCCGACTGCGTGCACTGGACTTCACGACGGGCGAAGAGATTTGGTCCTTCGCGACCGAGGACATCATCGAGGCCCCGCCCATGGTCCACGGGGACACGGTCTATGTGGGATCCAGTGATTTCTTCATGTATGCAGTGGACGCGAGCAACGGGGACCTGCGCTGGAAGTTCGAGACTGGCGACAAGATCGTCGGCGGCGCGACGTGGGTGCCGGGACCGAAACAGCCCGAGGCCGGGGGTGCGTCCGCAGGTCGACTGCTCTTCGGAAGCTACGACACAAGGCTCTACTGCTTGGACGCGCTGCACGGGTCTGAATTGTGGAACTACGAGACCGGGAACTACATCAACGGCACACCGGCTGTTAACCATGGCGTCGTCGTGTTCGGGGGATGCGATGCGATCTTGCACGTGGTCTCGGTGGAGACGGGGAAAGCACAAGCACAGGTCGAGCTCGGCCCCGATAGCCACGTAGCGGGATCGGTGGCCCTTGTGGACGGTCGAGCCTACTTGGGCCACTACGGCAATGCCTTTGTTTGCGTCGACCTGGAGCAGGGCACACCTATCTGGAGCCATCGCCACAAGAGTCAGCCCTTTTTCTCGTCCCCCGCCGTAGGCGAGCAGTTGGTTGTCTTCGGGGGGCGTGACAAGCAACTTCATTGCGTTCAGAGGTCTGACGGGAAGGAGATCTGGAACTTCCCTACGCGCCGCAAGGTGGACGGATCCCCCGTTATCGCGGGGGACAAGGTCGTCTTCGGTTCGGGGGACGGTTGGGTGTTCGTGCTTTCCTTGAAGGATGGCTCCAAACTGTGGTCCTACGAGATCGGCCGCCCCATCTTGTCTTCTCCTGCAGTGGTGGACGGCCGCGTGCTGGTGGGCGCAAACGACTCACGCCTGTATTGTTTTGGACCTGCACCCACTGGTGACGACGACTTGATCAAATGACCACCCGCGAACCGATCGATCCCACTCGGGCTGGGAATCACTTCTTCACCAATTTCCCGGCCTATTCGTTCTGGAACCAAGAGCAGCTGCCAGCCGTGCAGAGCATTTTGGCCTCCGAGCCCAAGCCCGGCACCCCGCTGATCCTGTATGTCCATATTCCGTTCTGCAGGCGGCGTTGTGAGTTCTGCTTCTACAAGGTCTACACGGGCAAGAGCAGTTCCGAGGTACGGGGTTACCTCGACGCGGTCTTGGTTGAACTCGAACGGGCGGTGAAGGCGCCCTACCTAAGGGGGCGTTGCCCGGACTACGTCTACTTTGGCGGTGGCACGCCTTCCTACCTTTCATCGGACCAGATTTCCGAGCTGTTCGCCGCAATCCAGAAGCACATGGGTTGGCGGGGTGTGCAGGAGGTTGCCTTTGAGTGCGAACCGGGCACGGTCAAGGAGGGCAAGCTGCAAAGGCTGAAGGACCTTGGGGTGACTCGCTTAAGCCTGGGCGTTGAACACTACGACGACAAAATTCTTGAGCTGGCAGGGCGCGCCCATCGTCAAGATGAGATCTATGCCGCCTTTGAGGCTGCCCGCAAGGCGGACTTCCCTCAAATCAACATCGACCTGATTGCGGGCATGGTGGGTGAGACGGAAGAGGGCTGGCAAGAATGCATCGATCGCACCCTGGACCTTTCGCCCGACAGTGTGACCGTCTATCAGATGGAAGTTCCGCACAACACGGTGATTTACAAACGCATGCAGGAAGGCTCAGAAGAGTTGGCGCCCGTTGCGGACTGGAAAACCAAGCGCCGCTGGGTTGATGCGGCGTTCTCGGCTTTCGAAGCCGGGGGCTATCAAGTCGGAAGCGCCTACACGGTCTACCGCGGGGAGGACACGCGCTTTCTCTACCGGGATTCCCTGTGGCAGGGCGCGGACATGTTGGGCGTGGGCGTTTCGTCGTTCTCGCACTTCGGCGGCGTACACGTCCAAAATCAGGCGGACTTGGAGGACTATCAGGCTCCCGTACTCGCAGGAGAATCTCCCCACTGTCGGGCCTACGCCATGAGTGAGGATGAGCGTTGGAGGCGCATGTTCTTGCTGCAGCTGAAGCTTGGCCACGTGGACCCCACCTGGTTTGAGTCCAATCTCGGTGTGAATCCGGCAAGGGAATACCAAGCCATTTTGGCGCAGCACCGTGCAGAAGGCTGGCTGGAGGATGGCGATGATCCAATCCGCCTCACGCGTGAGGGCCTAATGCGCGTGGACAGCTTGATCGGTGATTACATTCCCCTCTCCTACCGAACCAGCCACGTGGTCTGAGCCTTGCGGATTTGCCTGCTGATCCCGGGCACGGGACACTTTCACTGCGGCAGCTGCCTGAGGGATGAGGCCCTTGCCCGAAGTCTTTCAGACGCAGGCCACGACGTGAGCGTGACGCCTCTCTACTTGCCCTTGGTGTTGGATCAGGGTTCGATCACTCCCGGAGAGGGAGCGGTGCAATTGGGTGGCATCAATATGTACTTGCAGCAGAAACTGGGCTGGGCCAAGAGGCTGCCCCGGTGGCTGCGAAGACTGTTCGACCGTCCTGGAGTCCTGCGCTGGGCCTCGCGACGCGGAAACATGACGGATTCACCCGACTTGGGGCCACTGAGCGTGGCTGCCTTGCGAGGGGAGGCGGGTCCCTTGAAGGAGCTCTTGGGTCAACTCGTGACGCGCATGGCCGAAGGCCCGCATCCAGACGTGATCATCCTTTCCAATGCCATGCTTTGTGGTCTTGTCCGTGAGCTGAAGGCGGGCATGCCCGCTGTGCGGGTGGTTTGCACACTCCAAGGCGAGGAGCCGTTCCTCGATCGCCTTCCCCAGCCTTATCGTGATGATGCGTGGGATGAAATGCGCAGCCGCTGCGTAGAGGTGGATGGGTTTGTGGCCGTCAGTCACTGGCACGGAGAACGCATGAAGGCGCGCCTGAACCTGAACCCCGAGCTCCTCACCGCGGTTCCAAACGGAATCGATGTGGAGGAACTGGGCGCCATGACGCGAGAGACTCCTAGTGTTCCTACCTTGGGCTTCCTAGCTAGGCTTTGCGAAGACAAGGGACTGCTCGACCTGGTCGCGGCCTTCGAAACGCTTGTCGCGAGCGGCGACCACCCCGACCTACGGTTGCGGCTTTGCGGCACTCTGCAACCTGAAGATCGAGCTCCCCTGGCTAAGCTTCGGCGGCGCATCGACAGAGCGGGCCTGACCGAGCGCGTGGACATCCTGCCCAACGTGACGCGCTCCGAGAAACACACATTCCTCTCAAGCCTCTCTGTGCTTTCTGTGCCGGCTACCTACGGAGAGTCGTTTGGCCTGTACGTGCTGGAAGCCCTAGCCGCAGGTGTCCCCGTGGTGCAACCTGACCACGGTGGCCTGACGGAGTTGGTGCAGGATACCGGTGGGGGTCTGCTCTACAATCCCGATCAAGAGGGGGCGCTGGCCCGATCACTCAACTCGATCCTCCTCGATCATCCGACCATGGCTCGGCTGGCTGACCAAGGCCGGGAGGCAGTTCTGGCCCGTTACACATCCGCGCGCATGGCCAAGGAGGTGGCCCGCGCCTGCAAATCCTGGCTGACCTAATACTCCCAGCAGCAGGATCCCGCCCCCGTCCTCGCCTTGGCCAGCCCGGTGCGGCACAGTCTGTATCCCGTACACCCGCCAGCCTTCCCCGTCTGTCCATGGTCCATTCCTTCACGCACAAGATTCAGATCGAGTTTTCGCAAACGGACATGGCAGGTATTGTGCACTTCGCCAACTTCTTCTCGTTCATGGAGGCTACCGAGCACGCGTTCTTCCGGTCATTTGGGAATGACGTCCATGACGATGACGGTACTCGAGTCAGTGGGTGGGTGCGCGCTCACGCGGAGTGCGACTACCTCGTGCCGGTACTGTACCCCGACCTGCTCGCCATCCACTTGCGCGTCTTGCGCATCGGTACAAAGTCGTTGACCTACGGCTTCACATTTGAATCGACCAGCACTGGATCAGCGCAAGTCGTTGCTCGAGGTAAGCTCGTCGTCGTGCACCTGACTGGCATGCGCGGACAAGAGTCTCCCCACAGTGCGCCCGTTCCCCCTGCCCTGAAAGAAATCCTCGACGAGGCTCCCGACCAGGAAACCGCATGACTCCCGAACAATCTTCCTCCGGCAACCTGTGGCTCATGTTCGCCCTGATGACCGTCGCCACTTGGGGGCTCTACGGCATCCTCCTGCACAGTGGCCAGGTGGCCATGGGGGATCCCGAGAACGGCCGCTACAAGGCCTTCCTTTGGGTTGGTGTGGCGTACATCGTCATCGCGGTACTCGGACCCCTCGCCATGTTGCTCGCCAACGGAGCCAGTTGGGACATGCCGGGCAAGGGCATCACGCTCTCGCTGTTCGCCGGCACCGTCGGGGCGTTGGGCGCGTTCTGCGTGCTGCTCGCTTTTGGAGCCCAGGGGCATCCCGCCGTGGTCATGTCCATTGTCTTCGCGGGGGCGCCCATCGTGAACGCCGTGGTGGCCTTCAGTTTGCACCCGCCGGCCGGCGGCATGGGTGCTGTGCGGTGGCCATTCTTTTTGGGTATCTTGCTGGCTGCGGTGGGAGGCACACTCGTAACCCTTTACAAACCCCCTCCGGGCAAGCCCCCCGCTGCGGCAGTCGAGGAGTAGAGCCATGCCCTTGCTTGAGTTGCAGGATGTCACCCGCACTTTTGGCGGGGCCGGAGACTCCACCACGGCCGAGGTCTTGCGCGGAGTCAGCTTCGACCTGGAAGCGGGCGCGGCCTTGGCCATTGTGGGTCCCTCGGGTTGTGGCAAGACCACCCTGTTGAACCTGATCGGTGGGCTCGATCGCCCTGACGGCGGGGCGATTCGCCTTGCGGGCCAAGATCTGGCCCAGATGGATCCCGAGTCTCTCGCGGCCATGCGAGCCAAGGACTTGGGCTTCGTTTTTCAGGCACACCACCTGCTGCCCCAATGCAGCGCAGTGGAAAATGTGCTTGTGCCTTCATTGGTCTGCAAGGATGCGGCCCTTCGCCAGAGCGCTCCCGAGCGAGCGCGAGAGCTGCTGAATCGCGTCGGCCTCAAGGACCGCTTGGACCACTTCCCGGGCCAGTTGTCGGGTGGTGAGGCCCAGAGGGTGGCGGTCGTTCGCGCCTTGATCAATGAGCCACAGCTGATCCTGGCCGATGAGCCGACGGGATCTCTGGACGGCACTTCCGCGCAACAACTCGCCGACCTACTGCTCGAAGTTCACGCTGAATTGGGCACCGCGTTGATCGTCGTGACTCACAGTGAGCGCCTGGCCAATCGGATGAGCCGACAGTTCACTTTGTTGAACGGCCGCATTGAATCCGAGGTCAGTTCGCGGTGAACGGGGCGCGACTCGCTTGGCGTAGCCTTTCTCACCATCTGGGCTCGCAGCTCTTCACAGGACTTGGCATCGCCTTGGCCGGGGCAGTGCTGACAGGTGCCTTGCTAGTTGGGGACTCGGTACGCGGCACTCTGGAGGCGCGTGCACTTGAACGAATCGGCAGGGCAGATGTTGTCTTGGTCACGCATGAGCGGGAGTTCCAGGCGGACTTGGCGCGCGAACTCTCAGGCTACCTGGATGATGTGCTGCTCGCGCCTGCTTGGAGGTTGGTGGGCCAAGCACGATCCGAATCCGCTGGTTTGGGAGGCGTGCAGGTGATCGGTTGCGACGGTCGGCTTGGGTCGTTGGCGCACGAATCGTGGCCAGAGCCTGGAGCGGGCAAGGTCTTCGTCTCGGATTCACTGGCCACTGGCTTGGGGTTAGAACTAGGCAGCGAGGTGCGCCTGCGCGTGCCCGCACCTTCCGCACTAAGCCGTGATCTGGCTCTCACACCGTCAGACGACAGCAGTGTGGGCTTGCGCGTTACCGTGGCCAGAATTCTCGGTCCAGAGGAATGGTCGACCTTCTCCCTACACAGCACCTCCGCACCGGTTCGCAACGCCTTCGTGAACTTGGGCTGGTTGCAGAATGAGTTGCAACGCGCGGGCGCGGCCAACTTGCTTCTGGCCTCTTCTAACCGGGGCGAGCCCAGTGCCGAGCTTCAACGTCGATGCAACGCGGCACTGGCTAGAGCATGGCGTTGGGGCGACGCTCAGATTGACGTCACCGCTCACGAGAACGGCTGGATTGAACTGTCGACGGAACGCGTTTTTCTCGATGCGGCCATCGAGCAAGCAGCTCGCTCACTTGCCCGGCCTTCCCTCGGAATCCTGACCTACTTCGTCAACTCGATCAGCGGCCCGATTCGAACCTGTCCCTACTCCACGGTCTCCGCCGTCGGGGAATTGGTTGGGCCTCTACCGGAGCTGGGCGATTTCGCCCTAACCGAGGGGAGCGAGCAGATCGCCATAAGCGAATGGCTCGAGGGCAACCAGGCTCTGATTCCCGGTGACACCGTGGAGTTAACCTACTTCGTGCCGGCGCCGGGTCGTGGTCTCACGGAACAGACCAGCACCTTCAGCGTGGGATCCTTCGTGCCTCACAGTGGCTTCGCGGCCGATCCGACTCTGATGCCCCAATTCCCGGGTCTCGAGGGCGAGGAGCACTGCCGCGACTGGGAACCGGGCATCCCTGTCGACCTCGAACGCATCCGCGACGTGGACGAGCGCTATTGGGAAGAAAGGCGCGGCACACCCAAAGCATTCGTGTCTTTGGAGGACGGTCAGTCCATTTGGGCCAATCCCTATGGGACCTTGACCTCCCTTAGGGCGCCGGATTCCACCGGCGACTATGCGCAACAACTACACGACACGTTGGATCCGGCTCGCCTGGGGCTCGACTTCCAAGACCTGCGCACCCCGGCCATGGCGGCGTCCCAATCTCCAACGGATTTCGGCGGTCTTTTCCTGGGGCTCTCGTTCTTCCTATTGGCTGCTGCCATGGGGCTGGTGGTTCTGCTGGTGACCTTCGGCATCGAGCGTCGGTCCCGGGAGGTTGGGTTGTTATTGGCCGTCGGCTTCACTCACCGACGCGTGCGCCGTCTGTTGCTGAGGGAGACGGCTCTCGTCGCTTTCGGTGCGTGCATCTGCGCGGCGTTCCTGGGTTGGCTGTACCAGGACGGAATCCTGAACTTGCTGGCGGGGAGCTGGAGCGGCGCGGTGGCGGGCCAACTGCTCGAGAACCACGGGCGCTGGTCGACTCTCGGATTGGGCTTGGCTTTGACGTGGGTGGTCGCCTTGTCCGCAGGTTGGCTCGCATCGCGCGGGTTGATGGCCTTCGAGGCGCGCGCATTGTTGGCGAGCGGCGAGGGGGCACCACCCGAGAAGGGACGTCCAGCCTGGGAGCCGCCCTTCTGGACAGCGGCCACCTTCACCTTGTTGGCTTGTGTCGCCCTTGGTGTTGGTTCCGGATCAGCGGGAGCCTTTTTCTTGGCCGCGGCCTGCTTGCTCGTGGCGGGGATCGCCTGGGGGAGGCTCGCCATGGCACCCGGTAACCGCTCCACTCTGAGTTCATTGGCAGCACTGGGGTGGCGCGCGGCCAGCCGTCGTCCAGGACGCAGCACAACCGTCGTTGCCCTCATGGCCATCGGGTCATTCATGGTCTTGTCGTTGGGCGCGCACGTGCTCGGCGACGAGGTGGATGTTCGAGACCCCGCGTCGGGCACAGGTGGGTTCACTCACTTTGCTCAATCGGCACTGTCCCTCTTTCACGATCCGACTACGGAGAGCGGGCAAGAGGCCTACGCATTGTTGCCCGCCGACATGCAAGGTCTGGACCTCGTGTCGTTACGCATGGCCGAAGGGGATGAAGCCAGTTGCCTCAACTTGGGCGCCCCACAGCAGCCCCGACTTGTGGGTGTGAAGCCGAGCGAGCTCTCTGAGCGAGAGGCGTTCACGTTTGCCGAGAAGTTGGATCCAGCATGGCTTCCGCTAAGCCCCTGGTGGCAGCTGGATCATTGGGCCCCAGGAGAGGCGGTACCAGCGGTTGGCGACGCAGCGAGTGTGGCTTGGTCCCTCAAGTCGGGTGTGGGCCAGAAGGTGCAGGTCACGGATGGTCACGGTCAACAGATAGACGTCGAGATTGTAGGCACCGTCAAAGACTCCATATTGCAGGGCATGCTTCTCATTCCCGAAGAAGCGTTCCTGTTTCACTTTCCGGGGACTAGCGGCTACACGGGCTGGCTCATGGCGATCGAGCCAGGCCGCGAAAACGTGGTCCTGCCGGCTCTCGAGCAGGCCTTGGCGCCCGAGGGCTTCGAGAGTGAAGGCACAGCTGAACGCTTGTCACGTTTCCGCGCAGTCCAGGACACGTACCTGCAAGTCTTCCAGGTTCTGGGTGGGCTGGGGGTCTTGCTGGGCAGTGTCGGGCTCGCACTTGTCTTGTTGCGCAACGCACATGAACGGCGGTACGAATGGCGCGTGCTCTCGGCTGTGGGCCTGGGACCTCGGGCGTTGCGCAAGATGTTGCTCGTGGAACACGGTGGCCTGGCGCTTATCGGGGTCCTAGTTGGCGTCTTGGCAGCGATCCTAGCTCTCGTTCCCACCGGACTGGATGGATCACAAGTCAAGCAGCTTGGACCATGGCTCGGGGCGTTGGTGTTGAACGCAGGCTTTTGGATTCTCGTGGGAGCTCGCTGGGCCAACAAACAAGCCGGCGGCCGGCTGTGATGGGTTCGAAGAGGCGATCGTCCTGTCGTTGAATTCATGGCTGTCCAACCGAGCTCCCTCGTTCTCGTTTCAGCCCTGTTTGTTCTGGCCTGCACAGGAAATGACGACCTGAGCAGGGATCGACCTGAGGGCCCGATCAAACTTCTCGAGTACGAAGCCGAGCGAGGGCAGGCCCTGTGCGTGGCCATCAGCGAGTCCGCGGGGCGGTTGGCTGCGGGCTTCTCGAATGACCGCGTGCGGCTGTTCTCCACAGAAGATGGTGCCCTTGTGGGTGAGGCACGGGGCCACAGGCGGGGCGTTACGTGCTTGGCCTTCGCTCCAGACGGCAGCCAATTGGTCAGCGCTGGACCGGATCGCACCGTGCGCGTCTGGGCGACTGAGCCCCTGTCCGAGCAGCAGGTGCTCGAAGGGGCGCACGAACCGTTGGCGCGCGTGGCCTTTGGGCCGGAAGGGGGCAGCGTGCTCGCCGTGACAGTGGGGGGCGCGATCTACTCCTGGTCCTTGCCCAGCGGCGAGCCTCTGCTCTCAAAGCCAGGCCCGGTGCAGCGCGGGGTGAGCAATCTCGATCTGTCCCGCCACGGATCGGTGCTCGCCTGGGCTTCCGATGGCGGCAGGTTGAGAACCTGGGACGGCAAGAGTGGGGCAAAACTCGGGGGCTACAGAATCCAGGATGGTCTGTTGGTGGGCACAGTCGCCGTCGACTCGACGGGAAAGATGGTCGCTACAAACGAAGTGGGCTCGGACAGGGTGGAAGTGTGGCGCATGGGCAAGGGTCTGGTCTGCAGCGCCCAAGATCTGGGCAGTCCGACCCGGTCGCTCGTGTTCCTGGGTTCGCGCCCGCTTCTGGCGGCCTCCTCCTTGGCCGGCGTCCTGCACCTGATCGATGTGAATGATGGTGCTGTGCTGACACAACTAGACCTGCCCATGGGCTCTGTCTTGCGGCTGCAATCCAGCGCTTCGGGAAACCTACTTGCGGCTGCCGGTCCCGGCCGACGGATCCTGTTGTGGGACGTGACCCGTGCAGTGCCGGCCCAGGAGCTGAAGCGCGGCCAGCCATTGGACTCGAACCCATCAGTGATTCCCAGGGCAGCCGTTCCCGATGAAGGTGGACTGCTCGACATGTCCCTCTTGGCCCTGCCGGACTACGACCCACCCGAGCTGCGGGGGGCCCCCAAGCCGCTCCTAGTGGATCAGTTTCCGGCCGACCTGCGTTCGTTGGCGGGCCACAGTTTCCGCCTGCGTGGGTTCCCACTGGCCGCCTCCGTGGAGGGCGAGTCGGTGCAGACGTTCCTGCTCTCACGGTTCCCTCCGGGTTGCTGCTTTGGATCCGTGCCCGTGATGGATGAATGGGTTGAAGTCGAGGCGCCTCCTGGCACGACCTCTCTGATCCCAGATCTGCGAGTCGAGGTTCAGGGTGTGTTGGAAATGGGTGAGATCATCGGGCCCACCGGTTTTGCCCTGAGCCTCTACCGCATGCAGGCCGTTTCTGTGGACGTCATCGACGGATAGTTGAGATTCGTTTGCCCGTCGCCGGAACCGGAGATTCTGTGCAGCCCCGCGGGAAAGAGCTGCCGTAGACTGGGGCCCCCCGAGACCCACAGGAGACTCCCATGACTCTGACAATCCTGCCCCTGACCCTACTGACAATCTCCCCTCTGATTGCGGCCGATGACTGGCCCCACTGGCGCGGACCCGCCGAGGATGGTCTTTCCCGCGAGACGGAATGGGATTCGGAAGGCAAGACTGCCTGGACGAAGCAGGTTGGTTTGGGCTACTCAGCCGTAAGCGTGTCCGGCGGAAAATTGCTGACTGCTGGATTCGACACGGAAGCAGAAGAAGATGTGGTCTGGTGTCTGGACGCCACGAGTGGAGAGGAGGCGTGGAGCTTCCGGTACCCGGCCAAAATCTGGAACAAGTTCCATAGCGGCGGCACCTTGTCGACTCCGGTCTTCGACGAGGACGTCGTGTATTTCCAAAACCGAGAGGGCATGTTGTTTTGCTTGGACGCCACCTCAGGCGACCTGAAGTGGAAGAAGAACCTGCACGACGAGTTTGGCCTGGAGCATCCAACCTGGGGTTTCAGCGCTTCCCCGCTCATCCACGAGGATCGCGTCATTGTGAACATGGGTCGCGTGTTTGCCTTCGAACGCAAGACGGGTGAACCGATTTGGGTTAGCAAGCAGGATTTGGGACACGCCTACTCAACCCCGGTCCACTGCACTCTCGCCGGCAAGGACTGCTTGGCCGTGCTTGGCGGTGATGGGCTCTTCTTGCTTTCCCACGATGGGCAGACGGTGATCGCTCAGTACCCCTGGGAGACCAAGTACGACGTGAACGCCGCCACCCCGGTACCGGTTGGCGATGACCAAATCCTCATCTCCTCTGGGTACGGCCACGGAGGCACGCTCCTGAAGTTGACCGACAAAGGGCTGGAGCCCGTTTGGGAGACCAAGACCCTGCGCAACCAGATGGCGACCAGCATGCTGATCGACGGCCACATTTTTGGCATCGACGAGTCTCAGTTGAGGTGTTTCGACCTCGCTGGCACTGAGAAATGGCGCATGCGCGGAATCGGCAAGGGGGCCATTGCTGGTACCCCGGATCGGTTGTTGCTCCTGACCGCCGACGGTGAACTCGTCGTGGCCAAGGCCAACGGGGAGCAGTACGAGGAACTCTCTCGTCAAGAGCTATTCAGCGACGGCGTGTGTTGGACCGTGCCGGTGCTTGCCAATGGCCGCATCTATTGCCGTAACAGCAAGGGCAGTCTCGTCTGCAACGACCACCGCCCTCAGAATTAGTAGCCCGTTTCTTCAAACCCCAGCCCTGCCTTTCCCCATGACGGTTCTGCGTTCACTTTCTTGCTCCGTAGCTCTCGCCTGCGCCTGGGCTGCACCCGCCCAGGCCGATGTTCGACTGGCGAATATCTTCGGCGACCACATGGTCCTGCAGCGGGATTCCCAGGTGGCCATATGGGGCTGGGCCGAACCCGGAGAGGAAGTCCGAGTCACTCCATCTTGGACCTCGGGTGAGCAGGGCGAAGTTGCCCCGGCAACGGATCGGGCAAATGCCTCCGGCGCCTGGCGCGTGGTCTTGCAGACGACTTCGGCTGGCGGCCCGCACGCACTGAGTGTGCACGCCGAGTCGGGTGATGTGCTCCTGCAAGACATCCTGATGGGCGAGGTTTGGATCTGCTCGGGTCAATCCAACATGCAGTGGAGTGTCACCCAATCGGATCAGGCGAGCATTGAGATCGCCAGCGCTGAACATCCTCGGCTACGGCTCTTTCAAGCGCAGCGGGCGTTTTCCATGGCACCAGCAGATGACATCGCCGGCTCCTGGTCGGTCTGCTCGCCCAACACAGTGGCTGGTTTCAGCGCCGTGGCCTACTTCTTCGGGCGCGAATTGCAGAGCGAACTGGGTGTCCCGATTGGCCTCGTGTCCACCAACTGGGGGGGCACCGTGGTCGAAGCCTGGACCAGCACGAGGGCTTTGAATGCCGCGGGAGAATTCGCAGAGCCACTCGCACGCCTGCAGGCGGCCCGCGAGTCCGGCGGAGAGGAACAATCTCTCACCGAGCTTCAAGGTCGCTGGTGGGACGGGCTTGAGGCCAAGGATCCCGGTTTCTTAGAGGATTGGGCAGGGAAAGGCGGCGCCTCCGATGGATGGATGGGCGCAACGATACCGGGCACCTTCGCTTCCGTGGACCTGGGCGAATTTGATGGTTGTGTTTGGTTCCGCAGGAATGTGGACGTGCCAGCCGACCTCGCGCGAGTGGAGACGATCTTGGAGATTGGACCCGTCGATGACATGGACGTGACCTTCATCAACGGCGAGGAAGCGGGAGCTACTCGGGTCCAAGGCAAGTGGCAGACCCCACGCTCCTACAAGATCCCCGCCGGCAAGCTACGCGCCGGATCGAACTCCATCGCCGTGTGCGCTGTGGATACGGGTGGCGGCGGCTACCTGGGCGGAAACGGAAGCGACAACGCACCCATGCGCCTGCGTCGCGCAGATTCCAAGTCTGGCGAAGGCATTCCCTTGGAGGGGGCTTGGCAAGCGCGAGCTGGCGTGCCCATGTCCAGCTTGGGCGCATTCCCCGCCGGGGCCTGGTTCCACCAGAACTACCCGACCGCCTTGTACAACGGCATGATCGCGCCAATCATCCCCTTCGGCATGCGCGGTGCGATCTGGTACCAGGGCGAATCGAACCGGACACGCGCAGCTCAGTACCGTCGACTCTTCCCGACCATGATTCAGGATTGGCGCGCGCGCTGGGGGCAGGGTGACTTTCCGTTTTACTTCGTGCAGATCGCTCCCTTTAGGTATGGGAATGACACCGGTCAAGCTGCGGAGCTACGCGAAGCGCAGACCCTGACGTTGTCCATGCCCAACACGGGCATGGCTGTGACCATGGATGTCGGCAACCCCGGCAGCATTCACCCCACAAACAAGCAAGACGTAGGTGCGCGGCTCGCCCGCTGGGCCTTGGCTCGCGACTACGGGCGCAGCGTGATTCCCTCGGGCCCCATGTATCGATCCATGGTTGTCGTGAGGGGCGAAGCGCGACTTCACTTTGCTTATGCGGATGGAGGCTTGTCTGCGGCCGGAGGGACTCCGACCCACTTCACGATTGCCGGTGAGGACCAGGTTTTTCATCCGGCCAATGCCCGAATCGATGGCGAGACGGTGGTTGTGAGCTCAGAAGCCGTGCCTCACCCGCGTGCGGTGCGTTACGCCTGGGGAGCGGCGGATCAGCCGAACCTGAAGAACCGCGAGGGCCTCCCGGCTCCATCCTTCCGCACTGACGACTGGCCCATGGTGACCCGAGAGCGCTAGAGTCTCGCCAAGGAGCCATCCATGGCGGAACATCAACACCAGCGCAGGGCCTTCCTGACGGGAGGGTTAGTCGGAGCCGCAGGCGGGTTGCTTGGTGCAGCAGCCTCGAGCACCACGAATTCGAAGCAGGGCTCGGGTCCAGCGATCCACACCGGTGAGCGTGTCGAATGGCGACTCGCGTCGAGTTTTCCACACTCGACCGATGTCATTTTTGGCAGCTCGGA
>Ga0209992_10000380_pt1 | contig 60174 bp, 65 predicted proteins | sample 2SBtaG_2_FD_182564 | JGI IMG/M metagenome (GOLD analysis project Ga0209992, IMG submission 182564) | Deep subsurface microbial communities from Kolumbo volcano to uncover new lineages of life (NeLLi) - 2SBTROV12_ACTIVE470 metaG (SPAdes)... | ecosystem: Environmental > Aquatic > Marine >... | reverse complement strand
GGCATCGCTTTTCAGTTGCGCGACGACATGCTGGGGGCATTCGGCGACGAAACCAAAACCGGCAAACCGGTTGGCGACGACCTTCGAGAAGGCAAACCCACGGTGCTCCTTGCCCTCGCCCGCGACGCCGCAACGCCGTCTCAGTTGACGGAGCTCGCCAAGGTCGGCTCCGACATTACCGACCACGACGTGGCGACGATCCAACAAGTTCTGGTCGACACCGGAGCGGTCGCGGCTTCCGAAGCCGAGACCGCCAAACTGCTCGCCCAGGCAACCGATGCCATCGACAAGCTCCCCGATGTGGCCGGCAGCCGCGACGCGCTGCGGGCTCTCGCCGATTTTGTCGTCGACCGCGACACCTAGCCCTCTAGCCTGTGCGGGTGACTGATCCCCGCGTTGAGGCTGTCCGGCGACGAACGTTCGCCATCATTTCGCACCCCGACGCGGGCAAAACCACGCTGACCGAAAAGTTCTTGTTGTACGGCGGGGTGCTCACGACCGGTGCCGGATCGGTCAAAGCCAAAGGCGATCGACGATCAGCAAAGTCCGACTGGATGGAACTCGAACAGCAGCGCGGGATTTCGATCACGTCGACCGTTCTGCAGTTTCCTTACCGAGATTGTGTGTTGAACCTGCTCGACACTCCTGGTCACCGCGACTTCTCCGAAGACACCTACCGGGTGCTGGCGGCGACCGACGCGGCGATCATGGTGCTCGACGGTTCAAAGGGCATCGAAGCTCAAACTCGCAAGCTGTTCGAAGTGTGTCGCAACCGCGAAATCCCGATCGTCACGTTCATCAACAAGTGGGACCGGCCCAGCCGCGACGCCCTCGAACTGCTCGACGAGATCGAAGAGCAGTTGATTCTCGAACCAGTGCCGATCAACTGGCCAGTAGGCGAAGGCGATCGTTTCCGAGGTCTCATCGATCGACGCGACGGCAAGTTTGTTCGCTACACCCGTACCGCGGGCGGCTCATCGGAGGCACCCGAGGAGATCGTCGACGCCGGCCGTGCCGAAGCCGAAGAAGGCGACCTGTGGACCCAGGCCCAAGAGGGCGTCGAACTGCTCGACGTTATGGAGCGCAACTTCGATGCCGACCGCTTCCTCGAAGGCGAACTATCACCGGTCTTCTTCGGTTCGGCGCTCACCAACTTCGGCGTGCGGATGATTCTCGACGCCATGGTCGACTTGGTGCCGTCGCCTCCCCCTCGTATCGACCGCCAAGGCGTGCCCCGCCCGCTCGAAGCGCCTTTTTCGGGAATCGTGTTCAAGGTCCAGGCCAATATGGACAAAGCCCATCGCGACCGGGTGGCCTTCTTGCGGGTCTGTTCGGGGGAGTTCGACCGCGGCATGGTGGTCACCCACGGCCCCACCGGCAAACCGTTCGCAACCAAATACGCCACGTCGGTGAGCGGTCAAGACCGCGAAACCATCGAGCAGGCCTTCCCTGGTGATGTGGTTGGTTTGGTCAACGCCAACGATTTTCGTGTGGGCGACGCCGTCTACGTCGACGAACCGGTTCAGTGGCCCGAAGTTCCGGCCTTCGCACCCGCCTACTTCCGCATCGCCCGCACGCGCGACACATCGAAAGTCAAACAGTTCCGCTCGGGCATCAGCCAGCTTGACGAAGAAGGAGTCGTTCAAGTGCTCCGCGAACCCGACGTCGGCGATCAAGCTCCGATTCTTGCCGCGGTCGGCCCGCTCCAATTCGAAGTGTGTCAACACCGCCTCGAAAACGAATTTGGGGCGCCGGTCGAACTCAACCCGTGCTCGTGGACCACGGCGCGAGGTACCGATCAAAAGTCAGCCGACAAACTGCGTGGCATGTCGGGGGTTACCGTCGCGGCTCGTAGCGACGGCGAACTTCTTGCGTTGTTCGAAAGCCCGTATTGGCTCCAGCGACTCGAACTGGACCAGCCCGAACTCACCCTCACCAAACTGATCGCCGAAGGCAGCTAACTGGCCTCAGCTGACCCTGGTGAGGTCGTAGCTGGCGATGGTGCAGCCGACGGCGAAAATGGGGATCGGTTCGTAGAACTCGACCGTGCCGGTTGAGCCACCGGCGGCGGCCGACACGGCCAGGAAGGTCCGGATTTCGAATCCGCCTTGGCCGGCATCGGCGTAGACGGTGAGGTCGTCGTAGTCGAGCAGAGCATCGCGGTCGTTACGACACCAACGATCAAGGAAGTCTCGGTCCCACTCTTCGTTGATCTTTCCCGAGTCGGGAGTGGCCGGCCAGTGCGAAATACCGCCGGTGCCGACGACCGCGATCTTTTCGGGCATAGCCGCGGCGGCGCGGCCGAGGGCCTCGCCAAAGGCCCACGCCCGGCTGAGAGGAGCAAGCGGCGGCCCCTGACAGTTGATGTTGACGGGAATCACCGGGAGATCGAACCGCGGGGTGAGAAAGTGCAGCGGGACGGCAATGCCGTGATCGAACTTCCATTCCTCGGCGTAACTCACGTCTACCGTCTGCATCATCTCGGTGATCATCCGACTGGAAAGGTCTCGGTTGCCCGGGGCCCGAAACTTGTCGATGCCCAGCCACCCCGGATCCTCGATCGGACCGTCGTAGAAGTCGGCCATACCAACCGCGAAGCTCGGCATGTTGTTCATGAAGAAGTTGGCGAAGTGTTCGGCGGCGATGACAACCACGGCCTCCGCGCCCGCCGCCTCGATATCGGCGCGCATCTGATCAAACGCGGCATAGAACGCGTCGCGGGTGTCGGGATCGGCCTGGTCGGCGCGGCCGGTGATACCGGGGGCATGGCTGCAAACGCCGGCATAAACGAGTGGCATCAGTTGCCCCCCTCGTCGGGAGTTGTCCGAGCCGCGTCGACGCCGGCGTAGCCGGTGATGGCGTAGACGCCCTCACGAACCGGTCCGTGGACTGCTACCCCATCGCGCATGCGCTGAAGATAGTCGGCCCACTCAACCTGATGAAGCGCGGCAAAGTGCATGAGTATTTGCCCGTTGACCCCAAGGTGAAACAGCAAACCAATGTCGGGTTCGACAAGCGCCTGGGTTTCTTCGTCGGTGAGCTCGAACGGTTCGAGTACCGCGGCCCGATCGGCCATGTAGGCCGCTTGCATCGACTCGTCGCGATTGAGCTCGAAAAGGAACTTCTGCACGTAGTAGAGACTCACGTCAACCTCCGAGCTTGGGGATGGTGTGGGTGTCGAGCGCCACCGCCACGTTCTTGGTTTCCATATAGAAGTCGAAACTCCAGTCGCCGCCGTCGCGCCCGATGCCGCTGTTCTTGGTCCCGCCAAACGGGGTCGGAAGGTGGCGTACGTTCTGGGAGTTGACCCAAACCATCCCGGCCTGAAGCGCCGCCGACACCCGATGGGCCCGGCCAACGTCGCCGGTCCACAGATACCCGGCCAATCCATATTCGACATCGTTGGCGATCTTGATCGCGTCGGCCTCGTCGTCGAAGGCGATCGCGGTCAGTGCGGGGCCGAAGATCTCTTCTTGGGCTATGCGCATGTTGTTGGTGGCCTGAGTGAACAGCATCGGTGTGACGTACTGTCCCTCCGATGGCGCATCGCGGTACGGCGTGCCTTCGATAACGGTGGCCCCGTCGCTCTCGGCAATCTCGCGATACGAGCACACTTTGTCGGTGTGGCGTTGATGAATCAGCGGCCCGATCACGGTGAGCGGATCGAGGGGATGACCAACCGGTATGCGCTTCAGCTTGGCGGCAAGAGTCGCCACGAACTCGTCGTAAACGGTGCTTTGGATCAGAACCCGACTCGAGCTGGTGCACCGCTCACCGTTGAGGCTGTAGATCATAAAAATCACCGCGTCGGCGGCCCGGTCAAGATCGGCGTCATCAAACACGATCACCGGGTTCTTGCCCCCCAACTCGAAGTGCAGCCGCTTTAGCGTGGGCGCGCCCTGAGCCTGAATCATCGAACCGGTGGACGACTCGCCGACAAAGGCGATTGCCTTGATGTCTCGGTGTTCGGTCAGGGCCTTTCCGGCCGATTCGCCCAGGCCGTGGACCACGTTGAGAACCCCGGGAGGCAAGCCGGCTTCGAGGGCGATCTCGGCCAACAGGTGAGCAGTGAGAGGGCTCCATTCGGCCGGTTTGTGCACGACGGTGCACCCGGCCGCCAGCGCCGGAGCGATCTTCCAGGTGCTCAACATAAACGGCGTGTTCCATGGAGTGATCACACCGACCGGGCCGATCGGATGGCGCATGGTGTAGTTGACATGGTCGGCCGACGGCAACGAATGACCGTCGTTGGCCGACGGCGCACGATCGGCGAAGAACCGAAAGTTGTCGGCCCCTCGGAGCGCCGCGGCGCTCATGAACCGCATCGTTTGGCCGGTATCGATGCATTCGGTAACGGCGATCTTGTGTTGGTTCTCGCCAATGAGGTCGGCTACTCGGTGCAGGATCCGTTTGCGTTCGCCTCCCGCCATCGACCCCCACAATCCGAAGGCTTCGTGGGCGCCCCGAGCAGCAGCATCGACATCGGCCGCCGCACCCGCGGCCACATGGCCCAGCACGCGTCCGTCGACCGGGGACCTGTTGACGAAGGTTTCCCCCGATGCGCTCGGCGTGGCGATTCCGCCGATCAGATGTTCGGTCGTGGCGTGGGCGAAACGGTCCAGATACTGATCCGCAGCGGCAACGTTCTCGTCAAAGGTGTGCACAGATGCAGCCACTTCATCTCCTGGAGGTAGTCGAGACAGCCAACTCTTTCACATGTTAGATAAATATGTCTAGTATGTCGCCATGCGGCTCCTATCTTTCAACACCGGTGGCGACGCTCGGTACGGGATCGTCGATGCATCAGGCCTCGGCGTGATCGACCTCACCCATCGCATCGACGGGGTTAGCGACCTCAGCGACCTTCTGGCTCAGCAACGAGTCGACGACGCCCACCAGTTCGCCCACCTCGCGGCCGACTACCTGCTCGACTCGATCACCTACGACCGGCTGCTCCCCACTCCCGGCAAGATCTTCTGCATTGGCGTCAACTACGGCGGCCGCAGCGCCGAGTACGAAGACAAGTCCGACGCCGCCTACCCCAGCGTGTTCCCTCGGTTTGCTCACGGTTTCACCGGACACGAACAAGCGGTGATTCGCCCACCCGAAAGCGAACAACTCGACTACGAAGGCGAAATTGTCGTCGTCATCGGCAAAGCCGGACGGCGGATACCCGAAGCCAACGCCCGCGATCACATCGCCGGGCTCTCCCTCGGAAACGAAGGCACGATCCGAGACTGGGTCCGTCACGCCAAGTTCAACGTCACCCAAGGCAAGAACTGGGAGAACAGCGGATCGATGGGACCGTGGCTCGTCACCCTCGACCAGTTCGACAGCTTCGAGCAACTACACCTGACGACTCATGTCAACGGCGAACTGCGCCAAGACGACACGCCCGCGACCATGAAGTACTCGATCGAGTACCAAATCCACTACCTGTCCACGTTCAACACGTTGATGCCAGGCGATGTCATCTACTCCGGAACGCCCGTTGGAGCTGGGGCCCGATTCGATCCGCCCGTCTGGCTCGAGCCCGGTGACGTGATCGAAGTAGCAGTCCCCGAAATCGGGGTGCTGCGCAACTATGTCGCCGACGAGTTCCCCCAAGGCTCCGACTACAAGACTCCGGAGCCGAAGTAGTGCGCGGCTTCGACCAGTCGCTCCCTATGGCACTGCTCAAAGCGCGAGAAGCGGCAATGAGCCGATTTCGGCCGCTGATGGCCGACCACGATCTGACCGAACAACAGTGGCGGGTGTTGCGGGCCCTTGCCGCCGTCGACGATCCAATCGACGTGGGGGAGCTTGTCGACCGCACCGTTCTTCTCGGGCCCAGCCTGTCGCGGATACTCGTCAACTTGGACCATCGAGGCCTGATCGATCGCACCGTCGCCGCCCACGATCAACGACGCACGTTGGTGTCGCTCACCGCGTTGGGCGAGTCGCTGGTGTCAAGAGTCGCCCCCCACTCAGAGGAGGCGTATCACCAAATCGAGACCGCGTATGGCACCGACCGTTTGCATCGCTTGCTGGGCGAACTGTCGGCGCTCGAAACTGCTCTCGCGACCCCACCATCGCCAACACGATCCACCGAAGGAACACCGTGACCCCCGATCAGGTCCTGGCCGAAGCAACGCTGCTCGACGATGCCGAAACCGGTCGTTATCAGATCCGTCAATCGACGTCGGCCTACCCGGCCATGACCATGGACGACGCGTACGACGTGCAGCGGGCGTGGCTCGACAAGAAGCTGGGTCGAGGCCAACAGCTATTCGGCCACAAGATCGGCCTCACGTCCAGAGCCATGCAGGCGGCGATGAAGATCACCACTCCCGACTCCGGCTTTCTCACGACTGACATGGTTTATGACCCCAACACCGAGATCAATGCCGGCCAATGGTGCGATCTCAAGCTCGAACTCGAACTGGCTTTTGTGCTCAAGACCGACCTGACCGGCGACGACCTCACCGTCGACGATGTGCTGGCCGCAACCAACCACGTGGTCCCAGCCGTCGAATTGATCGCGGCCCGGTCGTTTCGAGTCGATCCGCAGACCGGACGGGCTCGCACCGTGCACGACACGATCGCCGACAACGCCGCCGACGCAGGCATCGTCTGCGCCCCAACAACCATCAATCCCAACACCGTCGATCTGCGATGGGTAGGCGCGCTCGGGTATCGCAACGGCACGATCGAAGAAACGGGAGTAGCGGCCGGTGTGCTCGATCACCCGGCGCTCGGGATCGTGTGGCTGGCCCGCCGCTACGCCGCACAAGGACTCCACCTAGAAGCAGGCCAAACAATTTTGTCGGGATCGTTCACTCGCCCCATCGAAGTGCGCGCCGGTGACGAGTTCCGGTTCGACTACGGGCCGTTCGGATCATTCGAGTTGGCGTTCACCTAAGGAGGCGAAATGGCCGGGAACAAATACCACCAGGAACGGCTCGACCAGCCTCCCGCGCCAGTCGGTTGTCCGATGCATGCCACATGGAGTCCGCTCAACAACGATTACCTCGCCGACCCGTATCCCCTCGCCGCGCAACTACGAGAACAACACCCGGTGTTTTACGCCGAGAAACTCGGGTATGTCGTCGTGACCGAAATGGCCGAGATCGAACGAATCTTCAACGACCACCAGGCGTTCGCATCAGTGAACGTGCAAGACCCCGTTTTCCCGCTCTCTGACACGGCCCACAACATCCTCAGCGCCCCCGACTTCGATCCCGTAGCGGTCATGTCGAACCGGCCCGAACCCGACCACGGCCGCATACGCGTTTACACCCGAGACGGATTCTCCAACCGGCGAATCAAAACCCTCGAGTCCTACATTCGCACCCGCGGCAACGAACTCATCGACACCATGCTGGCCTCGGGAAACACAGCCGAGTTCATCGACGCGTTCGCCTTTCCGCTCCCCGGCGAAACAGTCTTTCGGTTCATCGGCTTCCCGGAAGGCGACGATGAGATGCTCAAAGATTGGTGCGGCGATCGCAAAGCCTTCTCGTGGGGAGCACCCACCGAAGCAGAACAAGCCGAGATCGCGCAGCAGATGCTCGACTACTGGCGTTACTGCCGAGACTTCACCGCCGAAAAGAAGGCCAACCGCGGTGATGACTTCGCCTCGGAGTTGATCACCGCTCACGAACAAAACCCCACCGACATGACCTACCAAGAGGTCGAGTCGGTGATCTACGGGCTGTCGTTCGCCGGCCACGAAGCCGTTACCGCGCTCATCTGCAACACCCTGCAGTGTTTGCTCTCGCGCCGCGACCAATGGAACGCGGTCTGCGCCGATCCGACTCTCATTCCCAACGCCATCGAAGAAGTGCTGCGCTTCAACTCGTCACAGATCTCGTGGCGGCGACTCACCACCACCGACACCACCATCGGCGGCTACGACATCCCGGCCGGGACCGCAGTGTTCATGAACTTCGCCTCGGCCAACCGCCAACCCGACATCTGGAACGATCCGGACACGTTCGACATTCGCCGTCCCAACGCCAACCAGCACATTTCCTTTGGCAAGGGCGTGCACTTTTGTCTCGGAGCCAAGTTCGCCCGGTTCGAAACACAGCTCGTAACCGAAATGCTCTCCCAACGAATTCCGTCTCTTCGGTTGACCGATCAAGACTTCAGCTACTTTCCCAACATCACGTTCCGCGGGCCCAACTCGCTGCACGTCGAGTGGGACTAGCCGCGGTGACCCGCACTAACATCGCGACGTGTTGATCGCCGCAATCAGTCTGTTCCAAGAAACCGCCGAAGACGTCCCCGCCGACAGCGGCGCAGTGTTTGTGGTCGGCTTCCTCATCGTCGGCGTCTTAGCGGTTGTCGCCGCCGCGCAATACCGCAAGCGCCGGGGCTAACAGTTCACAAGTCCCAGGGCGCGTGACGATCTGGTCGGCGTATGCGTAAACTTACACCGTAAATAGCCGACTGGACCCCCTATGACCGACCTGCACCGCGACCCCGTCGCCAACTGGGAAACCGACTTCGATCACCAGCACCCCGACTACGCCGCCGCCGCGCCCGCGATTTGGGCCGATCTTCGAGAGCAATGTCCGATCGCACACTCCGATCGTTACGGGGGCGCATGGCTGCCGACTCGCCACGAAGACATCGCCGCTATCAGCAAAGACACCGAACACTTCACGTCCAACGGCGTCGTGGTTACCGAGTTTCGCCCCGACATCCCGGCGCCTATGGGCTACGCCCCGCCCATCACCAGCGATCCTCCCTTTCACGCCATTGCCCGCGGCATCCTGCTGAAATTCTTTTCGCCCAAGGCCATCGATGGTTGGGAACACGTCGCCCGTCGCACATGCCGCGAGTTGATTGCCGACATCAAGGTGCGGGTCGCTAACGGCGAAACCATGATCGACGCCGCCGGGAGCTACAGCCAGCACATTCCCGCCGGAGTTATGGCCGACATGCTCGCCTTGCCACGCGAAGACGGAGACAAGTTCCGTCAGTTCATCCACAACATCATGGAAGACGCCGACAACCCGATCGAAAAACCCTACGAAGAAACGATCGAGTACTACCTCGACACCAACATTGCCGCTCGTCGACTCGATCTCGGCGACGACCTGATCTCCTATCTCTGTCAGGCCGACATCGAAGGCATGGCGCTGCTCGACGAGCATGTCCGCGGTACGATCGCGCTGCTCATCATCGCTGGCATCGACACGACTTGGTCCGCCATCGGGGCCAGCATCTGGCACCTGGCCCAAAGCCCCGAAGATCGCCAGCGGTGGCTAAGCGACCCAGCCGTACGACCGTTCGCCATCGAAGAGTTCCTGCGGTTTTATGCGCCCGTCACCATGGCTCGCCTCGTCGCCGAGGACGTCGAGGTCAGCGGTTGCCCCATGAAACAGGGCGAATGGACCCTTCTTCCCTTCCCCGCCGCCAACCGCGACCCCGAAGCGTTCGACCGCGCCGACGAGTTCGTGATCAACCGCGAACGCAACCGTCACTCAGCTTTCGGGCTCGGAATTCACCGTTGTGTCGGCTCCAACCTTGCACGAATGGAGCTGCGGGTGGCGCTCGAAGAATGGATGGACGCGTTCGGCGATTTCGAACTCGCCGATCCCGAATCCGTGACGTGGTCCACCGGACAAGTCCGCGGGCCCCGCTCACTGCCGCTCCACATACCGGCCTGACCTAAGGTTCCCGCATGAAGATCAATTACGACCGTTCGGCCTGCCAAGGTCACAACCGCTGCTACATGCTCGCGCCGGAACTGTTCGACACCGACGACGAGGGCTACGCGATCTTGCTGGTCAACGGCGATGTCCCGGCCGAGCTACACGAGAAAGCCCGACTCGCGGCCGACAACTGCCCCGAGTTCGCCATCACCATCGAGGACTAAGCTCCGCCGAATGCGGATCCACAAGTTCTCCACCACCGATGCGTTCGTAGCGATCGACCTCGAAGGGGCCGAGGCAGCGTCCGGGCCTGTTCGGTGGGCCCGCAAGGTCCTGCAAGGCGGCGCCAAAGACCTCGCTCGCTCACAGACCTATACATATGCGGCGCTGGGCATGCGGCGAGGCGGCGCTTCGGCCGGGATCTCCGCCGAAGGGCCCGATCGGGCCGCCGCGCTGCGAGCGTTCACCGCCGAAGCCGCCGACCTCGTTGGCGACCACACCTATCTGCCCGATGCGGCCAAGGGCATCGCCCCCGACGAACTGACTTCGCTGCACGCGGCCGATCCTCGTGACACCGCCCGTCTCGGAGAGTTCGGGGCGCGATGCGAAGGGCTGTCGGCCGCCGTCACTGCCGAGCAGGTGCTCGCAGGACTGGACGGCCGACGGGTCAGCATCGACGGGTTCGACGCAAGCGGCCCCGCTCTGGCTGCCGCTGTAACCGACCGAGGGGCAACGATCGTCTCGATCTCGACCGCCAAGGGTTGCGTCACCAACGGCGCCGGGTTTCCGCTAGCGGTCCTCGCCGAGAGCTGGAACTCCAACGGCCACGACCTCGTGTCCGACCTCGGCGAGGTCGGCGCGGCAACCGAGGTGTTTGCCGCCGGCGCCGATGTCGTGTTCGCCGGCTCGAAGATGGGGATCATCGATCACGGCGTTGCCGCTGGTTTGGCGAACTCGGCCTCGGCGGTAATCCCAATCGGGCGTCTGCCGTTCACCGCCCGGGCTCTGGCCGTACTTCGCCGCGCTGATGTGATCGTTCCGGCCGACTTTGTGTCACTCGCGGGATCAACCATCGCCGCGTGGGGAGATCCAAGCCGCGGCGACGACGAGATAGTCGACGCCATCACCGCCAGCATCACCGATCTCTGCGCCGAACTAGCGGGCCACCCCGACGGTCCCCTCCTGGCAGCCTGCTACCACGCCGAGGCCTACCTCTCGACGTGGCAAACCGACCTCCCCTTCGGCCGCCCCCTAGCCCCGTAGTTGGATTTGTGCACCGATTCCGGTGCTATAGCACCAAGAACGGTGCACAAATCCAACTCACGACGCTTCGGTGATGGCCCGTTCTACGAGCACGCGGGCGAGGTGACGACGGTAGTCGGCATCGCCGTTGAGGTCCTCGGGCGGCTCAGTGCCGTCGGCCGCGACCGCTGCCGCGTCGGCGGCCGATGATCCACCCGCCAGCGCAGCCTCGACGCCACTCGCACGCATCGGCGCGGCGCCCATGTTGACCAGCGACACACGAGGCGTGTCGCCGAGCAGCACCGCGGCGCCAACAATCGCCCAATCCTGAGCTCGTCGGTTGAACTTTTGATAGCTCCAGCCCGCACCAGCGGCCTTGGGTACGCGGATCTCGGTGAGCATTTCGTCATCGGCCAACGCCGTCTCGAGGAATCCAGTGAAGAAGTCGGCCGCGGCGATCTCACGCTCACCGTTGGGTCCCTTGGCCACTACCGAACCCCCAGCGGCGAGCAACGCCGCGGGCAAGTCAGACGCGGGGTCGCCGTGGGCGAGCGAACCACCCAACGTGCCGCGATGGCGCACCTGCGGATCACCAACCTGCGACGCGACATGGCGCAGCAACGGAGCATCGGCAGCCAAGACGTCGCTCGTCTCCAGCGAGCGATGGGTCGTGAGCGCACCGATCGCGATGTGATCACCGGCATCGTTGATGTAGCGAAGGTCATCGACTCGGCCGATGTCGACCAACACAGCCGGAGCAGCAAGTCGGAACTTCATGAGCGGCAAAAGACTGTGGCCACCCGCCAACAACTTGGCATCGTCGCCGTGAGCAGACAGGGCGGCAATTGCGGATTCGGCCGAATCGGCCACTACATAGTCGAAAGCTGCAGGAATCATTCTGCGCCCCCCTTCGCGTCGGCAATGGCTCTCCACACCCGATTTGGTGTGGCCGGCATCTGAATGTCGGTGATCCCATGGGGACTGAGTCCGTCGCAAATCGCGTTGATGACCGCGGCCGCCGAACCAATCGTGCCAGCCTCGCCAACCCCCTTCACCCCTAGCGGATTGCTGGTACTTGGCGTGACCGTGAAGTCCGTCTTGATGCTGGGCACTTCGGCCGCCGACGGCACCAGATAGTCGAGCAGCGACGGATTACGACAGTTGCCGTCCTCGTCGTATTCCGCACCCTCCCACAACGCTTGGGCGACGCCTTGCACGATGCCACCGTGCACTTGGCCTTCAACGATCATCGGATTGATCTGGTTACCGCAGTCGTCGACCGCGGTGTAATCGATCAATCGAACGTCCCCGGTGTCCTCGTCGATTTCGACGACCGCAACATGGGTACCGAACGGGAAGGCAAAGTTGGGCGGATCAAACGACACCTGCTCTTGCAGGTTGGGTTCCATCCCATCAGGCAGGTCGTGGGCGGTGAATGCACCGAATGCGATCTCCTGGATCATCACCGACTTGTCGGGCGAACCGGCAACCGAGAACACGCCGTTTTCGAACTGCATGTCGTCGGCGCTCGCCTCGAGTCCGTGGGCGGCGATCTCCTTTGCCTTCGCCACGACCTTGTCGCAGGCCGCGGCGATCGCCACACCACCTACCGACAACGACCGAGATCCGTAGGTGTCGAGCCCGAGAGGACTGATCGCGGTGTCGGAATGCAACACGGTGACGTCGGCCGGGTCGATGCCGAGTTTGTCTCCGACGATTTGCGACCAACTGGTTTCGTGGCCCTGACCATGAGGGGTCGAACCGCTCACGACTTCGGCCTTGCCGGTCGGCAACAACCGCACAGTGGCATGCTCCCAGCCACCGGCCCCGTAGTTGAGGCCGCCCAGCGCACGACTCGGCGCCAGTCCGCAAATCTCCACATAGGTCACGACGCCGATCCCGAGCTGAGTACTTTCGCCCGCGTCTCGCCGCCGAGCCTGCTCGGCCCGCAAGCCGTCGTAATCGGACAATTCGAGGGCCCGGTCGAGGTTGGGGCTGTAGTGACCGGAGTCGAAGGTGAGCGTCGATGCCACGTCGAGGTTCTCGAAGTGATCACCCCCGCTGAGATAGTTACGACGCCGAATCTCGACCGCGTCGATGCCGACCTCGAGCGCCAACAAATCCATAGCCCGTTCGATCGCATAGCTCGCTTCGGGCCGACCGGCACCTCGGTACGCATCGGTCGGCGTCAGGTTGGTGAAGTAGCCGTCGCACGTGAAGCCAAAGGCCGGCACGTCGTAGACACCGGTGTACAAGAAGCTCCCGAGCAGCGGCACCCCCGGCGTGATGAGCATCATGTAGGCGCCCATGTCGGCATCAAGATGAACCCGACATCCCATCAACTTGCCATCGGAATCAGCCGCCAGCTCGATGTGTTGGTGCTGACCCCGGCCTTGATGGGTTGAGAAGGCCGCTTCGGACCGGGTCTCGGTCCAGCGAACCGGACGCCCCAACTTGTTGGCCAGCGTGACCGACAACATCTCGTCGGGGTTGACATTGAGCTTGGCCCCAAATCCACCGCCGACGGCGGGCGCGATAATCCGCAGCTTTGCTTCGGAGATGCCGGAGGTCGCGGCAATCATCACTTTGAGAATGTGTGGTACTTGGGTCGAGCTGTAAAGCGTGATCTCGCCTCCGTGGGGCGAAGGCACGGCCAGCACCCCCCGTGGTTCCATTGCCGCGGGGATTAATCGTTGCTGGACAAAGTCAGCCGAGATGGTGTGAGCGGCGTTCGCAAACGCGGCGTCAAGCGCGTCGGGATCTGGGATCAGCGGCCAGTGAAACGCCTTGTTGGATGACAAGTCGGAGTGGGCGGTCGTCGAATCTTCGACCGCGGCGCTGATCGACGCAACCACGTCGAGCGGTTCGTAATCAACAACCACCAACTCGGCCGCATCGGCCGCGCCGTAACGAGAATCGGCCAAGACGACGGCCACGATCTCGCCGACGTGATGCACCTCGCCTACTGCTACGGGGAAGTGAGGCGGGTTGACCATGTCGTCGGTGACCGGCCATGCGCAAGGCAAAGGGGCAAGCCAAAGTCCCATTTCCTGCAGTTGCGCGCCCGTGTACACCGCGTGAACGCCGGGCGCGGCGGCTGCTTCGGCGGCATCGATCGATTCTATGGTGGCGTGGGCGAACGGGCTACGAACCATGCCCATCCATAGCTGGCCCGCGACTTGAATGTCGTCGACATACTTACCTTCGCCGGCTAGCAGTTTGGGATCCTCACGGCGCTTCATTGGTGTTCCGATAGCGGTCATGACGCACCTCCTACCGACAGCACCGCTTTCACGATGTTGTGATACCCCGTGCAGCGACACAGGTTGCCTTCGAGCCCTTCGCGGACGCCTTGCTCGTCGAGGTCGGGGTTCTCGGCTACGAGCGAAGTCGCGGCCATCACCATGCCTGGGGTGCAGTAGCCGCATTGCAGTCCGTGGCATTCCATGAACGCCGACTGCATCGGATGGAATTCGCCGTCCGACCCGAGGCCTTCGATCGTGGTGATCTCGGCGCCGTCGGCCTGTACTGCGAGCATGGTGCACGACTTGACCGACTCGCCATCGACGTGCAGCGTGCACGCACCACACGATGACGTGTCACAGCCAACGTTGGTGCCGGTCAGTCCGAGGGTGTCTCTGATGAAGTGGACGAGAAGTGTTCGGGGTTCAACGTCGGCCGAACGTTTCACACCATTGACGGTCACATGCACTTCCACGGCAACTCCTCGAGAGATCGAATCAAACAATCCAGTCTTGCTTAGCACTCCGGAAGCGGTCCGTCACATGCAACGCGAGGCGTGGCCTGTTAACCGACCCAGTGAAGGATCAGCCAGAGCACAACAACGGCAGCAACGAGCACAAACACTCGTTTCGCGATCGCCCCACCGGCGACGGCAATGACGTTCAGGCTTGCTGGTTCGGCGGTCGACTCTCGAGATTTCTCAGCGGTCGCCGATTCGGCGGGAGCGGCGAGCTTCGATTCGATGCACTCAGCAAATTGGCCAAGCAGCTTGGTCGAGATATCGGCCATCACCCCTCGCCCAAATTGCGCGACCTTGCCGCTGATTTTCAGGTCGGTGGCGATCGACACGGTCGTACCGGAGTCATTGGGTGTCATGGCGGCGACGATCTCCGCCGATGCGTTCCCGGTGCCACGCTTGTCACGGCCTTTGGCGGTGAGGCGCACGGTGCGAGCCGACTCGTCCATTTCCAACACCGTGGCGGTGCCGTGATATTCGGCGGTAATCGGCCCGACCTTGACCTTCATATGGCCTTCATACGTGTCGCCGTCCTGGCCAGTCAGAGCAGCACCGGGCAAGCAGGGGGCGATTGCCGGGATGTCGGTCAGCAGCGCCCAAGCCTGTTCGATAGGCGCCGTCACATGCATGTCGTTCTCGATCTTCATGCCAAGACCGTAACGGACAAGACCGCTTTGTTGGATTTGTGCACCGTTCTCGGTGCGATAGCACCGGAATCGGTGCACAAATCCAACTCGGTTTAAGGTGGGGGCATGGGTGAACTGCCAGAGGGGCTTTCGTCGGTTGATGGGGTGATGTCGTCGTTGGCGGATCACGGATATTTGGCTGACCGCGGGCTGGCGACCACCATCTTCTTGGCTGCGTCGTTGCGGCGGCCGCTACTACTCGAAGGCGAGGCCGGCGTCGGCAAGACCGAAGTCGCCAAGGTGCTGGCCGCTATCACCGGGGGCGAACTCATCCGGCTGCAATGCTACGAAGGCATAGATGCCTCCCAGGCCCTTTACGAGTGGAACTACACCCACCAACTGCTGCACCTTCGTACCGCCGAAGCAACCGGGGCCACGTCATCTCCCGATCAGCTCGAAGAGGAACTGTTCACCGAACGGTTCTTGGTGCGCCGGCCGATCCTCGCCGCGATCGACCATCGCCAAATCACGCCGCCGGTGCTGCTCATCGACGAGGTCGACCGCGCCGACGACGAGTTCGAAGCGTTCTTGCTCGAAGCCCTGTCCGACTACTCGGTGACCGTGCCCGAACTCGGCACATTCACTGCAACCACCCCGCCGCTGGTGATCATCACCTCCAACCGAACCCGAGACGTTCACGACGCCCTCAAACGTCGAGCGCTGCATCACTGGGTCGAACATCCAGACTTCGAACGCGAGGTTGCCATTCTGGCGATCAGGGCGCCTGAGGTCGACCCGTTGATAGCTCACCAAGTTGCGCGGGCGACCGAAGCAATCCGCGAACTTGGCATGTACAAGCCGCCGGGCGTGGCCGAAACGCTCGACTGGGCCAACGCCATGCACCTCTTGGGGCAAACCGAACTCACCGCCGATTCGGTCGACGCCACCCTGGGCGCCCTTCTCAAGTACCGCGAGGACCAAGAACGGGTACGTCGAGAAGGCATCGAGAACATCCTTTCAATTGCCCTCAGCGCGTGATGAAAAACGGGTGAGTCAGACCACTAGCGATCAGGACCTTGATCTGGACCGACTGGTCGCGGGCTTCGTTCATGTCCTGCGCCGTGGCGGACTTACCGTCACGATCGGCCAAAGCACAACATTTCGTGCTGCGCTTGGCGCGACCGGAGTGAGCCGTGGCCTCGACGTGTACTGGGCGGGACGGGCAACCCTCGTGACCCGCCGCGATCATGTCGGAATGTACGACGCGATGTTCGTCGCTTTCTTCCATCAGAACTCGTCGGGTTTCACGATGCGCTTCGACGAGATTCTCGAAACGATGGCCGAAGCCACCGACGATGGCGACGGCAACGAATCCGACGGCGACGAAACGGACGAAACCACCGTCCCGGTCCTTCGTTACAGCCGCGCCGACCGGCTCAGCGAGAAGGATTTCGCCGAGTTCAGCGCCGCTGAAATTCGCGAAGCCGACGCGGTAATGGCATCGCTGCGACTCAACCCGGAGTGGCGGCGCTCCCGCCGCCGGGTGCTCTCGTCGCGGGGCTCTCGTCCCGACCTTCGACGCACCGTTCGAGAAGCGATGCGGCGAGGCGGCGAACCGATCAAGCTGGCCTCCACCGCGCCCGGCGAGCGGCGCCGTCGGCTGGTGCTACTGCTCGACGTCAGCGGCTCGATGGAGGTCTACTCGCGGGTGATGGTGCGGTTTGCTCATTCGGCGGTCATGGGGCGCGGCAACGTCGAGGTGTTCACCTTCGGGACACGCCTCACCCGGATCACTCGTCAGCTTCGAACTCACGACATCGATCAGGCCATCGCCGCCGCCGCGAGCGAAGTAGCCGACTGGTCCGGAGGCACCCGTCTCGGCGATTCGATCGAACGATTCAACCAGGAGTGGGGCGTGCGGGGCATGGCGAGGGGTGCCACCGTTGTGGTTTTGTCGGACGGTTGGGACCGCGGCGAACCGGCCACGATGGAGCGGGCCATGCAAAGGCTGAGCCGCGTTGCTCACCGGGTTATGTGGGTAAATCCGTTGAAAGCCGGCGACGGCTACGAACCAACCGCACGCGGCATGGCCGCGGCGTTGCCGTACATCGACGATTTTCTCGAAGGTCACTGCCTGCGATCGCTGCGCCAACTTTCGGACGCGATCACGGCCCAGTGAAGTTGAAACTGTGGTCTTGCTCCCAAAGCTCGCTCAACGCCGGATCGGCGGCCGAAGTCGGGTTGAGCGGGACTTCTAGCCCGTCGTAAGATCCGAGCTCGGCACGGCCTACGACCATCCAATGCACTTCGTCGGGGCCATCGGCCAACCGCAGCGTGCGTTGGCCCTGATACATCGAAGCAAGCGGAGTCCACTGGCTCACACCGGTGGCTCCGTGCATCTGGATCGCCTGATCGATGATCTTGCAAACCCGTTCGGGAACGAGAGCCTTCACCGCCGAGATCCAGACCCGCGCCTCGGCGTTACCGAGGGTGTCCATGGCCTTCGCGGCGCGTAGAACCATCATCCGCATCGACTCGATCTCGGTTCGGGCCCGGGCGATGATCTCGGTGTTGCCGCCCAAGCGAGCTAGCGGCTTACCGAAGCCCTCACGGGTAAGCCCGCGCTCGCACATGAGTTCGAGCGCCTTTTCGGCCGCGCCGAGCGAACGCATGCAGTGGTGGATCCGGCCAGGACCGAGCCGCAGTTGGCTGATCTCGAATCCTCGGCCTTCGTCCCACAACATGTTGCTGGCCGGCACCCGCATGTCGGTCATCCGCAGATGCATGTGCCCGTGGGGCGCATCGTCTTGGCCGAACACGTGCATCGGTCCGAGGATTTCGAGCCCGGGCGTATCCATGGGTACAAGAATTTGCGACTGGCGGCGATGCGGCGGACCGTCAGGATTGGTCTGGCACATCAAGATCATGATCTTGCAACGAGGATCGCCGGCCCCCGAGATGTAGTACTTCTCGCCGTTGATGACGTATTCGTCGCCGTCACGCACCGCTTGGGTTCGGATATTTTTGGCGTCGGAGCTTGGCAGGCCGGGTTCGGTCATCCCGAAGCAGCTACGAATCTCGCCCCGCAGCAACGGCTCGAGCCACTGCTCTTTTTGTTCGGGCGTGCCGACCCGTTCGAGTACTTCCATGTTGCCGGTATCGGGTGCCGAACAGTTGAGCGACTCCGAGCCAAGTGGGTGCTTGCCGAGTTCGGTCGCCAGGTAAGCGTAATCGAGGTTGGTCAACCCTTGGCCGGTGTCGGGGAGGAAGAAGTTCCAAAGGCCCTCTTCTTTGGCCTTGTCCTTGACAGTCTCGAGCAACGCCAGTTGCTCGTCGGTGTAGCTCCACCGATCGGCCCGATTGGCGCCGGCCGCGAAGAACTCCTTTTCCATCGGAGCGACGACGCGCTCCAGGAAATCTACGACTCGGTTGAAGAACGGGCGGGCGTCTTCTGACATCCGCAGATCAAAGTCATCGGGCGTGCTTTTTAGACCACTCATCGAAATCCTCCATCGCTACGGACTCATCGTGGCACGCGAGGACGCCGACAACCCAACTCGCAAACGTCAGGTCCGAGGCACGCCCTCAACCAAAAACGACGAAACGGTCACCGCCTTGGCGGTGACCGTTTCGCAAAAGTTATGAAGTTGCTAGGCGGGCGCCACGATGGCCGGCTCGGCGGCTGTGGGGGCCAACCGGGTGCGAACCGTTACACCGTTGTCTTGGTAGTTGAGTTCGATGGCGTCGCCGTCTACCCGAACCTTGACTTCGACGGTTTCGGCGTCGATCCCGAAGGCGGCTCCGGGGTACACAACCGTGATCAGCTCGCCGTTGACGGTGCGGCCGGTTGAATCAAGCAGTGGCGCAAGCGGATCGGCATTGGATAGCACGCCGGCTTGGGGGGCCCACTCGCCGCCGGGTGCCCGACTCCAAATATCGGCACCAACATTGATGATGTCGAGTTCGCTACCTCCGTTGATAAGGCTGAACTCGGAATTGCCACCGATGTTGCGGCCGTTTACGTCGGTCACCGACTCGCCGTCGAGTTCGACTCGGGTCTCGAAGGTGTAGGCACCACGTAGTCCTTCGACTACCGCTTCGAAGTCGACAGCCGCCTGAGTATCGGTCGTGGTGTTATTGGCGCCTGCCGCGTCGGCTTCGATAACCGCGGCCGCGCCACCCGAGGTCTGCTCTGACGCGGGAGTGGCGGCGGGCTCAGATGAGCACGCCGCCACTCCCAAGATCAGAGCCAATACGACCGCGGTCGTTTTGGCTGGTTTCACGAGATCAGTCGTCGTCGTGATCGTCGCCGTGATCATCATCATGATCGTCGCCGTGATCATCATCGTGATCATCGTCGTCGTCGTCATCGTCATCATGGTGATCGGATTCGTGATCGTCATCATCGTCATGTGATCCATTCGGATCGATGAGCTCAACCTTTAGCTCGGCCTTGCCATGTTCGATTTCGATGGTGAAGGTGAGGTCGACGTACTCGGGCGAACCGTCGCCCATGTAGAACGTTACGGACTGACGCATCTCGAACTCGTCGCCCTTGTCACGGATGACTGCGTCGCCCACAGCACCAACGAGGCCAGCGGTGCCGTCCCAGTCGGTCACGACGACAAGGTCGAGCACTGGATTGCCATCGGCATCGAACGAAACGGTGTAGGTGACCGTAGCGGGGTGACCGTTGTTGAGAGGATCACCGGCCCAAACCGAAGTACCGGCGATGGCGCCGATCGGACCCTCAACTTCGACTGAGCCGTCGGTCTCGATTTCGATCTTGACCATGCCATCGGCGGTGTCGGCGGTGAGCTTGACCTCGAAGCCACCGTCATCGGCGTGGCCAGTGGCGACGAACGAATCAGCAAGCGCAACTTCTTCGGCGGTGGGATCGGCGGAGGCGGGAGTAACAACGGCGTCGACAAACGCTCCGTCGGCGTCGGACGTGATCGTGATGATCAGCGACGTTCCGAAGACCGGAACCGTGGTTTCGGTGACGATCGGGTCAGCGGCAACGGTCGGGTCGGCAACCAGCGAGTCGGCCGAGGACGGGTCGACCTGGGCGCTGGCCGGCGCGGCGCCTAGTGCGATTGAGACGGCCATAAGACCGGCGAGGAAGCGAACAGACATTGCATATCTCCAAATAGCAGGATTGGTGGGGGGACACCTGGACAGGGCCTTCACCGGGTACACGACAGTGAACGGCCCTAAGGTTTGGCCGATTAAGACCTCTTGCACAATATGAGCAAAACGGCCCACGCGTTGTGACATTTGGCGGACAATCGGCGCTACCCGTGGTTCACTAGCCGAATGGAGGCCCAGCGAGGCGACGCGACGTCGCCCGAGGTGGTGATCGATTGTCGCAAGGTCGGCAAATGGTTCGGCGCGTTTGAGGCCCTTACCGATATCAACCTCCAAATCGTGCGCGGCGAGGTGGTGGCGCTGATTGGCCCGTCAGGCGCCGGCAAGTCGACGCTGCTGCGCTGCATTAACGGCCTCGAACCACACAGCGCCGGCAAACTCACGGTGCTGGGCCTAGAACTCGATGGCAAGGCCTACACGCTGCACACGATACGAACCCATGTGGGGATGGTGTTTCAGCACTTCAACTTGTTCCCGCAGATGTCGGTTCTCAACAACGTCATAGTTGCTCAACGGCTGGTGCATAGGCGCTCGCCCGACGAGGCACGGGCCCGAGCGCTCGACGTGCTCGACCAAGTCGACATGGCTCGTCATGGCCACAAGCATCCTGGCCAGTTGAGTGGCGGCGAACAGCAGCGGGTCGCGATCGCCCGCATGTTGGCGACCGACCCGAAGATCGTGTTACTCGACGAGCCCACCGCGTCGATCGACCCCGAGCTCACCAAGGGAATAGTCGAGCTGATGAACGAGATCGCGCGCGCTGGCGTGACCGTTGTAGCGGTAACCCACGAGATCGCGTTCGCCCACGAAGTCGCCGACCGCATGATTTACCTCGAAGGGGGACGCATTATCGAGTCCGGCCATCCCGACGATCTCATTCACCACGCTCACCACGAACGCACCCGCGAATTCTTGGGTGCCATCAGGCGGGTACATCTCGAGGACGACGTAACGGAATCGCCGTGGGCGCCTCCGGTCGCCGCGAAACTCGATAACTAGCGCCGCTACCTCGACAGAAGCGGGCAACTTGCTTCTGCGTTACTCTCGGTGAGCAGTGGGAACGGTGCTGATCGGTTCTGGTGTTGGTCTGGCCATAGGCGGCATCATCACGCTTATCACTCAGCGCGGCGGACCTCCGCAACAAGTCGGTCCCACCGTTGTTCGTTTGCTCCTGCGAATCGGCATTGGCGTTGCACTGGCGGTCGCCATGGGCGCCGCCAATGGAGTGATCAGGGCGCTGCTGATGTTCGTCCTGCTCGCCGCTGCCTTCGTCTCGATCGCGACAATGTTGCGGCGGGCTCCACTCAAGGTCGTACGCCGGGTTGCCATGGGGGCTGGGGTTGGATTTGTGGTCGGGGCGATCACTTCGCTGCTGCTACCCGACAGCGGCAGTGCGACCTCGGGAGCCGATCTCGTCCGAGTCGAGTGTGCAACCTGCCAGGACCTGACCGAGGTCACGTTGGTCGAGAACGGGCTGCGCCTGAGCTTCTCTTCGGCCCCCCGGCCGATCGTATATCTGTGGAACCAGGCTGATCCGTTCGATCCGCTAACGGTCTCACCCGACGGTTCGATCACCGCCGCAGCTCAAAGCGACACGTGGGATCTCGATCAGTTACGAATCGCGGTTGATGATGATTCGATCACGGTGATCGTCGGGCCGTCGCCTGGCCTGGCGGTCAGTACCAGGACCGGCGAACGCGTGCCTTCGGCCGGTTATGTTTCGCCCGCCGGCGCAACCCCCACTGACTCCGCAACCCCCGCTGACTCCGCAACCCAATCGCTGTACTCGACCCTCGCTCCCGATTCTCAGCGACTCTGGACACTGCTCGGCCATGGCAGACCGGCATCGGCCTATACCGCCTGGCTTCCTCCTCAACCCGAGTCGGTCGAAGCATCGATTTCAGCATCAGAGTTGTGTGCCTCAAACGTGTGCGTTTCTTGGCAGCCCGACCTGTGGATGGCCGGATTGTCCGCCGGGAGCGTCGAACAAGTCAGCGGCCGCGATCTTGGCGGTGTACCGGGCCGCTGTTTCGCCGTGTCGGCCACCGCCATGCCCGACGGCGAGTGGTGTTTCGACGACACCGGCGAGCTCGGATATCTCGACAACCGCGGCGACGATCTCATCTTGGTCAGAGGAGGTCGGTAGTGCCCGAATGTCCTCACTGCCGGCCGCTGCTCGACGAATCAGCGCGGTGGGCAACCCGCAAGATCGATCTGACCATCCAAACCGATGCGCTGCTTGCGGAGCGAGCCAACGAGCTGGCCCGGATGCAACAAAAGATCTCCGACGCCTGGACCCACTGGCGGTCCATGTACTCGCTCTATCTCGAAGCTCGAGCGGTCGTGCGTGCTCTTCAGGCAGCTGTCGACGCCGGGGGTTTGCATCCCGATTTGTCCTTGACCCCCAAGGCTGGATGGATCGCCCACCAGATACCAAACGGCCCGACTATCTACTTACGCAATGCCGAGGCCGCCCAATACATCTCCGGGGCCTTGATGGCCGGCGGTGCGTTGGCTCAACTTCCAGCCGCTCAAGCAACGCTGGCCGCGGCCCTGGCAGACTCGATCGCCGCGGTCGACGCGATCAAGGCGGCCGAGAACGCTTGGGACACTCTTGTTGAGGCCTGGCAGGCCCGGCTGCAGGCCCACTACGACAGCATCAACGCCGCGGCCGCGAACGAACGCGACTTCTACCAGCAATACCTCGCCTGCATGCAGGCGTGCCGCGACGACAGCGAACGAACGTCCTCGTTGGCGGTTCTGATCGCGGCGATTTTGGCCTTTGGTGGCGCCAGCCTGTTGTTCACTGCCGGTGGGAACACCGCCGCTGGTTCGTATCAAACCGGCCCGCCAGACCTTCACGCGGCGTCGCCGTTTGGCGACGTCGAGTTCGCTGATCCGCCAGTCGACGAAAGCACCGCGGTTTCCGAGACCGAAGTTGTGGTCGAGGACCCAGAACCAGTGGTCGCTTCAATAAGCGCGGGCTGCTCGGGCACCGATCACTCAGGAACCAATCAGGTAGTCGACCAACGCACCGGCACGACGGTTAGGTCAGCATCGATCCAATATCTGGGGTGGTGGGCGCCGGGACTAGCGCCCGGAACGATCGTTGTAGTAACCGTCGACGGACCGGGCGGTGAGCGCGAAGCCGACGGGGTTGTTGGACCCGGCGGATTTGTGATCGTCGATGTGCCACTGTTCGACTACGGCACCCACACGATCACCGGGGTAACCACCGACGCCGCCACCCCCACTACCTACGACGGTCCCAGCACCTTCGCCGTCAACAGCAATCAAGCCGACTGCGACGAACAAACTGCGGGCCCGCCACCCGAGCCGCCAACCACCCCGACACCACCGCCCACGGCCGCCCCCACGGCCACGGCACCCCCGTCGTCGACTCTTCCAGGAGTCGGCGGAGGAGGTGGGGGCTCCAGCGCGGGCGGAAGTTTCGACCCGCCACCGCCCACCAAACCCGGTAACAACGGCACGATCACGGGGACTCCGCCTCCCCCTTCCGGTGGTGGAGACCCTTCTGGTGGCAGTAGTGACACGACCAAGACGGCAGGAACCGCGGCCATCCTCGCCGGGGCCACGCTTCTGGGCACGGCGGTCGCACGCCGTGAAGACGAAACAGTCGAGAATCCCGCTCCGACGCCATCGCCAACCGCGGAACCGCCAGGACCGACCGAGACAACGATCACGATCAATACGGGCACCGCCAACACCACCCTCAACACCTACCAGCCGTTCCAGATCGAGATTCAGATTCCTCGCGGCTCGGAACCTCCGCCCGACGTGATCACCGTCGACATTGCCGCCAGTTCCGGCGACGACGAGTCGATCACCCTCAAGTGGGACGGCAACGTCTCGGGTCCGGCGCGTTATCTGAGCCAGACCTCGACGCTCGAGGGCGGAGGCGAAGGCGAAGACAGCGTCACGGTGGCTGGATTTGAGTTCACGACCGGCGGTTTCGACAGTCTGTGGATCGACAACGGCGAGACCATCACCTTTAGCTACGGGGGAGCTTCGACATCGCTGGTTGCCTACGACAGTTGGACTCAGCAAGGCATCGGCCAGTCGATGGAGATCGTGCGACGCTACGACACCTTCGCCCGAACACTTCTTGGCGAGATAGCGAGCTTGGACGACAGCGATCAGGTGCTAAAGGCCCGCAACTGGGCCAACTCGATCATTCGTTTCACCGAACTAGCCACCCGCTCGTTCAACTCGGACAATCTCGACACGACCAAGGTGGCGGTCATTTCCACCTATGCGTCGATGCTCCCGCGGGTCGGGGTGAGCGACATGCGAGTCCTCTTGGATGAAGCCGCTCGGTTCGCTCGCCACAAGATCGAGCGTTACAACAGCCAAGTCATCACTACGTTTGCCACCGACGCCACCATCGGTCTTTACCGCACCATCGTCGAAGCAACCCCGGCAGCTTCGGCATGGACGCTGTTCACCGGCACCGACATCATGGGACACGACGTCACTTGGGATGCGCAGCTCCTCGCCGCCCTGGAACTGGCTGGATGGGTGTCGCTCGCCGGCGGACTAGAAGCTCGAGCATTCGCCAGCACTCTCACCGGCGAAGGACGAGCCGCGACGGCGCTCGCCCGCGGCGCTGATGCCGCCGATGACCTTCCGACCCGACCCCGCAACGCACCCGACGTGCCGAGCCCCTCGCGGACCTCGCCCGGGGCCATCGACGATGCCATCTTGCGCTCGCCCGCCGGCACCGCGGTCGGCGATCTGCGTCCGTTCGGCATGCTGCAACCCGCCGCCGATCATTTCCGTGCCGTTGCCACCCGCTTCGCGTTACGGATCCGGGTGCGGGCCGCCAATGCCTCTTCGCTTCGATGGATGGACGCGGGCCATCCGCCCAAACACGTCAAACTCAAATCCAAGACCATCAACGATGTCGACGTCTTGTTGGGAGCGCCAGAAGGCAGCCAGGGTTTGGTTGGTTACTTCAGACCGACGCTCCCGAGCAACATCGACGATCTCGCCGAAGACCTCGCCTCGCGTGTTCGCGGTCGCTACAACCAGCGCCTCAACGAATACGCCGACAACTTCGACGACATGCAAGCGCTGCGAGACAAGGGACTGATTTCGGTTGACGACGGGGTTGTGGTCGACCGCGGGCTCAGCTCGACTCGTCTTGGCCCTGATGGCCAACTTCATCCGACCGGAGCCGACGCGGCAGGAACGGGACGCGGCTTCACCGGCGACCACGACATGTGGGACATCACCAACCCTGACGGATCCGTGATCACCAGCCCCGACGGACTAGCCCGCAAAGCCGCCGCCGAAAGAGAACTGGCAACGGGTCCGGCCAACACCCAACACGGGCCGCACAAAGACTGGGTGCCGTCAGGCGAACGCGACCTCGGGATTGATGCCAAGATCCGAGCCAGCCACGGAGGCGAGGCCCTGCCCGACGGTACGATCGGGCCGCGGATAACCACCAACGCCGACGGCACCACCAACGCCACCGAGGCATTGATCGAGTTCAAACCGGGCCAGGCGCCCGTAACCAGCTACGAGATGGGAGACGGACAGTGACCGACGTTCCCGACGGTGCAATTCCGCCACCGCGGTCGGTTGATGCCGAGCGCCAGCAACTGCTCGCCACTCGACACGGGCTGATGCTTCGGGCCAATGCGTCGCCCGAATCGCCAAGTCACGCCGACGCAGTGTCGGGGCTCCTCGCCGACCTCAACGAGCAATACCTCGCGGGGCTGCCGGTAATCGAGCTCTCTCGCAACCCTCACACAGGCCAATTGCTCAATCACTCGATCGACCTCGTGGGCCTCGACGGGCCATGGTGGGACGCCAATGCGCCGGTCCGACCGTTCGAACCAGTCGATGGGCCTCTGGTGGGTTTCACTGGTGCAATCGCCCTCGACCCCACCGTCGAACACACCGAATTTTTGGTCAAACCCGGACCAGCGGTGCCGTACGTGATCCCGCAGCTCCTCGCCGATCCCGAAGTAACCGCGGTGCTGTCGGCGTTGACCATCGGCGCTCACGCCGGATACACAATCTGCTACTTCGCACGCGGCGCTACCGACGTGGCGAGTCCTGATGACTGGGGCCGTAATCGTCACGACCGCACAACCGCAGACGGGCGCCCCGGCTGGAACGAAAATCCACTCACCGAGGACGACTACGACTTCGACCTGCGACCATGGGTCGACGCCGGTCGACTGCAATGGATTGTCCCCGGAGATCCCACACTCGAACTGCACGCCACTACCGACGATTGCCCATACCTCGACCTGGACGGGACCCAGTACGTTCAGCGGCTCAAGCAGGGTCGGGTGTGGCACCTCGGCACGATCGAATGAAACCTTCGGTGCTCGGAATCGTCGTGGCGGTCATCGGGCTCGTGTTGATCGCTGTTGGGCTTCAGCAACAAGACTCGGCCGAGTCACCGCTCGTGCTCAGTGCCGCCCCGCAAGAACCCGCGACGACAACCTCGCCAGCATCGACCAGCGCGACACCGACCAGCGCGGCACCGGCGACCACCGCTCTCGCTACGACAACCGTGCCGCCCACAACACTGGCACCCGCAACGACCCTTGCGCCAGCGCCCGACGTCGCGGCGTTCATCGCTCACTTCGGTGCGCTCATAGCCGAGTCCGACGCAACCCAGCTTGCGGCGCTGCTTCATCCGGCCGTGATCAGCGGATTCGGCGAACAGCTGTGCCGAGACTGGGTACAGCGAGAGATCTTGCTCCTCGCCGACTACGCGGTTGCCGGCGAAATACCCGCACCCGCGGCTCTCACCGTTCAGACTCCCGGCGGTGCCGTCGACATTGACCAAGTGTGGCAAATACCGATCTCGTTCGTGTTCAACGGCGAAACGATAAACGCCACCGCCCAGGTCGCGTTGTCTGACGGTCAACTGCGCTGGCTCGGGCAATGCCGGTGAATGACTGACCCGACCGGGTCAGCTATCGGTGTCTGATCAACCACAACCGCCGAAATACAGTCCGATGCGTTCCGACGCCTCGTAACCATCAAGATCGAGGTCGACTCGCACGTCGATTGGTTGCACACCTTCGAACGTGCCGCGGGTGCCGGGCGTCAGATAGCGGGTCTTGGTGACCACGTCGTCGTACCACTCGTTGCTGACCGTCCACGTAATCGTGCCGCCGAAGGCATCGGCCGCTGCCGAAGTGGCGCGACAGGCCCGCACCCGAGCCGATTCGCCCACCACCACCTTCTCCATCCGAGAAGCAGCCAAAACGCCGTCGGGGTAGCCAACATCACCCGGATACAGATGATCGCCCGACTCGTCATCGACGTACACGTAGTCCCACGGTTCGGCTGACCCTTCCAAAGCGGCGGTCGTGGCATACACCGGAAGCTCAGAACCCAGCTCGCATTCGACTTCAAAATCGGGGGTGATATCCACCGTTGTCGATGCCAGCGTCGAGCCGGCAACGTCGACCACTGCGACCGTTGTCTCGCCCAAAGCAGCGAACAGATGCGAACCGTCGAACCCCACGCCCAGAGTCGTCAGGGTGCCATCGCCCCAGTCGATCATCGCGTCGGATGGCCCCGACGCCGTGCAACTCACCGAGGCGCCAAACTCAGCGAACGAACCACGACACTCGACCGACGATTCGACCATGGGCGTATCGGCCGCTCTGGCTGTTTGCGGCGACTGCGAACCGGCCGTACTGCTCAACGCGAGGGTGAGGGCCACGACCAGAGCAGCACCCACGGCGCCAGCAATCGCCACATGATGGCCGCGCACAACTCTCCCACGAAAGGTCACCGCCGCGACAGTAGACGCCCGACGTCGCGCGTGGGAAGCGAAGTGTTGCCAAAGCACCGGTTACCGACCTTTCGATCGAACGCGGCGACCTTCCGATTGCTCGCTACCCTGTGCCGCTTACGGGGCTGTAGCTCAGTTGGCTAGAGCACCTGCTTTGCAAGCAGGATGTCGTGGGTTCGATTCCCATCAGCTCCACTACGAAACCGCCGGTCAAAGGCTATTTGTCTCTCTGTCGGAGGCCATCAGAGCCACCAGCCGACCCGGTCGTGCAACCTGCGTGCACGAGCATCGCTCGGGTTATTCAGCCGGTTTCGTCGGTTGAGATGGCGTGAGATCATTCGATAGAGACTGTTAGTCGTGGTTTCGGCACCTGCTTTTTCAGCAGGGTGTTGTGGCGCCGGTTGCGGCCAGTTTCGCTGCGAGATTTTGCGTTTCCGCTCCCGTGTCTGATTCGCCGGATTGGTTCCCTTTCGTTTTGTCTCGTGGTGCCTTCGGGCGACAACAGGTGCAGGAGTTCTGGACCGCGCAGTTTGCGCACCGCACCGCCAACCGTCGTTCAGCGTCGGCCTTGACAAAGAGCCTGACCTGTCCCGGACATCGAAGCTCACTTCGGCGCCAGAACCCCGAGGCGGGCGAGCGCCTCAGCGTTGAGTTCCAGCGAGACGATCACCGCTTCATTCTGGAGCTCCGGCAGGACTTGATAAGTTCATTTCCACGATGCATCGGCTACTCAACTTCTCAGAACCGAATGGATAGGCGCCCGCATGGCAAGAGGACGACCCAGTAGGGCAACCATCTACCGACGGCTCACCGGCGCGCTCGACGAGCTGAACAAGCGATTCGGGGGCTTGCCGTCGCCGAAGGAGTCGGAGACCGTCTGGTCGGACATCTGGCATCTCGAGGCCCACCACTCGACGGCGCTGGAGGGCAACACCCTCGTTCTTCGTGAGGTCGCTCAGCTTCTCGACCAACGCCGTGCGGTCGGCGCGAAGCCACTCAAGGAGTACATGGAAGTCGAGGGCTACAGCGACGCGGCGCGATGGGTGTACAGCCAAGCGCTCGATCCAGACGATTGGAGCGACGGAGAGCTGATCAACCTGAACGAGGTACGTCGGATCCACCACATGGCGATGACCCCGGTGTGGGGCGTCGCTCCCCACCCGGACGCGACTGATACGGAGTCACCAGGGAACTTCCGTCAGCATGAGATCGCGGAGTTCGAGGGCGGCATGACGCCGCCGCCGTGGCCAGAAGTACCGGCGATGCTGGTCGACTGGGTCGCCGACATCGTCGAACTGGGCGAGACCACGGCGTCGGGTGCCGACCTCGATGCGCCGCTACCCGAGGTACTGGCCGAGCTACATCATCGGTTCGAGTGCATCCACCCATTCATCGACGGCAACGGGCGGGTCGGTCGCCTCGCGTTGAACCTAGCGCTGGTACGTCTCGGCTACCCGCCGGTCGTCATCTTCAAGAAGCAGCGCGATGCGTATCTGCGGGCGCTGCAGCGCTCCGACGAAGGAGATCACGGGGCGCTTGGAGAGGTCATCGCAACGGCGATGCTCGACAACCTCAACCGTTTCGTCGTGCCAAACGTTGCCGGTCCCGCTCGGCTCGTCCCACTGACCGCGCTTGCCGACGACGACTTCACGGTGCCTGCGCTTCGGCAAGCCGCGCAGCGCGGTCGACTCGATGCCGTTCAGGGTTCGGATGGCATTTGGCGCAGTTCGCGTAACGCAGTCAAGGAGTACGCGGCCACGAAGCACACGCGGCGACCGAAGGCTCATTGACCTAGAAACTCAGAACGGTTTAGATGACACCTCAGCCTGATCCGAGGCTGATCGAGTTCGTCGAGCAGCACGATATCCAGCGCGACTTTCGCGATCCGATCTCACACCTCCGGTCGGACAAGCTGCCGTCCACCGAGACGTGTTCGGGCAGGGCCTTGGGCCACAGTGCCGTGACACCTTTGACCCGCTTGGTCCGCATGAACCAGCCCCACTCGGCGCCGACGAAACACAGAACGCCATGCACCTCTACGTCAGCGAAGTCCGGGCCGAGCGCGGTGCGCACGACCTCGACCTGATGTAGGACCCCGTCGACGAGCTTGGTCCGGTCACGCTTGTTGACGAAGAGCCGGACGTCGGTGCGGAACAGCCCGCCCACGTCACGGGCCTCGACCTGACCGGTGTACTTCTTGGCGTCGATCACAAAGACCCCGGACGGACCGATCGCGATGTGGTCGATGTTGGCCCGGCTACCGGGCACGAGCCGATCGTGCAGGACCACGACACCTGTGGCTTCGGCGTCAGGGCCGATGCGATCCGGCCGATCACTGGCCGCTCATGTTTGATCGCGTCTCGCCACTCGGCGTTCTCGGCGACACGAAGCTCCTTCTTCGCGAGTTCTCGCGCCGACCGCTTATCGGCCCCTGGGCCCGGCGGGGTGCTATGGCCGGATAGCAGCACTCAACTCACCTGGAGGAGCGGTGCCCTCCGAGTTCGGAGACCCACCGAGGACCCCACTACCGTTGCCCTCGACGAAGCTGCCGGTTCGCCTTACATTGGCTGGTTGTGTCGCTTGTATGCGACAAAGGCTGAGGAGCGGGCGGTCAATGGAGAACCAGCAAAGCGGCCACCACTTGGAGGGTTCGGCGGTCCACCGGACTCTCTCAGAGGTGCTTGCCGAATTCGACGTAGACGTCGAACGAGACGGCGACCTCCCCTTGGAGGCGCTTGAGCAGTTCGATTCGATGCGGATGTTGGAGTTCGTTGCCGCGTTGGAGGCGATCGGCTTCTCCGTCCCTGAGGTGGAGGTAGAACCCGGCCTGACTCTGGCCGGCATGCTCGGCGGCTTCCCTCTTGCTGAGGGTGCGGCGAACGCGTTGGGCGAGGGGACACAGGCGGCCCGCGTGGAACTGCTGCCGGTCGATGCGGCCGATGTCGGCTTTCTGCATGCGCTCGCGACCGGTGAGGAGTCAGGGTTTCGTTGGCGATACAGAGGTTCAGTCCCGCCGCTCGAGCAGTTCGCAGCGCAGCTCTGGCACGGGGTCCTCGAACAGTTCGTGGTGGTTACGGCGCAAGGCGGGAGGCCGATCGGTCATGTAGTCGCCTACGAAGCCGACCTCGCAAACCGACATGTGAAGGCCGGCGGAATCGGCTTTTCCACCGGCGCGCAGGCTGCAGGGCTACTCGAGGGAATCCTCCTGCTGCTCGACCGTCTATTCGCCGCCTACGATTTTCGGAAGATCTACTTCGAGATCCCTCGTCCCAACTGGGAGCTGTTTGCCGCTGGCACGAAGGGCTGGGTGACCATCGAGGGGACACTCAAGGGCCACTTGTTCATGGACGGCGGTTATGTCGATCTGATAGTCGGATCCGTCGGACGACTGCCCTCAGGAGGCAAGTTCCACTCGATGATCGGAGACGACGCAGGCTTGCACTGATGAACCAGGCCGTGAAGCTTCTCTCCGCACGCTGGCACCTAGTTTGTGGACGTGCGTAGAGCCAAGTCAAAGGGGGCATTGTTCGTGTAGCTCCCGCTGACATAGAGCTCATCGTCCGGCGTCTCGACGACTGAGTGGTGCGACCGCGCCCAGGCCTGCGGAAGGCGAAAGAGCTGCCACACGTCGCCGGCGGCGTCGTACCAGCCACCGTCAGCCAGGACAGTGAGGCCGGACGGATCGGCAGCTGCGACCCCTCCGAATACGACCAGCCCATCACCAAAGGCGGCGATCGCAGCGTGTACTCGCGGTTCCAGAGCGGGCGGCCGTAGCACCTGCCAGGCGTCCGTGTCGGCGTTGTAGGAAGCGAGCTCCAGTTCCGCTGACTCGGCGTTCAACACTACAAGGGTATCTCCCACAATGGCGGCTAGATGGTGCGCACCACCTGAGAGCGGGGCGGGGGCTAGATCGGTCCATGAATTCGATGCGGGGTCGTACAGGGCGCCATCGTTTCGCGGATTCGCTCCGGTTTCGCGACAGTTGGCGCTGTATTCGGGGTCGCTGTCAGCGTCTCGCTCGCAACCACCGAAGACGATGACTCTCCCGCCAATGGCATGTGCGGACGCAAAGTCCGACCGTGAGGCTCTTGGTCCCTGGGCTATCTCTGACCATTCGAGCGTGGTCGGATCAAGAGCAAATCCATCCTGCCAGAACACAACCTGTCCGCTGACCCACACGGCCCTGTTTGTCGCAAGTGAGAATGCTCGCAGCGCCGAGGGAGGGGCTGGGATCTCGAGAGACTCCGATGTCGCGGGGTCGAACAGCATTCCGAACGGACCGTCCCCTTCTGCATCCTGCTGGTTCGATTGCCCGCCCGCGATCACGAGGCCGAGTGGCGTCATGACGACTCCGGGATTCTGTCGGTTTCGCATGCCTGACGGCCAGACAGTGGGTGCGACTGCCGGGCCGTGGACCTCAACCTGGACTTCTCCCTGACCGTTGGCGAAGTCGACCACAAGAACGAGGTCTCCGGCCGCTACGACTGGGGGCTTCACTAGATCTACGAGCGTGGTGTCAAGAGGGGACGGGGAGAAGAGCACTGACGTGTCGATGTCGGTGTCATCCGGCGGAGTTGTTCGCTCGATCTCCTCAGGTTCTGTCGCCGCGGGAGCGGTGTCGTCCACTTCCCCCCGTTGGGTTGATTCGGGCTCGTCGGGTTCGGCGGTTTCGATGTCGACACGGCTGCTCTCGGCATCATCGAGGGACCGGACGATGATGACCGTTGCGACGACTGTGGGGATGAGGGCGATCCCGACGGCGCGTCTCAGCGATCTCCTGACGTTTCGCTGAGGTGCCGCGGCAGCGGCGACGATTTGGCTCCGAAGTGCTGCCTCGAAGTCAACTGGCGGCTTGCTCATTGTTCAACCTCCTCAAGATCGTCGGCCAGCTTCGCGAGTCCGCGCGATACGCGTACCCTCGCTGCCCCCTCGCTGCAGCCCAGGCGTGTTGCGAGTTGCGCGTAGCTCAACCGGTCGATGACGCGTAGTTTCAGAGCCGACCGGACCCTTGGCGACAGGTCGGCGAGGGCTTGTTCGTGTAGCGCTCGGCTCTGCTCGAGCCACACCAGGTCTTCCACTCTGGCGAACTGGTCCTCGGCGACCTCGATCCTGTCGACTCCGAGTCGTCGCCGGGCTCTCGTCTCTACTGCGGCGCGGCGGTGGTACCGGCTGAGCTGGCGCTTGGCGATGGTGTAGAGCCAGGCGCGAGCAGAGTATTGCGGGTCATAGCGGTGGCGGGAGGACAGCGCCTGGGCGAAGGTCTCTGCGCTCAGGTCGGCCGCTGTTTGGGCGCACGCGGTCCTGCGAAGGAAGTAGCGGACCAGCGAATTGATATGGCGGTCGTAGAAGTCGCCGAAGTCCACCGGCGAGGCGCTGACAAGCAGCTCCTCGTCGGAAGGATCAGCCCCCAGGTACGGTTCTGACATCACCTATCTAGTGCCGCAAGTCCTCGAACTGTTACACGACACCGGCCGAACTCACGCCAGCTGCGACGACGAGCCCGATCGAGAGGCTCGAGAGCACCAGCGGTGTCGGCAGGCGGGACTCGTGTTGAGCCGTCGCGATCAGTGCCAGGACTCGGGCTGTCGCTATCACAACAAGGAGTACGAGCGTCGAGGATGTCCCTAGTGGGAGTAGTACGACCCCGATAGCGCCGAGATACAGCGCACCGGTGGGAAGATGCGTATGAACGCCGCTGGACATCCGCGCGCCGAAGCCGAACCCCGCCCGGCCCGGCGAGTCCTCGAGGACCCGCCGAGGGATCAGATTGTCGTTTTGCGGCAACCGAAACGAGAGCTTCCCCCAGTCGCGAAGAACCAGCAGTGCGGCGAGGCTGAGAAGCACCGCGATGATTGCCCACGGCCAGACCCCAGCCGGGATCAGCGCGTTGGCAAGACTCAGGACGGCCAGCAGCGCGGAGGTGCCGAGCAGGCTACCGGCTGCGTATCCCGTGAGTACTGCCCGGCGGCTTGATGGCCGCAACACGAGCGGCCCCAGGGCCCATGCCCCGTTTCGGCTTCAAGGTGAGTCCCAGGCCGAGAGCACGGCCAGGAATGCGCCGGCTCCAAAGAGGGCTTCCCACGGCAGGATCACTGTGGGCAGCCTGATGTGCTCCCGCTAGCGGTGCGCCACTCGCAAATCGAGTTAATGCAGTTCGATCCATCGTGGTTGCAGAGGTAGCCGTCATGACACCGGACGGTGGGGCCCTTTGAGACCACGCAGGACGTTCCGCTGCGACAGCCCGCACAACAGGTCGACGTGGGGCCCTTCCACAGCCATCCGTCGTAGTCGATGGATCCAATGTCGTGGCACTGGTCCGGCCGGAGCTTGTAGCGCCCTGGGTCCGACTTGTGATAGCCGGTCCAGGTCCCGGATGTCTCACAGACGCCGGTGTAGGAGGTTGAGGGCCCGCAGAGATCGCACCCCGCATTGGACTGGTAGAACGACGTCTGGTAGCAGGTTCCGCCGACGAGCGGCTCGATCTCGTATCCCTGTGGGGCCGCCTGCGCCACGGACTGGCGTCCGAACAGCGACAGGCTTACTGCGCTCGCCGTGGCGACACTGCCTCGAATGACGGTTCTTCGAGAGAACTCTCGGTGGCGCAGGTCGCGGAGGCGCCTGCGACGCTCGCCCGTTGCGGGAGCCTCGAGGCTCGGGATGTCGTCAAGAATCAGCATCGTGTGTGGCCCTCCTAGGCTTGGGGTTGTTCTGTGAGTCTCTGGGGCATGAGCGCGGCGACCGATCGGGCGCTTGCGATCAAGCGGTGCATCTCCTTTGGGGCACCTACGGCACCGTGATCGGCGATGTCGCCGGTGGGGTCCAAGACGACGGCGAACGGGGTCAGACGGACGTCGAACGCGTCGAAGTACTCAGTGCTATCGGGTCGTACGTCGAGTGCCGGGGGGTGGTCGGGGAGGTCGCTCCCCGCAGCGAGCACAACGACCCGTAGGGACTCGGTGAGTGACTCGTCTTCGACGGTTGCTGCGAGTATCGGCATCAGTGCAGCGCACGCTTGGCACGACTCGCTGACGAACACGAGCACAGTCGAGCGCTGGGGATCGGTCCAGTGGCGGAGCGCCGCGGGATTCGCTTGCAGACGGCGGGCGGAGAGTTGGCTCGGCAATGCTCCGGCTACAAGGCGGACTTGGCGAATCAAGCCACCGATGGCCAGCGTCTGAAGGGCGATGAGGATCCACGCTGCGATCACGGCACTCTCGAGGACTGTCATGCTGCCAGCTCCTGTCGGGCGACTGTGGTTCGCATCGCGGCGGGGAGCATCCAGATGAGAAGCGCGGCCACGGCGCTCATGGCGAGAGAGGCCGCTTCGTGGCCGTCCGCAGTGACGCTCTCTGCCAGCGTGCTTCCGGCGGCGAGAAGCGCGGCACCAAGAAGGATGCACGTGCGGCCAAGGTGCCAGATCGTGGCGGTTCCGAGCCGCGGCCACAGCCACAGGCCACGCCCGGTCTTGCCTCCAGGAGCCACCAGATGTAGGCGACATATGCGACGAGGATCAGGCTGGCGGCAAGCAAGCCCGCCAAGGCGATTCGGTCGCTTCCGAACAGGATCGCCGTCGCGGATGCCAGCTCGAGGAGGCCCACAGAGCGCGAGAGACCACCGGCGACTGCCGGTCTCCGCAGTCCTGTGCTCTCGCTCATGCTCTGTGCGATCGTTCCTGGCGAGACCACATGCATGGGACCAGAGATCGCGAATGTGAACGCGACGACGCCGGCCCACAGCGAGTAGAAGCTGGCCACTCAGGAGTCCTTGATTTCCCAGTCGACGAGCATGTCGGACATGAGATCGATGTCGTGTGGTTGCGCGCCCGGGAGTGGGACGAGGGTGGCGACCGCCGTGGCAGACACGAGCATGAGGGGCGTAATCGTGTTGCCTTCGGCTTCGGGCCCCACGGGCAGTGCCGCGTGTTTGAAGAGCTCGCCGCCGCTCACCTCTGCTCCAGAGTGATCGGGCAGGGTCCGACCTCGACGCCGCGTAAGTGGTTCGACAACACAGAGGCCACATTCGGTCGGCAGTGTGACTGCCAGCTGCGGTTCATCCTCCGCCAAAGAGGCGAAGCCCGGCTTGGAACTCCGCAAGTACGGGCCGTCGTCGGTCTCGGTGATCTCGAACTGGTCCATCAAATCGACGAGGATCTCCGGGCTGCCGTCCTGAACGATCACCCCAACGCAGTATGTGGCGCCTTGCCACACCGCGAGATTCGCCGTCGATCGGCCCACCGTGCCTTCGGCCACCGAGAGGGTGCCCAGTTGCCAGTCGAACGAGGCATCGAAGCCGTCAGCACCGATCGACTCCATCAGGTGCGGTGCCAGCGACCTTCGACCAGCCTCGAAGAGAAGCGTTCGTCGGCCCGCCTTAGCCCGTACAGAAGAAGTGATCTCGCTGGCGATCTCCCGTCTTATGGAGAAGCGAACGCCAACTGAATCGCCATTGAGCGCACGGACCGCAATCTCGGTCGCGTCCATCACTGCTGCTTCGGTGCTCACCCGCACCACCCCCTCACCAGGATCTGGCAGGAGCACGTCCAACGCTGTCCCCGCCTGGGAGGACGGTACGTTTCGGGTTGCACCGAGGTCAAGTGGTCTCTCAGAGAGTGGTCGTTCCAGAATGATCGACCATGTCGTCGTCGCCGGAGCGGGCAGGCGCACTGGGCGGAGTCATGGCGTCGCGGGTCAGCCGTTGGAGTTTCTGTTCGGCGGCGGCGATGTTGATTTTGAGGCCTTCGATCTCGCCGGTCCAGCCGTTGGTGTGGGCTTCGGTGAGGCGGTCGTGGAGGTTGGCGTGGATCTCTTGGAGGCGTGGGAGCTGTCGGGGGTCGGGTTGTAGGAGGGGGCAGCGAATGCAGGCGTGCTCGTGGATGCAGGGGGTGGCGTAGGCTCGGCCGCAGGTTCCGAGTTCGACTTTGCGTTTCTCGAAGTGGGAGAGGAACTCGTCCCATTCGTCGTCGGTGACGTCTCGGTATTCGTGGCTGGGTCGCTGGTTTCGGCGGCGGGCGATGAAGGCTCGGTGGTGTTCGATGACGTCGGTGTCGTAGATGGCGACGTAGCCCTGGGTGGTGTTGAGGTTGTCGTGGCCGAGGACTTTGGCTGCGATGTGGACGGGGAGCCCGGCCGAGACGGCTTCGGTGGCGTAGATGCGGCGGAAGCCGTGGGGGGTGATGCGGGCTGGGGTGCCGTCGTTGAGGGTGATGCTGGCGGTTTCGGTGATGCGGTGGATGAGGGTGCCGGCGTAGGAGGGGCTGATCATGGCGTTGGCCAGTCCCCAGGGTCGTTGGAACAGGAATGGTAGGGGTGGGCTGTGGATGCGTTCGGCGTGGTCGTAGCGGGCGATCAGCGGGATTTGTTTGTTGCCGTTGCGGACCCGGTCGATGATCGCGGCGAGGACTTCGCTGAGCTCGGGGCTGACGACGAGGAGGCGTTCTTTGTCGGTCTTGGACGGCGTGATCTGCAGCAGTGGGATCGTTTCGCCGGTGGAGGGCAGGGTGTAGGCGACGAGGCTGCGGTGGGTGAGCTCGGTGAGTTCTTCGATCCGGGCACCGGTGTGGCGCAGCACCTCGATGATCGCCCAGCCCCAGAAGGTTCGCTCTTCCTCGAACCCGACGTTCCGGCGCTGACCGGTGACGGGGTCGAGGGCCCACACCATGCCCGGCCGTCCGGCCCCTCCGTTGGCGGGGTCGGCTGCGAGCACGGTCCGGACGAGTGTCTCGTCGCCGACGGTGAACGACTCGCCGTCGCAGGCTGCGCGGCCAGCAGCAAGGAGCGCTGCGGCGTGGCGGCGCTGCTGATCGGCGGCATCGACAAGGGTCGGTAGGAGTGGGGCGAGTTCGCGGGTGCGTTGTTGCATGCGGGCTTTGGCCCGCCGCTTCTGTTTGTTCTGCCCGATCAGGTCTCGTGAGCTGATCGGGTTGGGGGCAGCCCATCGGGCCCAGCGGGCTGGGTATTCGATGGCCCAGTGGTTGAGGTCGGTATAGAACATCCGAACCGCGATCAGAATGGCGTTGGGGTCCTCGCGTTGCTTGCCGACGTGACGGCGGCCGTGACGAACGACTTTGAGGCGTTCCTTCCAGCGGCGGGCCACTTCGTCGCTCAGGTGAAGCGAGTCGATCCCGGGTTCGTGGATCTCGAGATCCCGCCAGAACAACAACGCCAGCTTCGAAGCCAGCTGGGCGGTTGAGGAGTAGTCGAGCTCGGCTTGGCGTTCGGTGAGGTAGTCGATCAACAGGCCCCGGATCGCGGCGTGTTCGATGCCGTAGCCGTCAACGAGTTGAGTGACGCTGCGTTGTCGGGTCCGGCTGGCGGCGAAGATGCTTGGCGGCGCGTCGGGCGGGAGAAACCCGGCGTCGAGCAGGACCCGATACCACAGGGTCCGCTTCTGCACGGCGTACCCGACCTGAGCCGCATAGGCCTCCCGGCAATCATCGACGGTGATGTCGTCAAGGGTGCCGCCGTTGTGGATCAGGATCCGCGTCACCTGCTGTAGCAGCGGGGCCCGGTCTGCGTCACCGAAGTTTGGGATCGTGTCGGTGTGAGCATCGAGACGGGCGAACCCGTCGGGGTCTCGATCAGCACGAGTCCATTCGAGGGTGCGTCTGGACGCGAACCCATACAGCCATCGGTAGCTGGGTCGGATCACGTCAAGCACGATCAGCGCGCCCGCGGCTTCGAGCAGGCGGGTTCGCTTGGCTCGGGCACTGCCGGTCAAGTTGTCGAACTCGACGGCGTCGGTCCAGTCCCTGCCACGGTCGTTCAGTCCGCTGGCGATCCATCGCTGCTGCCAGGTGTCGCCGTCGAAGCCCGTGAGCCAGTCGAGCAGCAACTCGGCGCTGGTCCGGGCCCGGCGACGCTCCTTGTCCCTCGTGGTCCAGCCCCTGGCCAACAGCTCTTGGTCGACACGACCGATGACTGCCGCCACGTCGGCGTCGCTCGCAGCCCATCGCGTCGGGCGCCGCAGTTCCGGCAGCAGTTCGACCGGACCCTCAAAGCCACGTCGCTCAGGGGTGGGAGTCGGTGTGCGGCGCTGGCCCCGGCGCCGTTGGCCCGGTCCCGGGACGACGTCGGCATACACATCGATGAGACTCGCCGGGTCGGCGCGGTCCTCACTCACCGGCCTGGCCTGCCAAGCAGGGTGTCCAGGATCTCGGCTCGATAGCCGCCTGCTGGTGGTTGCGGCGATGGGGTGTGGTCGTTGGCGTGGTGGCGGCGGATTGTGGCGATCACCTCGTCATCGTGGGGGCGTAGGTAGATCGCCGTGGTCGACAGATGCCGGTGACCGAGCAGCCACTGCACATCAGGCAACGACACCGACTCATCCGAGATCATCCGGCGCGCCGCCGTGTGACGCAGATCGTGCAGAGTCCACGCCGTCCCCAACTCGTCCTTCGCCCGCTGCAAGACCCGCCGCAACCCGGCATAGGTCAACGGCCGGAAGGGACGCCGGCGAGTCAACCACACTGCGTCCTCACCCGACGGCCGCTGCAGGCGCTCCTCATAGAGGCGCCACCACACGAACGCGTCGCCCGATGCCGGCAGCCACTGCAGCCGGCTATCGCCCTTGCGGAACACCCCGATCACCTGGCGACCGACATCGACCCGATCGACCGTCAGCCCCAACAGCTCAGCAGCCCGCGCCCCCGTCGACACGAAGAACGCCAACATTGCCCGGTCCCGATCATGACCCATCGCAGCGAACAGCTCATCGAACGACCGATCCGACAACCCACCCGGAATCCGGCCCGAGTCCTTCTGACGCAGCGGTGCCCGACGATGCAACGAGAACCCATCCATCGGGTTGTGATGGGCATGGCGACGTTCCCGATCACCCGGCCGCACCGACGGCACCGGATTCAGGATCGGGCCGAATCCAGCGGCCGACCGGTCGTCATAGAAGCACCGCAGAACCGTCAGGTTGTGATTGATCGTCGCCAAGGCAAACCCAGCCCGGCCTGTCGTGTCGGTCCGACCGGTGGTTCCCACACGGGCGCCTCGTAGCCACAGCACAAAATCTCGGGCCTCGACCCTGGTCGCTTCGTCCCAGGCCACCTCGACCGCGGCGAGGAATCGCCACCACCGCAACAACGCCGTCGCATACGAGTACACCGTTGTCGGCGCCAGGTCACCGGCCACCAGCGACCGCAAGAACCGATCAATCGGCTCGACGGTTTCACCCGAGGCGTCCAACACCAGGACCCAGGGCACAGCACCGCAGCGTTCGATCCGCCCGAGACGCGACACAGTTAGCGAGCCGATGTCTCGTACCGCGACCTCGTCCTGCATCGAATCCTCCGGTCCGACCCCACTTGACCACACGACGCTTCGAGAGCGTGCGATTGCCCGCTCGAAGGCACCGGTGGGGCAGATAACGGATCTTTTCGTACTCTTTCAGTGCCGACCGACCCGCTGCGTCTCGCCGAGCGGTCTCCCCGACTGGTGGCGACGACACCTCCGACGGCATGGGTTGAACATTCGAAAGGTCTGATGGCCCAGACTCGACGTCGGCAACCTGACTATCGACTCCAGCGATTTGACACCCGACGCACCGACAGATCCTTTCGGTGCGAATCCAGTACGCCGTAGTACCAGCCGGGAGTTCGACCCCGCACCCGGCACACAGGTCGTCCCGACGAATGCTCATCAGCTTTTCCATCAGTCGAATATCGGTCACTGACGGCTCGTCATGAAGCAGAAGAAGTTGCACTCGCCGTCGCGGGCCGCGACTGTCGAACGTCCGGCTATGCAGCGGCCCCGGCGCCACCCCGTGATGCCCGGTTCGTATTCGTCGAACCGTAGCTCGACCGGCATAACCAACCCCGCACGAGAGTTGAGTTGTCGGTCGAATATGACTCGTTCCCGCCCAGGTCCAGCAGAAGCGCCTCTGATACGAAGCAGGTCAGCTTCATCGCCCTCCGCCGGCATGCCGACGTCGAACCCGCTGCTCCAGGGAACGGACCAGCGAGTTCACAGCAAGGCTGATGAGCCCGGCGATGACGATCAACGCGTAGACACGGGCCGGCTGGAAGGTTCGTTGGGCGTCGCCCACGAGTGCGCCGACGCCACTGACGCCGGTGAGGTACTCGACGAGCAGCGTGATGACGAGGGCCACGGGTGTCGCCACACGAACGCCGAGCAGTATCGCTGGAGACACTGCGGGCAGGAGGACCTTACCGACCGTGTGAGCGCGCGACAGCTTGAGAGAACGGGCCATGTCGAGCAGAACCGGATCGATGCTGCGAACCCCGGTTCTCGTGTTCAACATGATCGGCCACACGGCTGCGAGCACCACAACAGCGACCTTCATCGTCTCGTCGAAGCCGAGCAACAGCGTGGCGACGGGCACTATCGCCGCTGGTGGCAACGCACGAGCAAACTCGAACATCGGCCCGAGAGCACGATCTGTGCGTTCAGATGCGCCGACGCCGACTCCCACAGCGACCCCGACGACCGTCGCCAGAACCAGACCCACGCCGAATGTACGGGACGTGTCGATAATCGCGGGGATGATGTCCTCGCCCTGTCCTCTTGTGAACAACGCTGGCCACCATGCGGAAGGGGCCGGGTAGAAGGGCGAGTCCGGAGACCCGACGAGCTCCCAGACGGTCAACAGAACCACGAGTGGGGAGAGACCAGCCAGCACGTCGAACCAGCGGCCGTTCGTCGCCCGATTATTCCGCTGGGGCCGCTTCACCGCCATCACCATGAACGCTCCTCGTGGACCGTCCCGTTGGGCAACAACAATCTGACGGCTCTGCGGAACAGCGCGTTGAGCACCACACCGAGCAGCCCAGCCACGATCACATACACGAACATCAGCGCCGGTTGGAGCGCTTGACGGGCTCGAATCAGACCGTTGCCGATGCCTTCCGGGTTTCCGACGATCTCGGCGACGATCGCCAAGACCAGGCATAGGGAGAGGGCCAACCGGAGCCCGACCACGACCTCTGGAAGCGCGGCCGGCATCACGATCTTGCGAACGGTCTCCCACCGGTTCAGTCGGAGCATAGTGCTCACGTCTCGCAACTCTGATGGCACCGAGTGCACTCCTCCGATGGTGTTGACCAGCACGGGCCATACGCCTCCGAAGATCACCAACACCAGTTCCATCCGCAGGGAGAAGCCGAAGATTAGGAGTGCGGCGGGCACGAAGGTGATGGGCGGGATTGCACGTGTTACCTCGAAGCTTGTCATCGAGTAGCGATAGGCCGTGTTCGAAAGCCCCAGCACTAGGCCCAGACCGAAACCGACGATGCTGGCCGCACCCCACCCGAGCAGCGTGACGCCGACCGTATGAACAATGCGGCCAAGGAGCTCTCCGTCCATCACCGCCTGCCGGGCGGCCACAGCGATTTCAGAAGGCGCCGGAAGAAACTGGATGTTCGCAACGTCGGCTCGCACGAACACTTCCCACAGGCACGCCGCCGCAAGCAACACCGCCACGCCACCAGGATTCAGCGCGTCCCATCGTCGGGTTCCGTTATCGCGTCCCAAAGATCACCTCATGCACCCGGGATCGGACGGCCAGGAATTCGGGGGACTCACGGGTACGAATCTGCGTACGGGGTCGGGGACAGTCCACCGCAATGTCTGCGGCAACGTGGGCTGGCTCGCCAGCAACCACCAAAACACGATCACTCAGGTAGACGGCTTCGTCGATGTCGTGTGTAACGAACACGACGGTCGTCGCCGTGGTTGCCGCCAGGGCAAGGAGCTCGTCCTCGAGGTCGGACTTGGTCAGAGCATCGAGCGCACCGAAGGGTTCGTCCATGAGCAACGCTGAGGGGCGCGACGCCAACGCCCTCGCAAGCTGCACCCGCTGCTGCATCCCGCCCGAGAGTTGCGGCGGACGATCGTCGGCTCGGTCTGCCAAGCCCACCATCTCGAGCGTGGCCTCCACCCGAGCGCGTCGCTCCGGGTTGGTCACAGTGGCCTCGAGCGGCAGCGCGACGTTTGCCGCAACCGTCCGCCAGGGAAGCAGGGCGCTGGTGTAGTCCTGGAAGACGAGGCCAACTCCGTCGGGCGGACCGTCGACGTTGCGTCCTTCGAACTGCACGATCGAGCCGCTGGCCGGTTGCTGCAGGCCGGCCAGCACGCGCAACAACGTGGTTTTGCCGGCGCCTGAGCGGCCCATGATCGACACGAACTCGCCCTTCGCCACATGGAAGGAGACGTCGTCGAGCACGATTCTGGCGGCGCCACTTTTACCAACCTCGGCGCTGACTGATCGACACTCGAAGCTCATGCCGATTCGGTCTGCAAATGGATGCTCGTGTGGCCCCGCCGATCGGGCGGCGAGGCCCCGAGCGTGCGTTCCTCAGCCGATGACGAGGCTCGACACATCAATTTCCCCTTCGAAGTCTCCGAGCGAGACGAGGACCTCGACCCAACGGGTCAAGTCGTCGGTGCGAATGTCGAGGTTGAATGTGGGCAGCGACACGTTGGCGGCGACAGGATCCGGCATGCCGGTGTAGCCCTGCAGGATGGCCCGAGCGTCGGTTTCGTTCGAGTCGATGAAGGCCTGCGCCTGCTCGAGTGACAGTTGGTAGGCAGCGATGACGTCGGGGTTGTTCGCCGCCCATTCGCCGTTGGCGATCCAGAAGTTCGTGGCGAGCGGCAGGCCAATCGAGGCAAACGGGTCACCGATCGACACGTTGCCCTGTCCCACGAGTGCGCCGGCGAACGGTTCGAGTGCTTCTGCCGCGTCGACCTGGCCGGCCTTGAACTGCTCAACGGTGGCTGGTGGCGGAACCTGGACCCCTTCGATGGAGTCCGGGTCGATGCCTTCCTGCTGCGCCCAGTAGCGGGTCGCCACGTGGATGACCCCGCTCAACGTCGGGCTGCTGACTCGCTTACCTTCAAGGTCGGTGACGCTCTCAATGCCGGAGTCCGCCGGCACGATCACGCGTACGAACGGATTGTCCTCGGTGTCATTGGTGTTGCCGAGAATCTGAACCACGTCGAGACCGGAGTCGGCAGCACGAATCAGGTCCGTAGCGGTGCCGAGCGAGATGTCGACCTGCTGTCCCAGCGTTGGGATGATCTCAGAGATATTCGTCGCGGGGGTGAGCTCCACTGCGAGACCGTTGTCGGCGAAGAAGCCTTGCTCCTGGGCGATGTTGACGAGGAGTCCGGTGGTTGCCGGCACGAAGACCAATCGGACAGGCGTGGGCTCGGGCGCGGCCGTGGTGGTCGTCTCCTCCGGCTCCGCCTCAGTCGTGGTCGTCTCTTCCGGCGCGTCCTCAGTCGCTGCGGTATCCGCCGGCGCCTCGGTCGTGGGGGTACCAGCATCGTCGTCGTCGCTTCCGCAGGCCACGGCCAGTAGTGCCAGCGCCGCGAAAAGCGCGACCCATCGGCCTGTCGCTCGGCGACGACCGCCTCGTTGGGTCACTACTTGATACGCGTTCAACTTCTGTGTCGCCACTGTTCCCCCAAAAACCCAACTTCGCAGAGGCGGGAGACTAGGCGCCGTCGAGCACGGTCAGCAAACGGAACGCGCGCCAACGAATCCCTTGCGCATTCGGTCGACTCGTGCAGTAGGCGGAGTTAGGCGTTGTCGGCGATGACCTCGGCACGGTCGGCTACGCCGCTGAGGGCGCCGGTGATAGTGGCGAGTTGCTCGTTGATTCGCGTGACGCTCGGCCCGATGGTCGAACACTGCGTCTCGACGGCGCGAACGCCGTAGGTCGACTTGGCGAGATGTCTTGCGGTTTCGTGCAGCGAAGCGGAGATACGGGTGAGGTAAAAGGCAAGAACGCCGATGACGAGGACGATCTCGACAACGGTGAGCGTGATGAGCAGGTTACGCATCAGGCGTCTCTCCCCGCATCACCTTGCACTGAAGCGAGCAAGGCATCGTGGCGGAGTGCTTCTTCGGTCAGCCTGTCGAGGCGGACGGTGGTCTGAGTCAGCATCCATGTGGTGGCGGTGTTGCGGGCGACGGGTTTTGCTGCTTCCCAGATGGCTTCCGTGCCACGTTCGACCCGCTTCACCTGGTTCAGGAACGTTTGCAGGAGGACGACAGCCACGACGGCGACGACGAGGCCGGCGCCAAGGGTGATCCACCAGAGACCGTGTGTGCTCATTCTTGGCCTCCCGCTGATTCAAGGTATTCGCGTGCAGCACGAGCCGATGAGGTGATGTCAACGATGTGACGGTTGGTGGTATCGACGTTCCAGAGTCCGTCGGTGTTTCCCTCAGCTTCGTTGAACGCTTCGACGATGGACTCGGCCTTGACTGCTGCGTCCCGCGCACCCTTGATCATCAGCAGGAGAAGTGCGACCACAAGCAACACGACCACTGCGAACAGGACCCAGCCGATGATCCAACCGGACGAGACAGCGATGAGCCGCGCGGCAGCGAACGACATCGGCCCTACTTCTCGGTGACCGTGGTGAGGGCGTAGTTGATGAGCGTGTCGTTCAGCTCGACGCCGTGCACTTCTCTCGCATGGGCGGCGACCTTCGCGACCAGCTCATCTTTGGAGTCGGCGGTGGTGGCTGCCTTGCAGTCGGTCACCCCAACGTGGGCGCAGCGAAACTCGAGTGCCATCTCAGCTCTCCTGTGTCGGTAGGCGGCGGGGCATCATGCGGCAGGTTCGTCGACTGCCGAGACATCGGCGACCAGGTCGCCAAGTGCACCAGAGACGGCGCCGAGGTTGGCGGTCATGGACTCGGTGAGGTCGTTGATGGGCTTGGTCTGGTGCGCAATGGCCCGGACGCCGAAGGTGATCTTGCCAAGCTGATCGTTCACGTGGCGCAGGACGAGGATGACGCGTACCAGGTATGCGGCGATTGCCAGGATGAGGATGGCGAACAAGATGATGGAAACAACTGCTGCTGCGGGCATCTAACCGACCATCCTTCGAAGTGCCGTGACGTAGCGAACGGCGACGCCAGTGATTCCGGTGATCGAGGCGTCGGTCTCGATGAGTGCGGGAACGGGCACGAGGTGCTCAGTGAGGTTCACGCCGTGCTCAAGGATGTCGTCGGCGTAGGCCTGGATCTCGACGGCGGGCCGGATGACCCGGTTGGCCAGGAGGATGACGAGAGGCACGACAACGAGGAGGACGAGGGCGTTTCCTATCCACCACAACCACATGTCCAGCACCCCCACAAGCACGATTCTTCAGGCTTGAACTACGGCCCGGACTGTAGCCGATGTCACTAGGTGTTGTCTACACGTAGCGGGCCGCCCGCCGGTCGTGACGTGCTACATGACGAGCTCGAGGGAACGCAGTGAGGCCGGCGCGATGCGTTCGAGCATTCCGGTCGGGGATTCGAGAACCAGAAACCCATCTGGGTCCACGGCGGTGATTCGCCCTCGGGCCTCGCCCCGAGGCTGTAGTGAGATGCGCGCACGCTTGTTCATCAACCAACATCGGTCATTGAAGGTGTCCCGCAGTTCCATCGGGTTGGCCTCGGCCAACCGAGTGGCGACAAGGAGGTGCTCGTGCAGTGCATTCAGCAGCTGGTCCTTGGTGGCTCCCAACCCATCCAAATGTGTCCGTACCGCAAGCACCGCATGCTCGATCCGGCCGGGACCGAGCTGCACGGTCACATTGATCGCGGATCGGACCGACGTGCCGTCTTCGCGGGCGATAGTGTCGGGCCAGATGATGCGATGGCCGTTTCCGGTTGTGGCTTCCAGCGCATCGGCAACTCCTAGCGTCGCCACGAGCCACAGGAGGGCCTCGCTCAGTGGGTCCATGGCCGGACGAATGACCATTGCCATGATCAGCGCGTTCTCCTCCGCCTCCCGCCATGGCGTTCCGCCTCGGAGGCGCCCGGAGATTTCGGTGTCCGCCACGATGACTGCCCCGTCGGGGGCATTGTCAGTGCGGGCCCACGACGACGCCAGCGCCTCGACCGACATCGCAACCTCGTAGCGACGCGTCTCACTCACTACGGCTCACCAGCGGGTTCACACGGTCCACGAGCCACGTGCCTTCTGCTCGCGACAGCAGTACCGAACCCGCAGCCCAGCGATCTTCACCAAACGCTGCCGGACAGAACAGAAAGACCTCGACAACCTCTGCTTCCTCGGGAGTGTCCTCGCTGGCGGCTGCGGGCGTGGTCGGCGGATCGGCACGCACCTCGTCCAACGGCACCGCGGCGAAATCGACCCGCAGTCCGTGAACCAGACCGGTCAGGAATGAGTCCAGCTCGTCCTGGGGGCTGGTGCCCAGTCGGATTCGCTGCGCCTGCAGCGGGTCCAGGCCACGACGACTTCCCGATTCAAGAACGAGCTCGCGTCCGGACTCGCTCAGCATTGCCCACACGACGCTGTGTTCGCCCCAGACGATCGCCTGGATGAACCGGTCCGCGACGGACGTCGGGTCGGCGGCGATCACGGCCGGTCCCAACCAATGTCCTCCAGCATGTCTCGCACCCGGATTCGTTGCGGTCCGAACAGGAGCGCGTTGATGGCTTCATCCAGGATGAAGTCGGCGGCCCGTTGGTCGTGGCTGTCCAACATTGCGTGGGCGGCCAGTTGCGCTTCCAACGCTGACTCGAGCAACGCCTCGGGCAGTTCCATGAGGACGCTGATCATCGTGCGAAGCGAGGCCACGAATGACTCGGCGGGCTGGGTGACGATTGCGTACGACATCGCGGTGAGCCGTTCCACCTGGTTCACCTTTGGGAGGCGTTCCATCTGTGCGAGGCGCTGGCGGACGAACATCAACCGTTCGTTCTCATCCATCGAGCCGGCAAGCGTGGCGATGTGATCGGCACGGGTCGCGCCCGGTACGGCCACCCCGAGGCGTTTCTCTATGGCCTCGGCATTGGCGAACGCCTCCTGCCACTGCTGCTGGTGCAGACGCGGGTCGAAGATGTTGAGCGAGTCTTCGTAGTACGCGAGCGCCCGCTGCATTGACCCCACATCGTCACGGCCGGCGAGCGCGTGACCAAGGTTGTGCTTCGCAATGGCGTGTTGCATCGGGAAGCCAACACTTGTGAAGACGGCGAGGCAGCGTTCGAATGCCGATATTGCCTCACCCACGTCGCTGTCGCTGGTGGCTGGACTGAATCCGGCCCTTGCCTTCCATGCAATGCCAAGGGTGTGGTCGATCATTGCGGTGTGCATCGAAGCTTCGGTCGTGCGCGCAGCCGCCGATGCGCTGGCGAGCACCTCGATTGCCGCGTCGCAGCCGTCGAGACCGCCCCGGGCAAGGTGGACCTGGCCGAGGTTGTGCTTGGTGGCCAACATTGTTCGGATCTGCTCGTCGTCGTCGCCCGACTGCATGGCGAACGAGTCCGACATCATGTCGAGCGACATGGTGAATGCTTCGACCGCATCGTCGAGCCGGCCGCCTTCGGTGAGCACCAGCCCAAGGTTGTTCAGCACCGAGGCTTCTTCGATGTCAACGCCTTTACCCGCCATGAGGCCGAGGGCTTCTTGGAACAATCGGCTGGCCGTGCTGGGGTCGCCCAACATCCGATGGGCCGAACCGGCGGCATTCAGAATTCGGGCGTGCTCGACCGGTGCTCGCTGAACGGTGAGCACCTGGGCTGCCTGTTGATAGTACCCGAGCGCCGCTCTGAGGCTTTCACCGGGGTGTGCTGTCGGCTGTTCAGCGGTGGCCATGCCAAGTCGGTACGCAGCGGTGGCCCAGCTCAGCGAGTCAGCGACGCGGTCGATCGACTCGAAGCGGGCCTTCATCGCGGCGATCGAATCGGAGGCGGACAAGGCGGTTGGGCCGTCGGCTGACCGGTTGCGCCCGGAGGTTTCGTTGCTCATGTTGTTCCGGAGAGCTGGAGCGAATCAATACACCGATCGACCTCCGCGATGGCGACGTCGATCGCGTTGGTCACAATGTCGGACATGCCAATGGCCGTAGTGTCGACATCGACGGGCTGCACACCCACCATCTTGACGATGGGCGGAAGCACTCCCAGCGCTCGGGCGACCATCAGCGATCGTTCAGGTGTCGCCAGATGCATGTCTGCCAGCAGGTCGTACTTCACGTTGTGGTCCAACTCGTGCACGTCGATGACGTCATAGTCGATGGTCATGACCGTGCCCGGTGGCCGTTCGCGGTCCACGGTATCGATCACGATGATCGCGTCGTAGCCCTCTTGCAGATCGGAGACCAACTGGATTCCCGCGATCCCGGTTTCGACCACAGTGACGTTGGCGACCGTTGGCCGTTCGAGCAAACGGTTCGCAACTTCGACGCCGAAGGCGTCATCGCTTCGGAGCACATTGCCGACGCCGGCAACCAGGATGTTCACGAGCTCTGACGGAAGATCTCGGCTGCCCGAAGCGAGTAGCCGTGAATGACCCACCAAGCGATGTAGTCCTCGAACATGGCCCAGTCGGCCGCGCTGATCTGGCCCTTCCAGTGTTCGACGCGCTTGTCGATCTCGGTGGCGATCACGGTGTCGAGCAGCTGCCCGACCAACGGCATCTCGAGGAGTTGCGTTCCTGCAGGACGACCGCGCTTGACCTCGTCGGACATGCGGGCGGTGTCGTGGGCCAACGGCACGAGCGCATCGGTCTTCGGCGAGGTGTCCGGGAGGTTCCCCAGGTCGGCTTCTTCGATGCGCCGGATGCAGTAGCCAACCAGGAACGCGGTGCCCGCCCAGTCAGCAAATTCTGCCATTGGTTGGGTCCGGCGCTCTTCTTCGATCATCTGTTCGCGGTATGCCGTTGCGGTCACCGTGAGCGGATGCGCCTGGGCGAGCGCTCGTGCTTTGAAGGTGAGGTCGCCAACGCGATCGGCTGGGTCAGTCATCTGGTGTCGCTGTCTGCAGATGTGCGCGGCTTGATGTGGAGGCCGGTGGTGACCGCTCCCGCAACCGGTGGCGGGTGGGGTTCGGCTGTCATTTCCTCGACTTCGATGCGGCGGAAGTCGACCCAGTGTTCTTTCAGAGCCGTCTCGACCTGCTCCATGATCGTGGCGTCTGATGCCGTGCAGCCATCGCAGCTTCCGTGGAGCTTCAACCGCACCACACCGTCTTTGATGTGCACGACTTCCATGTCGCCGCCGTGAGAATGCAGGTAGGGGCGGACCTCGGCGAGTGCGGCTTGCACACTGACGCGTGCAGCGTCGAGGTCGGTGTCGTCGCCGAGCCCGTATGCGGCCAGCAATGCGCCGGCGACAGGGTCGGCGGCCACCGCTTCAAGCAGAATTTCGCCGCGCCATTCGCGCAACATCTCGACCATGCGTCCCACACCATTGGCGTGGAACACGTCGATCCAATCGAGGAGTTCCACGGCGGTGTCGGCGACGTCCTTGTCGTCGTGCTCCGCGAGCGTCTCCGCCAGATCGGCGATGCGGGGAAGGATCTGGTCGAACTCGAGGCGTTCGTCGCTGCGACTCAAATTTCTAACCTGACGAGAGCGAGCACGTCGTCGACAGTAGCTTCCACCGTGTCGGTGAACCCAAGCCCGAACGCTTCGTCCTCGGGCTCGACTTCGATGATGATCGTGTCGGTTGGGAACTCGCCATAGTAGCGAACAACGGCCAGTGTGTGGTCGAGGTCGATGATGCCCATCGCAGCCTCAGACAGACGGTCTTGCACTTCGTCGTCGTCGGGCGGGGTGAGGTCGAGCTTGTAGCGTCGGATCGTCCCGGGCGGGTCTTCACGACGTGGCATGCAGCCAACAAGCACGACCTTGTTTGGGCGGACTTCCTGCAGCCGATGCAGCACGCGATGCGCGGCGTACGACATGTCTTCAACAATGACGTGGTCGGGCCAGTCGAGGTCGACCACCCGATTCACCCACTGTGTGCCGTAGTCGAGGTCGCGTAGCCAGGGCAGGCCAATGCCGCCCACAAGAACACGGTCCGTGTCCTTGTCCGGCAGCACGTATTGCTTCTCGTTGGCAAGCGTTGGGTCGGGAACGGTGAGCCCGGGAATGACGAGATCAGGGAGTTGCTCGACGGCACCTGCCCGGGAATTGTCACTTACCGGCATGTCGCTACTCCAGCGTGCAGCTGCAGGAGTTCACCTCTCGGGTGATGATGCCCTTGCCCGTGTCCATGTGCGTGGTGCACGGCATGCACGGATCGAAGCTACGGATCGCCCGCAAGATGTCGATGCCCTTGACGTCGTCGTCGCCAACACTTTCGAGAATCGGCGTGTCGACGATGGCTTCCTCGTACGGGCCAGGCATGCCGAACGGATCGCGCGGCGCGGCGTTCCATGTGGACGGCGTGTTGATCTGGTAATTGACGATCTTGCCCTTGTCCATGTGCAGATGGTGGGTGAGATACCCGCGGCCGGCTTCCCAGAAGCCATACCCAACGCGCTCGTCTTGGGGCACGGTGAACTTGGTGGCCGTCTTGGTTTCGCCCGCACGCCACAGATCGAAGGCCTTGGTCAGGTTGATCATGCCGATCGCTGCGGTGAAGGCGACGCCGTAGGCCCGGCCCCGGTTGCGTTCGAAGGCGTTGAGCTTGCTTGGGATCTTCCAGTTGAGTTCCATCTCCGGAAGCTCATGGCGGGGCATCAGCATGCGGAGACCGTCGCCGGTCGAGGCAATGTAGGGGTTGTCCTGGAGGTTGCCGGCGAGGGCGGTGGTCCACATGCGTCCGTAGACACCCGATTCCATCGACATGCGATCCCAGCGTGGAGCGGTGTCCCACGTGTACTTCTCTTTGAAGTTCTTGCCCTCGGGGCGCGGGATCGTGACCTTGTTCATCATATGATAAGGGCTGAGCGGGTTGCCCAACGGATCGGTCTCGAAACGCTGCGGACCGTTCTTGGTCCAATCGTCGTAGTAGCTGTGTTCGACGAACTCTTCGATACCCATGTTGATCTGGGTGAGGTCAGAAGTGACCAGTTTGCCGTCGACGATGACCCCAGGGGCCGAGTAGCGGGCGTTGCCCCACGTGTCCACATTCTCGTACGTGGCGTCGTAGACATCCGGATCGTCCCAGATGCCGGTTTGGATCATGTTCGATGGGCGAAGGCCAACGAGTTCGTAGTCCGGGTTGGCTTCGAGGAAGAAGTCACAGATGTCGTCCCACCAACCAGCGAGACGCTTCGAGTAGTCAAAGATCTTTGCGAGCTGGGTGTAGAACTCGTTGAAGGTCGATGTTGAGATCGTGGTGGAGACGCCACCGGGCACAAGCGTGGACGGGTGCGGGAACTTGCCGAACATCAGCGTGCACATGATGCGACCGATGCGCGTGTACTCGAGCGCTTCGAGGTAGATCTGACCCTCGAGCGGGTTCATCGCATCCATGATGTCTTTGACGGTCTTGTACCCGTGAATGTGCGCGTTTTTGGCAGGCGTCTTCTCGGCCAGCGTCACGAGCTCGGGGTTCGTCATCGAAACAAGCGCGGTCGAGTAGTCCGGACCGGCGAGCAAGCCGAGGTGGATGGGATGGTCGTAGAACATTTCGGCGACTTCGCCGAGGTTCCGGACGACGACGCCGAGCGGCGGAGGAACGATGCCGAAGGCCTGTTCGATGGCCATCGACGACACAGTCGAGTGCACGCCACCGCAGACGCCACAGGCGCGGGAGCTGATGTCGATGGCATCGCGAGGGTCGCGGCCCTGCAAGATGATTTCGTAGCCACGGAACAGCATTGCCTGTGAATACGCATCGACGGCCTTGCGGTTTTCGAGATCGAGCGTCGTGTGGACTGCGAGCGCACCAGCGACGCGGGTGACCGGGTCGATGCTCCACTCCTTCAGGCGAGGAGGAGCTGCGCTTGCACCCGATTCGTTGGGGTCGTACTGCCAGATGGGCTTGGTGTCGACGCCGTAGGGATCGGTGACGCCGTCGCGAATCTTGGTCTTGCCGTCGGCACCAACATCGATGGGCAGGTTGGTAAATGTCATTCGTTCGACCTACTTCGTTCCCCACGCGCTGAGGCGTGGCGGTGTGGTGCTTGCGGCGGATCCGATGCTGCGGGAGGAACCGCTGTTGTCCGCAGCGACGCGGACGTACTGCTTGATGGGAGCGTTGGCGGTCCCGTACGGGTCGCCGGCGGTTTCGCGCAACGAGGCTTTGCCGTTCTCGTCGAACTCGATCGGAAGGTTCTTGAAGCACATCTCGAGGCCTACCTATTTCTTTGCTTTGCCGGCGTTGTGATTGGTCATCGTCTTGTAGAAGCGGTGCACCGTCTTCTCGGCGCCGACCGGTTGCTTCTTGTATCGGGCCCAACCGCTGGGCGAGTCGTCGCTCTCCCACCGCACCGATCGTTGTTTGTCGTGCATGGTGAGGTGACGCATTCGGCGAATGAAGCCACCCATCACTCGACTGGTTGTGCCGCTGACGAACGAGCCGGGCGGGGCGACGTAGAACGGTGCGAACTTGTCGGGGAAGCCAGGCATCGTGCAGCCGATGCAGATGCCTCCCATGTTCATGCAGCCGCCGTAACCGTCGACGATGCCTCGCTCGGCAATGTTGCATTGCACGACGGGGCCCCAGCAGCCGAGCTCGACCAGGCACTCTTTGTCGCCGTACTCCTCGGCAAAGACGCCTTCTTCGTAGTAGCCAGCGCGTGGACAGTGGCGATGCACGGTTTCGGTAAACAGCCAAGCCGGGCGCCCGAGTTCATCGAACTCGGGCAGCGGTGCCAGGCCGTTGAGGAACAGGAGGGCAGCGGCGGCGGTTTCGAGCACGTTGTCACCGACAGGCGAGCAACCGGGCACATTGATGACGGGCAGGCCAAGCGTGGACCGGTAGTCCTTGCCTAGGTGATCCATCACACCTTTGGCGTTCGTGACGTTGTTCGCCGCAGCGGGGATTCCGCCCCAGGTGGCACACGTGCCAACGGCAATCGTGGCTGCGGCGAGGGGCGCCATGCGGTCGAGCCATTCAAGGCTGGTGATCTGGCGGCCGGTTTCGCGGTCTTCGCCAAGGCCCATCCAATAGCCATCGCCGGAGTAGGTCTCGTCCATGATCGAGCCTTCCCAGCAGATGAGGAAGGGTGCGTCGAGTTCGCCGGCAGCGGCCATGCGAAGGTTCTCGGTCCATTCGGCGCCGGATTCGACCGACACGACGGTGTGGATGAGCTCGACCTTGGGAAGCCCGGGGACGCGACCGAGCAGGAGGTCTTCGAGGCGTGGGTGAGTGGCGCCGGTGACGGAGATGGTGCAGCCGTCGCACGATGCGCCCACGATCCAGAACAGGTAGACCTTTTCGAGCTTGCTGCGATAGATCTCGTCACGGACTGGATTGATCTGGCTGCGCATCGCCACGGGTGCCAGCGCATCGGACGGATCGAGGACGAGCGGCATGAGCTCATTGTCACTGTGCGGGTGATCGGGCACCTTTGTGTACTGCACCATGCGTGTCCTCCAGTTGCGTTCCGAACCGACGCTAGGTGTAGCATACACACAGTTCAGATCGGTAGTAGCTGGCCGAACATTTGAGGGTTTCGCGATGAATGCTCCAGACGAATACGCATCGCTGGTCGCTCCGAAATCGTCCGCGTTGCAGATGCTGTATTGGCGCAGCGAGATCCTGCAGGTGATGTACTGGCTGCGGGGCGAGGGCTTCGGCGACATTGTCGATGCACCCATGGTGGAGCGATTCCTCGGTGTTGAGGCCCGCAACGGCGTCGGCTATCTGGACCGCCTGGTCGAAGAGGGCTACCTGACCGTCGATGGCGAGTGGTACGCGCTTTCCGAATTCGGCCTGAAGCAGGGCGCCAGAGAATTCGCCGACTCGTTCAGCGACCTCACCAAGCCCGCCCACGGCGAGTGCAGCGACGACTGTTGGTGCCACGCCTCGGTGGACGAGGCCGACGCCTGCATGGCCCACCGCGTCGAGCACAACCACGCGATGGACCTCAAGCACGACCCGCACGGCCACACCCACGATCACGGGCATGCACACGGACACCCCCATGAGCATTAAGACCGCTTCCGTGCTGCCGCGACGTTTCTTGCGCCAGCTGCTCTTCCTCGGTCTCACGCAGGCCGATCGTTCTTACGGCTACGAATTGGCGGAGGCCGTTCGTGGGTACGGGCTCAACATCGACATGGCTGGCGTTTACCGCGAGCTGCGGTCGATGGAGCAGAAGGACTTGCTGAGCTCGGAGTGGGAGCCGTCCGACAACGGTCCCGACCGCCGGGTCTACATCGTCACCCCAGCTGGCCACGAGGCACTCGCCCAAGCCGTCGCCGACTTGCGCCTGGCACGAGACCAGCTGTCCGTCGCCCTCGACAGCATCCCAAGCGACCGGGTCGCAAGCAAAAACCCCAGCAACGTATGAAGCTCGCAGTCGCCGGGAAGGGCGGAGCAGGCAAAACCACGTTCTCGGCCACCGCCTCGCGTCTGCTCGCTCGTGCGGGTCGAGATGTCGTTGCCATCGACGCCGACACCAACCCCAACCTTCACGCCGCGTTGGGAGTGTCCAACGAGGCGATTCAGGCCATCCCATTCCCACCCACCTCGCTGGTGTCGCGGTCCTTCGATGGCCCGATGCTCAACGAACCGTTGGCCGATGTACTCAATCGCCACACGCTGGTCGCCCCCGATGGTGTGCGCCTGCTCCGCATGGGTATGCCCGAGCATGCCGACGAGGGCTGCCTCTGTTCGGCCCACGCAGTCGTATCGGCCTTGCTGGGCGACCTCGATGCGCTTCCCGAAACGATCACCCTCATCGACATGGAAGCGTCACCCGAGCACCTCAGCCGAGGCACCGCGCGTGAGGCCAACGCGCTCGTTCTGGTCGCCGAGCCCTACTTTCGTTCCCTCGAGGCCGTGAAGCTCCAGGCCAAGCTCGCCGCCGAGACCGCAATTGGCCGGGTTGTGGTCGTGGCGAACAAGTGCCGTTCCGACAACGATTTCGCGGGCATCAGCGAGTTCTGCGACAACTACGACCTGGAACTCATTGCCCGCATCCCGTGGGGCGACGAAGTGCTCGATGCTGATGCAGCAACCACTCCCCTTCTTGACTTCGCGCCGACCAGCCCAGTGGTACAGGCTGTGCAGCGGGTAGTGGACCTTCTTGCCCCTCCCTCTTCCACCCCTCCCCCAAAGACAGAGCAGGCCCTCTGATGTGTGTTGGCATTCCAGCCAAGGTTGTTGAGATTCTCCCCGCCGAGCGGAAGATGGCCGTCGTCGAGGTCGAAGGTGTTCGCCGTGAGGTGAGCATCGTGATGGTTCTCGACGACGGTGTGGCTGTCGGCGATTGGGTGTTGCTGCACGTGGGCTTTGCCATGAGCATCATCGACGAGGACGAAGCCGCCGCCCAGCTCGACTTCATGCGGATGCTCGGTGGCGTCTACGAAGAAGAGGTCGAGGCGTTCAGCGCGGGCGTTCCCACGGCCGAGCCGACGGCTTCGACCACCGAGGCCTGATCGTCCACCCATGGCCACTGGCGACCTTCCGACAGAGGCGCTGGCTCTGGCGCGTGTCTTCACGGCCGGCGGTCGGCTGATTGTCTCGGCGTTGGACCGGCCCGACCATGCCCGTCATGTGGCGGTGGAGTTTGTGCATCCGGCCATCACGGGTGCTCGATCGCTCCCCTCGTTCGCGATTGCACCGGACGACATCGACCATGTCGTACGCCCGAACGACGCGCTGGTCGTCATCGAATCTGCAAACCTCACACTGGACCGCCCACTTCCGCAGACCGCCCAGCTGTTGATCACCGGGGCCAACCAGAGCGAGCCGGACCTGGTTCGCTGGTATCACGTGCTGTGGGAGTTGGTGCAGCTTGGCCTGGAGCATCCGGGCCTCACCGGCGGGTCCGCCAGCGAAGGCGGCGACCCCACGAACTTTCTGTACCCGTTTCTCGATGCGGCCGAGGACGACGAGCAAGCGCTGCTCGCTTCGATGGCGGCTTCGGAGCGCGCAAAGCAGGCCGAGTCGGCCGAGCTCGCCCGCCAGACGGTCGAGGTGAACGCGACCGCGGTCGACACCGTCACCGCGCAGATCGCCTCGGCGGTCGCCGCGGGCGGAACGGTCTTCAGCATCGGCAATGGCGGTAGCGCGTGCGACGCGGCGCAGCTCGCCCGCCTGCTGCAGGCCAAGGGCATCCGTTCGATGTCACTGGCCGAGGATCCGGCAACGCTGACGGCGCTCGCCAATGACCTTGGCGTCAACCGCATCTTCTCTCGGCAGGTCGAAGCCTCGGTGCAACCCGGTGACGTCGTCGTTTTGTTCAGCACGAGCGGTTCTTCGGCCAACCTGCTCTCGGTGCTCAACCTGAACGTGGCGGCGGAGCTGGTCGTCATTGCGTGCGCCGGCTACGGCGGCGGCCCCATGGCCGCGCACGAGAACGTCGACCACCAACTGATCATCGACTCGTCCTCGGTGCACCGGATTCAAGAAGCGCAGGGTGTATTGATCGACAAGATCTGCTCCCATGTTCCAGCGAAGGTTCACGCATGAAGTTCGTCACCGAATTCCGAGACCCCGCAGCGGCGAAGGTTCTTATCGCCGAGATCACTCAACTTGCGGCCGAGCAGCCAGCCCGGAAGTTCATGGAGGCATGCGGCGGACACACGCACGCCATCTACCGCCACGGCATCGAGTCGCTGTTGCCCGAGAGCATCGAAATGGTTCACGGTCCGGGCTGTCCGGTCTGTGTGATCCCGATGGGACGCATCGACGACGCGATTTCGATTGCGTCGCAGGACGGGGTGACCATGTGTTGCTTCGGCGACCTCATGCGAGTTCCCGGCGGTTCGAGCACACTGCTCGAAGCCAAGGCCAAGGGGGCCGACATTCGGGTCGTCTACTCCCCGCTCGATGCGCTCGCCATCGCCGAGAACGAACCGGAACGAAACGTCGTGTTCTTCGCCGTGGGCTTCGAGACCACGGCACCATCAACCGCCCTCACCGCAATGCAAGCGCGTGAGAAGGGCCTCTCGAACTTCTCGATCTTCTGCAACCACGTGACCATCGTTCCGCCCATGAAGGCGATCCTCGATTCCCCGGGCATGGAGCTGGACGGCTTCCTCGGCCCCGGCCACGTGAGCACGGTGATTGGCACCGGGCCGTACCAGTTCGTGTCTCGCGAATATGGGCTACCGCTTGTCACCACAGGGTTCGAACCGGTCGACATTCTCCAAGGTGTCGCCATGCTGCTGCGCCAGCTGGCCGAGGGCCGGGCCGAGGTGGAGAACCAGTACAAGCGGGTGGTGCGAGACGGCGGAAACCCGTCTGCGCTGAAGCTGCTCGGCGAAGTGTTTGACCTGCGCCCCCACTTCGAGTGGCGAGGCCTTGGCTTCATTGCCCAATCTGGCCTTTCGCTACGAGCTGACTTCGCTGACTGGGATGCCGAGAAGCGCTTCGAGATCCCCGGGGTGCGGGTCGCTGATCCCAAGGCGTGTCAATGCGGCGAGGTCCTCAAAGGAGCGATCCGTCCGTGGGAGTGCAAGGTGTTCGGCACCGCGTGCACGCCGGAAACGCCCATCGGCACCTGCATGGTGTCGTCGGAAGGCGCATGCGCTGCGTACTTCAACTACGGCCGCTTCAGTGCCCGGCCACGAATCCCCGTGACGAGCACATGAGCCAGGCGATCCAGTGAGCACAGAAGACGACCGTCAACAGGTCCTCGCCCGCATCGAACAATGGCGCCTGCGGCCGCCAAAGATGACCGACGAGGTCATCACCATGGCCCACGGTGCCGGCGGCAAGGCCAGCCAAGCGCTCACCGACGCCGTGTTTCGAAGCGCCTACGGCGGCGACGAACTCGACCGGCTCGACGACGGCGCTGTGCTGGCCATTCCTGAGGGTCAGAGTGTCGTGTTTACGACCGACGCGTTCGTGGTCACGCCCCGCACGTTCCTCGGCGGCTCAATCGGCGATCTTGCGGTCAACGGCACGGTGAACGACCTCGCGGTCATGGGGGCAACGCCGACCTGGCTGTCGGTTGCCGTCGTGCTCGAGGAAGGCTTCCCGTTGGTGGAACTCCGAGCGCTCGTGGCCGACGTTGCGGCCGCCGCTGCCGCAGCAAACGTCGCCGTTGTGGCAGGCGACACGAAGGTCGTCGAACGGGGCGCAGCCGACGGTTGCTATTTCACCACCAGCGGCATCGGCCTGCGAGACAACGAGGTTTTGCTAGGTGCCGAACATGTGCAAGCGGGCGACGCCGTCATCATCTCCGGATCCTTTGGCGACCACGGCATGGCCGTCATGTTGGCTCGTGGCGACCTGGCCCTCGATGCTCATGTCAGCTCGGACACCGCGTCGATTCACGAAGCGACCGCCGCACTCCTCGCCGCAGTCCCTGAGACCCGCTGGATGCGTGACCCGACCCGCGGTGGCGTCGCCTCCGCTTGTAACGAGCTTGCCGTTGCGACAAACCTCGGCGTTTCTCTCTTCGAGGAGGCCTTCCCCGTCCTCCCTCCGGTTGCAGGCGCCTGCGAGCTACTCGGTCTCGATCCGCTCTATGTCGCCAACGAGGGCAAGTTCATCGCTGTAGTGCCCCGCGGCAAGGTGGAAGCTGCCCTTGAAGCGCTGCGTTCGGTCGAGGTCTCCGCTCAAGCGACAGTCATCGGAGAGATCAACGATGAACACGCCGGGATGGTCGTCGCTCACACGCCGTTTGGTGGCTCCCGAATCGTCGACATGCTCGTCGGAGCGCCGCTGCCGCGCATCTGCTAGTCGATCGAGGCGGGACCTAGGCGATCGGCGCCGTTTCGACCTGCAGGGCATCGACAAGCGATTCAACGGCGGCCCAAACGTCTGAGGCGAGGGCCCGGTCGAGGGGTTCGCCGCGACGGTCCGCCGCAATCAGATTCGGATTGGTCGGGATCACGACGTCGAGCGGAACCTCGTGGTGCTCGCACAGTTCTTCGATCGCCTGGAGCGCATCGTCGCTATCGACCTTGTTGCCGACTCCGATCCAGCGGGCGATTCCGAGTTCTTTGGCGAGCCCGATGGTGCGCTGGGCAGTGATCACGGCCTTGCGACTGGGCTCCATCATCAAGATGAGCACATCGGCGTTGGCCAACGTGCCACCTGCACGACTCAGATGTTCGATCCCAGCTTCCATATCGATGATCGTGTCATCGGTCTCAGACTGCAGCGCCTGAC
>Ga0209992_10000378_pt1 | contig 60285 bp, 59 predicted proteins | sample 2SBtaG_2_FD_182564 | JGI IMG/M metagenome (GOLD analysis project Ga0209992, IMG submission 182564) | Deep subsurface microbial communities from Kolumbo volcano to uncover new lineages of life (NeLLi) - 2SBTROV12_ACTIVE470 metaG (SPAdes)... | ecosystem: Environmental > Aquatic > Marine >... | reverse complement strand
GTAAAAAAGTAGCGAGTAATGTTAAGTTGGCTATGGTGGTTCCTGGTTCCGGTTTAGTTAAACAACAAGCGGAAGACGAAGGTTTGCAAGATATTTTTATTGAATCAGGATTTGAATGGCGTGAACCCGGTTGTTCGATGTGTTTAGGCATGAATCCGGATCAGCTTGAGCCCGGTGAACGATGTGCTTCGACTTCAAACAGAAACTTTGAAGGCCGGCAGGGAGAAGGTGGGCGTACACATCTTGTTAGTCCAGGCATGGCTGCGGCGGCAGGCATTGCCGGTCATTTTGTCGATGTAAGAAAACTCTGAGGAATAGTGATGGAAAAATTTAATACATTTACCGGAGTCATCGCACCGTTGGATAGGTCCAATGTTGATACGGATGCGATTATTCCAAAGCAATTCCTAAAGTCGATTAAACGAAGTGGTTTTGGTCCTAATTTGTTTGATGCCTGGCGATACCTTGATTCAACTAACAGTGAAAATGGAACGAGAAAAATCAATTCTAATTTTGTGTTAAATCAATCACCTTATGATAAAGCCGAAATATTATTAGCCAGAGAAAATTTTGGTTGTGGTTCGTCAAGAGAACATGCGGTATGGGCAATGACGGATTTTGGTTTTAAAGTTGTGTTAGCGCCCAGCTTTGGCGATATCTTTTATAGTAATTCATTCAAAAATGGTTTTTTACCAATTAGATTAAAGTCAGAAGAAATTGATTCTTTATTTAATTCTGTTCAATCAAATAATGGTTTTAAAGTAACGATTAATCTAGATGAACAATTTGTAGAAACTCAGGAAAAAGAAAGGCTTGAGTTTGATGTTGACTCAGGGTTGAAAGAACGCTTGCTTAAAGGTTTAGATGATATCGGACTTACTTTAGCTCATGCAGACGAAATTCGTGAATATGAACAGAGCAGGGCAAAGATAACTCCCTGGTTATTTAAAGAACTGTCAGCATAGCTAAAAGATAGCCTGATTATCAGTTATGACGAAAGAAAACTATGATTCGAATGTCATTGATGATTTTGGCGATGAGTGGGCTGCATACGATCAATCTTCAGTAAACCATGACGAACTGGAAAAACAATTTTTAGATTACTTTAAATTATTTTCATGGAATGAAAATATCACAAATGGTATGGGTGCTGATTTTGGTTGTGGTTCAGGTCGGTGGGCAAGGTTTGTCGCGGATAAAGTCGATTCACTCATATGTATTGATGCGAGTGATAAAGCAGTTAATGTTGCTAAAAAGAATCTGGCAGACAAGAGTAATTGCCGCGTTATGCAAGCTAAAGTAGGAGAGTTGCCGATTCCAGATAATTCATTGGACTTTGCTTATTCTTTAGGTGTGCTGCATCATTTGCCTGATACGGCTGAAGCAATAAAGAATTGTAGTAATAAATTAAAATCCGGCGCGCCTTTTTTAATCTATCTTTATTATGCCTTTGATAATCGCCCAAAATGGTTTTCTTTAATCTGGAAATGTTCGGATATTTTTAGAAGAATCATTTCCAGGATGCCTTTTTCTATTAAATACCCGTTGAGTAATATCATTGCTGCCGTTGTTTATTATCCATTAGCAAGATTGACTTTGTTGGCTGAGAAAATGGGAGTAGATATAAAAAATGTACCGTTAACTGAATATCGCGCCAAAAGTTTTTACACAATGAGAACCGATGCACTTGATCGATTTGGAACTCGACTGGAAAATCGATTTACTCAAATTCAAATAAAAAAGATGATGGAAGATGCAGGACTGATTGATATTCAGTTTTCCGATATTGCGCCGTATTGGTGTGCCATAGGAACCAAACTTTAAAATTTATATAAAATAATAATGACAATGAAGACACGCTTTGCGCCTAGCCCTACGGGTTTATTACATATTGGTGGTATCCGTACGGCTTTATTTTCCTGGTTAGTTGCAAAACATAATAGTGGAAAGTTTGTTTTACGGATTGAAGACACGGATCGTGAACGTTCTACTGATGAAGCGGTTGAGGTTATTCTTGATGGAATGAAATGGTTAGGTCTGGATCATGATGAAGGGCCTTTTTATCAGACTCAGAGATTTGATCGATATACAGAAGTGATCGAACAATTATTAGAAGCAGGGCATGCTTATCGTTGTACTTGTTCGAAGGATAGAGTCGAGAAGATCAGAAATGAGGCGATGTCTCGTGGTGATAAACCACGATACGATGGTCATTGTCGAGCATTAACCCTGACTGATAGTAATTCAGTTATTCGTTTTAAGACTCCCACAGACGGACAGGTTATAGTCGATGACCGAGTGCAAGGAAAAGTTGTTTTTGAAAATAGCGAGTTAGATGACTTAATTATTGCGCGATCAGATGGAACGCCAACCTATAATTTAACCGTCGTTGTTGATGATATGGATATGGAAATAACCGATATCATTCGTGGTGATGATCATCTGAATAATACGCCAAGACAAATAAACATATTAAAAGCCCTGGGCGTACAAATACCTTATTATGCGCATATTCCTATGATACTTGGACCTGATGGAAAAAAATTATCGAAACGCGATGGCGCGGCAAGTGTATTGCAATATCGAGAAGATGGCTATTTACCAGAAGCGTTATTAAATTATCTGGTTAGACTTGGTTGGTCAAAAGAGGATCAGGAAATATTTAGTATTGAAGAAATGATTTCTGAATTCGATATTAAAGATGTTAATAAATCAGCTTCAAGCATTAATCCTGATAAATTGCTTTGGTTAAATCAACATTATTTGAAGAATGCGGAAAATACATCGTTGGTTGAGCCACTAGCTGAACTATTTAAAGTAATGGATTTATCAACAGATGTTGGTCCTGATTTAGAAGAATTGATTGATGTACAGAAACATCGCACCGAAACGTTAAAGGATATGGCGGAACAAAGTGTGCTTTTCTATCAAGATTTTGATGAATATGCTGAAAAAGCGGCAAAGAAGCATTTGCGCCCAGTGATACTAGAACCACTACAGGCACTTTATGAGTCGTTGAAGGATATCAATGACTGGAGTAATGAGAATATTAAAGGGGCTATTGAACAAACGGCGGAAAAGTTCGAGATGAAAATGGGTAAATTGGCTCAACCGTTACGAGTTGCTGTTACAGGCACCGGTATTTCCCCTAGCATTGATGATACTTTGCACTTGTTAGGACAACAGAGAAGTCTGGGCAGATTACGCAAAGGCATTGAATTTATTGAGGATCGTAGTTCATCTTGACAGGTTTCAGGCTCTCAAGTAGAGTCGCCGCCTGTTGTTATTTCGGGATTTTACCGGGGCTATAGCTCAGCTGGGAGAGCGCTTGCGTGGCACGCAAGAGGTCGGCGGTTCGATCCCGCCTAGCTCCACCAATATATATTTTAAGTAGGCTGTTTTTCAGGACATATACAAATATTGTCCCCATCGTCTAGAGGCCTAGGACACTGCCCTTTCACGGCGGCAACAGGGGTTCGAATCCCCTTGGGGACGCCAATATTAAAAAAGCAGCTTTATAGCTGTTTTTTTAATATTGATTTATTAAACGATGAGAACCAGTTCGACAAATTTGTCAGGAACAAATTTGAACGGTCGAAGACCGGCCCGCAGGGTGGAGCACATGGAAGTGCGAAATAATCCCCTTGGGGACGCCATACATAAAGCCCACGTATATGTGGGCTTTTTAATTTAGTAATTTATAGTTCAGTTCTTCCTCTAAGCCATTGCCTGATTTGTGGTAGTTAGGGTAAACACATGACGTTTGCCGATAGTCTTGGTTTCCAGTCTATGTCCAAGGCGAACAAATTTATCCATTAAATAATCAATAGTGTATTGATCAAATTTTGTTGGGCTACAAATAGCGCTGACTTCTGGTTGTTTAATGCCGAGAATTTCTGCGGCTTTTGCCTGAGTCAGTTTGTGCTTCTTCAAATGTGTTCGAATAGCACAAGACAGGTCAGCCTTAACCTTCAGCACTGCTGCAGTTCCATCATCGAAACCGATGTCTTTGAAGACGTTGCCGGATGATGAGGTCATTTTACTTATGTTTTTCATGTCTTTACTCTCTTTTGTGGTCACACTTACGGCCGCTGACCTAGCTACTGTTTCAGTATATTTTCAATCTCATTCTTAGAGTCTTATGGAAATATTAATATTTAAGGGTCTTCAGCAGAATCTGTGGGTTAACAAGAAAAGTATTTTTGAAAACTTGAACAAATAAAATAAGTTAGGTGTTAAATGGGCTGTTTTATTTCTGTACTCGTATTTAACGGACAATTAAAAAGTTCCGTCATTCCGGGCTTGACCCGGAATCCAGTTAAACAAGCAGTACGTCCACATTATGTTGATAATAACGTATTGAATTTTAGAGGATGTTTTATCTATTTAAAACTTTACCTAAAGATGTTATCCACTGGATTCCGGGTCAAGCCCGGAATGACGGGGTATTATTTTCATAATATCTACCCACAGATTCTGCTGAAGAGCCATATTTTATAGCATATTGAATGCGTTTTAACCGTGTTTATTATTTTGCTATTATCAGTTTTATAGTATTATAGCTATAGTACATTTCTTATCTTTTCTTAAATTCAATTTCTTGATTTCTATCATATAAATGAGAATACTCATCACAGGTGCCGCAGGATTTATCGGTTTTCATACTTCTCAGTATTTACTTAATCGAGGTGATTCAGTAATAGGTATTGATAATCTCAATGACTATTATGATCCTTCATTAAAAGAAGCACGTTTATCTCAATTAAAAAACAACAGTAATTTCAGTTTCCATAAAATAGATATTATCGATAAAGATGCCGTCGATAATGTGTTTAAATCAGAGTCTCCTGATTATATCATTCATCTGGCTGCTCAGGCAGGAGTTCGCTATTCATTAAAAAACCCTTACGCATATATTGACTCAAATATTACGGGATTTATGAATATCCTTGAAGCTTGCCGGCATAATCCGGTTAAACATCTGACATTCGCTTCTTCCAGTTCTGTTTATGGTTCAAATACACGAATGCCTTTTAGTGTAAATGATAATGTTGACCACCCACTTTCATTATACGCAGCGACAAAAAAATCAAATGAGTTAATGGCACACACATATAGTCATTTATATAATATCCCTGTTAGCGGCTTACGATTTTTTACTGTCTATGGTCCATGGGGAAGACCTGATATGGCATTATTCATATTTACTAAAAAAATACTAAATGGTGAAAGAATAGATGTATTTAATAATGGACAGCATAAACGTGACTTTACTTATATTGATGATATTGTAGAAGGTGTCGTTCGTGTTTCTGACAATATTGCTATCAGTAATCCTGATTGGAATAGCGATAACCCTGACCCTGCCACAAGTAAAGCACCTTATCGTTTATATAATATTGGTAATAACAAACCGGTTGAGTTGATGTATTTCATTGAGCTAATTGAAAAGAATCTCGATAAAAAAGCGGATAAAAATTATTTGCCACTGCAACCTGGTGATGTGCCTGAGACTTATGCCAATGTTGATGCACTAATTGATTATGTTGATTATTCTCCGTCAACTTCGATTGAATCAGGTATAGAGAATTTTATAAAGTGGTATAAGGATTATTATAAAGTATGAGTGAAATTGACAATCGGACTATATCCGTTATCGGTTTAGGTTATGTTGGCTTGCCTGTTGCAGTTGCGTTTGGTGAAACTTCAAAAGTTATTGGTTTTGATATAAATCAAAAAAGAATATCTGAACTTATCGATGGTGTAGATAAAACAGACGAAGTCATAGCTTCCGAACTTGATTCTGCTGATATTATCTTTACATCAGATTTAAACGAGTTGTCGAATGCTGACTTTCATATTGTTGCGGTTCCTACTCCAATAAACAGTTCTAAAAAACCTGATTTAAAACCACTTTTATCTGCATCAAAAACAGCAGGCCAGATCTTAAAAAAAGGCGATATCGTAGTTTATGAGTCTACAGTTTATCCCGGGGCTACGGAAAATGAATGTGCTTCTATTTTAGAAGAGGAGTCTGGTTTGGTCAGCGGCAAAGATTTTTTTCTGGGCTATTCTCCAGAAAGAATAAACCCCGGCGATAAGAAACATACTTTTAAAACAATTAAAAAAGTAGTTTCCGCACAAGATGAAAATACATTACAAATTGTTGCTGATGTTTATTCATCCGTTGTCGATGCAGGTGTATATAAGGCTGCGTCAATAAAAGTAGCAGAAGCGGCTAAAGTAATTGAGAATACACAACGTGACTTGAATATTGCACTAATGAATGAACTGGCGGTTTTATTTAAACGCATGGATATTGATACACATGACGTACTGGAAGCTGCTGGCACCAAGTGGAATTTTTTACCATTCGAGCCCGGGCTGGTTGGTGGTCATTGTATTGGTGTTGATCCCTATTATTTGACATATAAATCAGAATCGTTGGGCTATACACCACAAGTTATTCTTTCAGGAAGAGAGATAAATGACAGTATGGGTAAATTTATTGCCGGTTCACTGATAGAGAACCTGGAGAAAGGTGGGAAAGAACTTGAGGAAATTGTTATCACTATACTGGGTATAACATTTAAAGAAAATGTTCCCGATATTCGTAATACAAGAGTGACCGATATAATAGATGAGCTTGGTCTGTACCCTGTAAAAATACAGGTTTATGATCCTTGCGCTGATAGTATTGATGTTAGGGATGAATATCAGATTGATTTAGTTGATGAGTTTGATGATTTAGAAAAGGCTGATGCCGTTATTCTCGCTGTTCCGCATGATGATTTTATAACACAAGGCTGGAAACTTGTTTCTGAATTGTTACCATCCAAAGATGGTGTTGTTTATGATATCAAGAGTATCCTTGATAGAAAGAATAAGCCTGAAGATATTAATCTCTTTCGTCTATAAATGTATGTTGTTAATTAAGGAAAATAAATGAAAGTCACCATGTTAGGTTGTGGTTATGTCGGGCTTGTTTCGGGTACTTGTTTTGCTGAGTTTGGTGCCAACGTCACCTGTTTTGATGTCGACAAAACCAAGGTGAAAAAATTATTGGAAGGTATTATACCAATATATGAACCGGGTCTTGATGATTTGGTTAAAAAGAATATTGATCAGGGGCGACTTTCTTTCTCGCATGATCTGAATGACTGTATTTCTGATTCTGATCTTGTTTTTGTAGCTGTAGGTACACCGACAAGACGAGGAGATGGTCATGCTGATTTAAGTTATGTCTATCAAGCTGTGCAGGATATTGCACCATTCCTAAAAAATTATACTGTGATTGTTGATAAATCGACTGTGCCGGTTGGTACGGCAAGAAACGTTAAACGCATTATTGCCGAAACAAATCCAGATGCTGATTTTGATGTTGCATCAAATCCTGAGTTTCTTCGAGAGGGCGCAGCGATTACTGATTTTATGCGTCCGGATCGTGTTGTGATTGGAGTCGAAAATAAACGTGCAGAAAGCGTATTAAGAGAATTATATCGACCTATTAACTTAATTGAATCGCCAATATTATCAACTGATCTTGAAAGTGCAGAACTAATTAAATACGCATCGAATGCATTTTTAGCAACCAAGGTTAGCTTTATTAATGAAATATCTGTTCTTTGTGAAGAAGTAGGTGCAGATGTTCATGCCATTGCCAAAGGCATGGGTTTGGATGGACGAATTGGCCGTAAGTTTTTACACCCCGGTCCAGGTTATGGTGGTTCATGTTTCCCAAAAGATACTCAGGCACTGGTGCGAACGGCTCAGGAACATGGTGTATCAAGTCGTATTGTAGAAACGGTTATTGAAGTCAATGAAGCACAGAAAGCAAGAATGATAAAAAAAATTCGCAGTGCGTTAGGGGGAAATGAAAATGGTAAAACGATAGCTGTTTTGGGTCTAACCTTTAAACCTGAAACAGATGATATGCGCGATGCACCTTCTCTCGCTATATTGCCAAAACTGGTTGAAAATGGTTGCCAAATAAATGCACATGATCCTCAAGGTATCAATGAAGCAAAATTATTATTGCCCTCTGAAATTCAGTATCATGATGGTATCTATTCAACTATAAACAATGCTGATGCCGTGGTATTGATGACAGAATGGAATATGTACCGCAATCTGGATATGGATGTCATTAAAGAGAAACTAAACAAACCTGTATTTGTTGATCTTCGTAATGTCTATGAACCCGATGCAATGAAATCACTGGGTTTTGATTATTATTGTATTGGCAGATAAAACATAGATTAATGAATAAAGTAACGAATCAACATACAATCTGGCATGCGCCTTCAGTCTATCGAAAAGACAGGGAAGAAATGAATGGACACAAAAGTGTCATTGTCTGGTTTACTGGTCTATCAGGCGCTGGTAAATCCACAGTAGCACATGCATTAGAAGATAGATTACATAAAAACAAAATCAGAACTTTTGTTCTTGATGGAGATAATGTCAGGCGCGATCTATGTAAAGACCTTGGTTTTTCAGATGATGATCGAACCGAGAATATCAGACGAATCGGTGAAGTAAGTAAACTCATGATGGAAGCCGGTGTTATAGTTTTGACTGCATTTATTTCCCCCTTTATTAAAGATAGACAAATTGTCAGGGAATTGGCTGCTAAAGGTGAGTTTATCGAAGTGTATTGTGATGCTTCACTCGATGTTTGTGAGTTACGTGATGTAAAAGGACTATACAAAAAAGCTCGAGCAGGTGAAATTCCCGAGTTTACAGGGATATCTTCACCGTATGAATATCCAAACAACCCTGAAATTGTACTCGATACTGCAAACCAATCGGTAGAAAATGCAGTTGAATGTATAATTGCTTACCTTTGTGAAAGACAAATTATAACTATTAATCGTTTATAAAATATCTTATGAAGTTCTGGTATTTAATCCATTCAAAACCTAAAGATGAAAAAGTAGCTCAGGAAAACCTTGAGAGGCAGGGTTATGAAACCTATTTGCCGTTAATTCTTGGTAGAGCAAAAAAGCGTGGTAAAACAATAAAATCGATTCAACCGATGTTCCCTAGATATCTATTCATTCATTTGAGCGATCAAACTGATGACTGGGGGCCTATTCGTTCAACATTGGGTGTCTCTAGTTTGATCCGATTTGGTTTGACGCCAGCAAGAGTACCGGAGGCGCTAATAAATTCATTAAAGAATAATGAAAATATTCAAGGAATTCATGAGCTTCCGACTAAACCTTTATCTGCTGGAGATAAATTACTCATCGTTGAAGGTCCATTTGAGGGATATGAAGCGACCTTATTTAGCCAAAAATCAGATGATAGAGTTATCGTACTATTAAAAATTGCTGAAAATTATGTAAAAGTTAAGTTAGAACAATCACTTATAGAGCCATTAAGCTAATATTATTTTGTCTAATGAAGGAGTGTAACTTCTTCATTTTTTAAAAATCTACTATATTTTTCACTATATCTAGTAGTTCATTTCATGAACGCTCTGGTATATACTGTTCAGATAATGAACAATCAGCAAAAAGAAGATACCGCAACGCTAGAAATTCTACAAACTATTGAAAATAAAGGGAATTTTACGCAGCGACATCTGGCTGATCAACTTGGCGTTGCTCTAGGTTTAGCAAATTCTTATCTTAAGCGATGTGTCCATAAAGGTTTGGTCAAAATTCATCAAGCGCCAGCGAACCGATATCTCTATTACCTAACACCAAAAGGCTTTGCTGAAAAAAGTCGATTAACCACCGAATATCTAAGTAGCTCATTTAACTTCTATCGTCGTGCAAGTGCTTCGTGCTCTGATGTGTTCGAGCAATGTCATGAGCTTGGACATCATAAGGTGTTGTTATGTGGATTATCTGAACTTGCAGAGATTGCGAGTCTTAGAGCGAGAGAACAAGGTATCGATATTGTCGGTACGCTTACTCTAGATTCAAAGTCAAAAATGTTTCTTGGCTTGCCCGTTTGGAATTCATTTGATTTGTTATCCGATTTTGATGCCTGTGTGGTTACCGAAGTGGCAGAACCGAAAAAACTTATTGAATATATGAGTACACAAGTTGACTCAGATATTGTTTTTGTACCTGATATTTTAGGAATAAAAAAAGAATCACAAAATAACGCAGCCTGATTTTTTATATATTAAAAATCAGGCTGCGTTATTTTGTGATTTATTAAAACACCTAGTGTCAACTTTGACACTAGGTGGCGGTAGCGTGCATAAAGCCACATCTAGTTGGTATGAAATATAGATAATGTCAAAAAAATATTCTTAAGTACAAGTGAATATCCATTCTAATAAAACGAATACACAAAAAATTTGGGCATTACTCAAGCCTGATGAATGTCGTTTTTTAGTGTTGTTATTTATACTAATGCTTTTCTGTACAGTATTAGAGTTGCTAGGAATCGGACTTATCATTCCGACGATTACTATTTTAACTGAAGCAAATATAGCGGAGAGGTTTCCTGTCCTAGTACCTTTGTTGGATCTTCTAGGTAATCCAGATAGAGGAACTTTGGTAAAAATAGCTATGCTTGGCTTGGTTGGTATATATGCAATAAAAAATATTTTTCTTGCTCTGTTGGTATGGTTGCAGACAAAGTTTACGTTCAATACGGAGGTTCGAATCTCACAAAATTTGTTTGAGCACTATCTTCGTCAGCCATACACATTCCATTTGCAACGAAATTCAGCTGAATTATTTCGTAATATAACAGGTGAGGTTCATTTGTTTGTTAGCTATGGAATTGGCCCATCAATGATATTGATTAGCGAATCTTTAATATTGTTAGCTATAGCATCTCTTGTATTAACAGTAGAACCAATAGGAGCAATTGTGGTTATCTGTTTTTTAGGTTTAATGGTTTTTCTTTTTCAGAAAATAATGCGTAACAGGGTTTCTGGATGGGGGAAAAAACGTCAATACCATGAAGGCTTACGTATTCAACATTTACAGCAAGGGTTTGGCGGCGTTAAAGATTTAAAATTATTGGGCAGGGAATCTGAATTTCTTGAACAATATGAATTTCATAATAAAGAAAGCTCAAAAGCTGCTCGGTTACAAACTGCCGTACAACAGTTGCCGCGACTTCTGTTGGAGTTTTTAGTTATATTATCTCTTGCGCTATTAGTGGTGATAATGTTGTTCCAAGGCAATAATCTTGAGGTTATTTTACCTACGCTTGGGCTCTTTGCTGTAGCAGCATTTCGATTAATGCCATCAGTGGTTCGTATAACAAATTCCATGCAATCACTACGTTATGCTATTCCAGTTATTGATAATTTGTATAAAGAGATAATGCTGCTTCATCCTGAAGTTGTCTTAAAAAATGGAAACAATATAAAGTTTTCGAATCGATTAGAAATTGAAGGTGTTGATTTTGCTTATTCAGGGTCAGAACAAACTGTCGTTAAAAATGTTTCCCTTGCTATCGGATATGGAGAATCTGTGGGGATTATTGGTAGTAGTGGGTCGGGTAAAAGTACATTGGTTGATATTTTATTAGGTCTCCTTAGTCCTGATGAAGGTAAGGTTCTAGTGGATGATAAAGATATACAGAGTTCTATGCGGGCATGGCAAAATCAAATTGGATATGTTCCTCAGTCTATTTATCTTACCGATGATACATTACGCCGCAACGTGGCTTTTGGAATATCGAATGAAAAAATCGATGAGGATGCTGTCTGGCATGCCATACGCGCAGCACAGCTAGATGAATTCGTGAAAACATTACCGTTAGGCTTGGATACAATCGTCGGAGAGGATGGTGTACGACTCTCAGGGGGACAACGACAACGTATTGGCATTGCGCGTGCACTCTATCATGATCCGGCTGTGTTGATATTGGATGAGGCAACCAGTGCACTTGATACACAGACAGAACATAGTGTGATGGAAGCTGTGCGAGCATTAAAAGGTGAAAAAACGATTATTATTATTGCTCATCGTTTAAGTACGGTAGAAAGTTGTGACCACTTATATGTACTCGAAGACGGCAGACTGATTCAAGAAGGTGTTCCTGAAAAAATACTCACAAGCGGATAAAACTCATGTTTAATAATAAATCCATTCTCATCACTGGCGGCACAGGCTCTTTTGGAAAACAATATGTCAAAACAATTTTATCTTTATATAAGCCACGTAAATTAGTCATTTACTCACGTGATGAGCTTAAGCAATATGAAATGGCACAAGTCTATAATGATGGATGTATGCGTTATTTTATTGGCGATGTTCGTGATCAAAGTCGGCTTATTCAGGCAATGGAAGGGATCGACTTCGTAATTCATGCAGCAGCGATGAAGCATGTTCCTGCCTCTGAATATAATCCAATGGAATGTATTAAAACCAACATTCATGGTGCTGAAAATGTTGTTCATGCAGCTCTAAATTGTAATGTAGATAAGGTCATAGCCCTATCTACAGATAAAGCGGCTAATCCCATTAATCTGTATGGAGCAACAAAACTAGCATCAGATAAACTCTTTATTGCGGCAAATAATATGGCCGGAGCTCATCCCACACGATTTTCTGTCGTTCGTTATGGCAACGTAGTCGGTTCAAGGGGATCGGTAGTGCCATTTTTTACTAAATTAATTAATGAAGAAACAGACCATCTACCAATTACGCATGAGTCCATGACGCGTTTCTGGATTACTTTGCAACAAGGTGTTGATTTTGTATTAAAAAATTTTTCACGAATGCGTGGAGGGGAGATCTTTGTGCCCAAAATTCCATCTATCAAAATTATAGATTTAGCTGGAGCGATGGCACCGGAACTGCAGCAAAAGATAGTTGGTATACGTCCAGGTGAAAAGATACATGAAATTATGTGTCCAGCGGATGATTCGCATCTCACGCTTAAATTCGATGACCATTATGTTATTCGTCCAACGATTACATTCACCAGCAGAGGCAATGATTTTACAATAAATAATTTAGAAGAAGAGGGGGTTCCTGTTGAGCAGGGTTTTGAATATAACTCTGGTACGAATGAACATTTTCTAAGTATTGATGAGATAATGAAATTTAACCAATTTGTAAACAGTTAATGATTCCTTATAGTCACCAAGAAATTAGTCAAGTAGATATTGATGCTGTTATTAAGGTACTTAAGTCTGACTTCTTGACTCAGGGACTAATGGTCCCGAAGTTTGAAAGTGCAGTAGCTGAGTATACCGGTGCAAAGCATGGAGTTGCGGTAAATAGTGGCACATCAGCATTACATATAGCTTGTTTGTCACTTGATCTTGGCGCTGGCGACATTCTTTGGACAAGCCCCATATCTTTTGTCGCCTCAGCAAATTGCGGTCGTTATTGTGGCGCCGATGTTGATTTTGTTGATATTAATCCTGATACATGGAATATCGATATCTTTGCTCTAAAGGATAAGCTTGTTCAAGCTCGAAAGGAAAAACGACTTCCAAAAGTTGTGGTGCCTGTTCATTTTGCGGGACAGCCTCCTGAACAAGAAAAGATATGGGAACTAGCTCAGGAGTTTGGCTTTCGTATTCTAGAAGACGCATGCCATGCTATTGGCGCTTCACGAAAAGGTGAGCGTGTGGGTAGTTGTCGATGGTCTGATATAACCGTTTTTAGTTTTCATCCGGTCAAAATTATTACCACGGGTGAAGGTGGAATGGCTATGACAAATGATGAAGAGCTTGCTTGGAGAATGGGGATATTGCGTTCTCATGGAATTTCTAGAGAACCTGAGCGAATGACGAAGAAACATGAAGGCCCATGGTATTACGAACAGCTTGAATTAGGCATGAATTATCGGATGACTGATATACAGGCAGCATTGGGAATAAGCCAATTGTCACGAATAGATTACTTCATTGAACAGAGAAATTTGTTGGCAAAGAAATATAATGAGAGTTTGATAGGCTTACCATTAAAGTTAACAACAGTTTTGCCGGATAATCGTTCAGCATTTCATCTTTATGTTATTCGACTAATGACAGAAAAGGTAAGTTGTTCCCATCGTGAAATTTTTGAATCATTTCGAGAAGAAGGTATCGGAGTTAATCTTCATTATATGCCAATTCATTTGCAACCTTATTATAAAAAAATGGGTTTTAGAAATAATTTATTTATGGAAGCTGAAAAATATGCCAAAGAGGCAATCACCTTACCCATGTATCCAGATTTAACAGATGAACAACATAGTTTTGTTATTAATAAAATTAAAGAACATATAAATGTCTGAAATTTTAAGTGAACATCTTTTTTATAGGGAATTGCAAGAAAGCGATGTAACAGGCAAGTATGTCCATTGGTTGAATGATCCGGAAATAAATCGATATCTTGAAGTACGGCATGTTACCCAGACTATTGAAAGTTGCATCGAATTTGTTAAAGAAATGAATGTAGACCAATCTCAACATCTTTTTGGGATATTTCTAATTCAAAATGGGGAACACATAGGAAATATTAAACTGGGTTTTATCAATCAATATCATCTTAGAGGGCAGTTGAGTTTGTTTATTGGTGATAGTAATTGCTGGAGGAAAGGATATGCCTCAGAAGCAATTAGAGCCATTACTAAATGGGGGTTTGATGAATTAGGTTTGGGAAAAATTGAAGCGGGATGTTGTGAAGAGAATGTGGCATCACGCAATGTGTTTTTAAATGTAGGGTATAAAGAAGAAGGTTTTTTTCGAGAACACGCTTTGATTAATGGGCAACGCATAGGAAGTTATTGGTTAGGGATTCTCCCAAATGAAATATCTGAATAAACTGGCTCTGGGGACGGTTCAATTTGGCCAGCCATATGGTGTATCAAATAAACTAGGACAAGTGAGTATTGAAGAAGCGAGAGCAATACTTAATTTTGCTGTAGCAAATAATTTCAATACTCTTGATACAGCTATTGCATATGGTGATAGTGAGCTTGTTCTTGGGTCTATTGGTGTTAATCAATGGAACGTTATTACCAAGTTATCAACAATACCGGAAGACTGTGAAAATATATCTAGCTGGATTGAGAAGTCTATTGATCAATCATTGGCAAGATTGAATATAAGTAAACTTGAAGGTGTGCTTTTGCATTCACCGAAACAATTAATCTCACCAGTTGGAGAAAGAATATTCTCAGCTCTACAGGAGCTTAAAGAGAATAATAAAGTAAATAAGATAGGTATTTCAATTTACAGTCCTGAAGAGCTGAACGAACTTATTCCTCAATATTCATTTGATATAGTTCAGGCGCCATTAAATATTATTGATCGGAGGATGGTTTCTTCTGGTTGGTTGTCTCGGTTGTATCAAAGTAATGTTGAAGTACACGTGCGTTCTATTTTTCTTCAAGGGGTGCTTCTAATGAGTGCATCAGAACGTCCGGAAAAATTTAATCGATGGAGCAAATTATGGGATTGTTGGAATAATTGGTTATCTGAAACTGGTTTTGATGCAATTCAGGCCTGTTTGTCGTTTGTTCTTTTAAATAGAGAAATAGATCGTGTGATTGTTGGTATTGATAGCCTGGAACAATTAAAGGAAATAATATCGGTTGTTAATAAGCCTCAAGTAGATATTCCAAATTATTTATTTAGTAATGACCTCGATTTAATTAATCCTTCCAGATGGAATCAAATATAAAAACACTCGCTATTATTCAGGCAAGAATGGGGTCAACTCGATTACCTAATAAGGTTATGAGATCTGTTTCAGGTACTCCAATGATTGAATTGTTACTAATAAGGCTTTCACTCTCAAATAAAATAGACAAAATAATTATCGCCACACCCGATTCTGTCGAGAATAAATCTTTGGTTAAACATGTCAAAAAACTTGGTTTTGACGTTTTTCAAGGCAGTGAACATGATGTTTTAGAAAGGTTTTACCAAGCTGCATTACCTTATTCTCCTGAGGCTATTGTACGTATAACTGCTGATTGCCCATTAATTGAACCCCGCATTGTTGATGAAATTATTTCTCGTTATTTTGAATCCGATATTGATTACTTGAGTAATACTTGTCCGCCAACATTTCCAGATGGCTTAGATGTTGCGATATTTTCATTTTCTGCTCTTGAGCGCTCTCATAATGAAGCAACTACTAATTTTCAACGAGAACATGTTGTGCCTTATATTCGTGAATCAGGACTTTTTAAATTGGGTAATTATAGTAACGAAGACAATTTCTCTGAGGAAAGGTGGACGGTAGATGAGTTAGTCGATTTTGAAGTTATTGAATCGATATTTAAACATTTTCATCCGCGATATGATTTTGATTGGCTAGAAGTACTTGAACTTAAGAACATTAAGCCGGAGATATTTATGGCAAACCAACATCTTTCACGAAATGAAGGAAGTATATTGGGCACTGGTCAAAAATTATGGAAGCGTGCTAAACATGTTATTCCTGGAGGCAACATGTTGTTATCTAAGCGTGCAGAAATGTTTTTACCCGAGCATTGGCCTTCATACTTTAGTAAGGCGGAAGGCTGTAAAGTTTGGGACTTGGATGGAAACGAATTCATTGATATGTCCATTATGGGAATAGGAACAAATATTCTTGGATACGGGCACCCTGAGGTTGACGAAGCAGTTCACCAAGCTGTTAAATCTGGAAACATGTCGACATTTAATTGCCCCGAGGAAGTATATCTTGCGGAGAAATTAATCGAATTACACCCGTGGGCGAATATGGTTCGCTTTGCACGGTCAGGAGGAGAGGCAAATGCTATTGCCATTCGAATTGCTAGAGCGGCATCAGGGAAACAAAATGTGGCTTTTTGTGGATATCATGGTTGGCATGATTGGTATCTAGCTGCAAATCTAGGGGATGAAAAGAATCTTAATGGACATTTACTTCCAGGCTTGGAACCTAGGGGGGTGCCTGAATCATTAAAAGGCACAGTGCATCCATTTAAATACAATGACTATGATGGGTTAGAGAAACTTGTAAATAAACATAACATTGGCGTGATAAAAATGGAAGTTTCAAGGAATCAAGAACCAATAGATGGGTTTCTAAATAAAATACGTAAGTTAGCGATTGAGCGTGGTATCGTTTTAATCTTTGATGAGTGTACTTCTGGATTTCGCCAAACACTTGGAGGTTTACATAAGCTTTATGGGGTTGAACCAGACATGGCAATATTCGGTAAGGCTTTGGGGAATGGTTATGCTATTACGGCAACAATAGGTAGACGTGAAATAATGGAAGCAGCGCAATCAACATTCATCAGTAGTACTTTCTGGACTGAACGAATAGGACCATCAGCAGGATTAAAAACTCTCGAAGTTATGGAGAAACTTAGATCTTGGGAACAAATCACAAGAACAGGACAAGAAATCGGAACAAGATGGACATTATTAGCAGATAAATATTCTCTACCAATTACGGTGTTTGGTTTACCTGCGCTAATTAAGTTTTCAATTAATAGTCAAAATGCATTAGCGTATAAAACTTTTATTACTCAGGAGATGCTTAGTAAAGGATATTTGGCCGGCAACAGCGTTTATGTTTGTACAGAACATACTCCTGCTATTCTTAATGGATATTTTGACGCTATGGAGTCTGTATTTGCACAAATACAAGAATGTGAAAATGGTCGAGATATTATGAGCCTTCTTCGAGGACCTATTTGTCATTCGGAATTCAAACGACTGAATTAATTGCATCGCATTTAAAGGTGGAATTTTAATAAATCAAGTGTTCAATGTAGCTTTTAGAGTAGATGCTTCTAGAGAAATAGGAACAGGGCATGTTATGAGATGTCTTGCATTGGCCGATAAATTTCGAGAACAAGGAATAAAATCACATTTTGTTATGCGAGCACACATAGGCAATATGGCAACGCATGTTAAAGATGCTGATTATGGTGTTACGCTTTTACCTTCCGGAGAAGAAAACACATTCATTTCTACAGAGGATGAATCGAATGATTATGCTTCATGGTTGGGAGCAAGTTGGGTTGAAGATGCAGAAGACACCATACAAAATATTACTGATTTCCATTGTTCATGGTTGATTGCGGATCATTATGCAATAGATGAAAAATGGGAATCCAGAATCAAACATAATTCAGATATTAACATAATGGTTATAGATGGTTTAGCAGATAGGAAACATGATTGTGATATTTTATTAGATCAAAATTATACTAAAGATGGTTGTGGTCGTTGGAGAGATTTGGTTTCTCTTGAGTGTAAAATGTTTATCGGTCCAGAGTATGGACTCTTTAGATCTGAATTTGTCACAGCATATCTCCATATGCAAGAACGAAACGGTATTGTAAAACGAATATTTATTGCATTCGGAGGTGTGGATAAACACAATATCACGCAACTAGCACTTGAGGCTGTTATTAATTTAAATGACGTGGATATCTCTATAGATGTGGTAATAGGTTCAGGGTATCAATACAAAAATGAATTGGAAGTTTTTTGTCAGAAACATACTCAAATAACTCTTCATGTAGAGACATTAAAGGTGGCTTTACTGATGGCAAATGCTGATTTAGCAATTGGCGGCGGCGGAACCATGATGTGGGAGCGTTGTTATCTTGGATTACCTTCTATTGTTATTGCGATTGCTGAAAATCAAATAAACCAAGCGGTTTCTGTTGGTTCTACAGATGCAATTTATTATTTAGGTGACTTTAATAATGATATAAAGAATGAATTAGACAAAGTTTTAGGTTCGATTGCCTATGATTCAAATCGTTTGTGTTCAATGAGTTGCAGTTCATTAAATTTGATGAAATCAAAAACACATACAAATGGTCGCGTTAACAATCATCCTGTAGTTGAATATATGATGGAAAATATAGCAAGGTAGTTATCTTGTCGTTAAAAATCATGGGCGTTAATTTATAATTGTTTTTAGTTGGTTAGGATGCTACTTAAAGAAAAAATAATAATGCAAGAACATGAAGTTGCTGAGCTTGATCTAGCTTTTAAAGGCGACCGAGAATATTTGCATGGCACAGATATTTTTAATGAACTTGTAATGTTAATGTCGCCTGTGGAACATATTAAATTTCAGTTGAAAAAAATAATGACAAGCCAAATATCGATAATTAGATTAGGTGATAGACAAGAAAGTCGTCAAAAAATATCTGGTATTTTTAAATTCATGCACAAAAAAAATGAAATTGAATTGGGGTTGTTTGAAAATAGTAAGAAGATAAATCGGCGTTATGAATATAACGAAGAAGAGGTTATCAGAGATGTTATATATACAAAAGATAAAGCCGAATTACATTCGTCGACTAAATATAGCTTTATTGAAAGATTAGTCTCTCTCAACAAATCGATGCTTGTTCGGTTTGTCGAGCAGCCATCAGTGAAATGGTATTTTACACAAATTGACATAACAAGACTTCCTGCCGATGATTGTTCGTTGAGCTTAAGTATAAAACAGCAACTTGGAATTCGTTTGGTTTTATCAAATATTGTAGCGAATGGTGTAAAGATAGGTAGTATCGGTTTTTCGGGTGTGGTTGAGGAATGATAGGCATCGAAAAAATCACCTATGCTTTAGGTGATGTACGCATCAATAATTATGATAGAGCAACTGCTTTAGGTGCAACTGATGACTTAATTAAAAATAAAATTGGTATAGAAAGTGTGAGAAGGAAAATGGCGGATCAAGATACTTCAGACATTGCCTTGCAAGCGGCACAGAAAATATTTGATAGTAGTTCTTTAGAACTAAAGGATATTGAATGCCTCATTGTTATTACTCAAAACCCTGATGGCTTTGGGCTTCCTCATACATCGGCGGTTCTGCATGGAAAATTAGATTTGGATGAATCTGTTGCTTGTTTTGATATTTCTCTTGGTTGTTCTGGATATGTGTATGGTTTGTCTGTAATCACTTCGTTCATGAACTCAAATAATATGACTTGTGGCCTTTTGATAAGTGCGGATCCTTATTCAAAAATTCTTGATGAGAATGATCGTAATACAGCAATGATTTTTGGAGATGCTGCTACAGCAACGTTAATATCAGAACAGTGTATCTGGAGTATAGGGAAGTTTGATTTTGGAACAGCAGGTAAAAAAGGTGATGCTTTAAGAATATCTGACGAACGTAAATTGGTAATGAATGGCAGGGCGGTTTTTAACTTTTCTGCTACAGAAGTACCTAAAAGTATTCAGAAAACATTAGAGTTGAATAATATGCTTATGGAAGACGTTGATCAGATAATTTTGCATCAGGGAAGTCGTTTCATTGTTGAAACAATAGCAAAAAGGCTTGATGAACATGACAGGATCAAATTTTATGCAATGGATTATGGAAATACAGTGTCATCATCTATTCCTATTATTCTGGCAGATCAAACTTCGTCACGAAACCGTACGATAATGTTATCTGGTTTTGGCGTTGGATTATCATGGGCAACAACCATTATATCTAAATAGAGGAGTGTTTAATGTTAACTGAAGAAGAGCTTCGTAAAATTATCACTGACAAAGTGACGGGGATTGATGCAGATACAATACCAGTCGAAACAGTATTTTCTGACGTGGGAATTGATTCATTAGATCATGCCGTTATTCTTTTAGCTATGGATGAAGAATATGGACTAAAGGTCCCAGATGATGATGTTGACCAATGTAATTCAATCAAGAATATTTTGCAGTATGCAAAAGAGATGAAAGCTTGATGTTTAACATCCAGAAAAATAATTTATTGTTCTTATGAAATTGTCAGATTATTTTTCTACTTCGCAGATTGTAAATGATGGTGTTTTTTCTACGCTTGGTGGAGTTAGAACTGAATACGAAAATACCCTTGCATATGCAGACACTCCATTTCATTTGAAAAAACTCGCTGCCATTAAAAATGTTTCTTGTCTTATTATAAAGACTAATCTAGTTGATGAATTGAAAGATAGTTCTATATCCTTTGTAGTTTCTCCATCCCCGCGAGACACTTTTTATGAATTACATGAAAAACTTATCGTAGAAAACAATTACTCACCAATGACAGAGTCGTATATTGGGGAGCACTGTAATATTCATAAGTCAGCAATTATATCTGACAATGTTCATATTGGAGATAATACTACGATAGGCGAGAAAGTTGTTATACGCAATAATGTTTATATCTGTTCAGGTTCAACAATAGAGCCTGGCTCAGTTATTGGAGCAGAAGGAATTTTATACAGAATCGTAAATAATAAAAAAATACGTATTCAACATGCTGGAGGAGTCAAGATCGGGGTTGATGCCACACTTTTGGCAAACAGCGTTATAGTTAAGTCTGTTCATCCGTCTATAAAGACGGAAGTCGGTGCTAGAACTATTATCGGAATAGCAAGCACAATAGGTCACGAAGTTTTTATTGGGGAAGATTGTATTATTTCTGGTAATTCGGTTGTAGCACGTAACGCTATCATTGAAAATGAATGTTATCTCGGTTCAAGTACTGTTGTTCGAGAAAATATTAAACTCGGTAAAGGTGCAATAGTATATGCCGGAGCAATTGTTGTTTCGGATGTCGCCGCAGGAAATAAAGTTTCAGGTAATTTTGCGCATTCTCATTTTGATAGATTACGAGAATATTCATCCAAAATATAAATTAAGTTTTGACTGCTACAATACTTCATGACATTTTCTCTTCCCGCAGGATGAGGCCATTTATCATTGCAGAGATGTCAGGTAACCACAACCAATCATTAGATAGAGCATTTATGTTAGTTGAGGCGGCTGCAAAAGCGGGAGCAAATTCGATTAAATTGCAAACATATACCGCTGATACAATGACCCTTGATATTGAGAGTGATGAATTTCTTATTGATAATCCTGATAGTCTATGGAAAGGAAACTCTCTTTATGCACTTTATGAAAAAGCACATACTCCTTGGGAATGGCACGAACCAATATTTAATCGGGCTAGAGAATTAGGGTTAATAGCATTTAGCTCACCATTTGATAGAACATCAGTTGATTTTCTTGAATCTCTGGATGTGCCTTGTTACAAGATTGCCTCTTTTGAAAACACAGATATTCCATTAATAAAAAAAGTCGCGTCAACAGGGAAACCTATGTTTATGTCAACTGGCATGGCAACGTATAGCGAACTGGAAGAATCAGTTCAAGCAGCTCGAGATTCCGGTTGTAAAGAATTGATGTTGCTCAAGTGTACAAGTGAGTATCCAGCATTGACTGAAAATATGAATCTATTAACTCTTCCTGACATGCGAGATTCATTTGGCTGTGAAATTGGATTATCTGACCACACTATAGGATGTGTTGCTGCGATTACGTCTGTTGCATTAGGTGTGAAAGTAATTGAAAAACATTTTACGCTTGACCGAAATGATGGTGGTGTTGATAGCAGTTTTTCGCTAATTCCAGAAGAACTCGCTCTTCTTGTTAATGAAACTGAGCATGCATGGAAATCATTAGGGAAAGTAAGTTATGGTCCGACAAAAGCGGAAAAAGTTGCCGTTACCAGGAGGCGTTCAATCTATGTAACCGAAGACATGAAATCAGGAGATGTTTTTACAGAACAAAATTTACGTTGTATTCGTCCTGGAAATGGTTTGCCTCCAAAGCATTTTGATTCGTTACTAGGCAAGGCGGTGAACTGTGATGTAAAAAAAGGAACTCCTGTCCGGTGGGACTTGGTCTCTTGATTGTGCCACCTATTAATTTATTTTAAGTTGTAATTATTTAATGTCACTTTCACAAGACAAAGTAGTAGCAATTATTGAGGCTCGAATGGGCTCGACCAGACTTCCGGGAAAACATTTGTTAAAAGCAAATGGTAAACCAATGCTTCAGCACTTAATTGAGCGATTACAACAAGTATCAGTCATTGATGAAATTGTAATAGCGACTACTAATAATAAAAAAGATGATTTGTTAGTTTCTTTTGCAAGTGAAGTTTCTGTAGGTGTTTATCGAGGAAATGAAAACGATGTTATGGGAAGGGTCGTTGAGGCAGGTGAAGCATTTTCTGCTGATGTGATCTGTGAAATAACTGGCGATTGCCCAATTATCGATCCTGAAATAGTTGAACAGGTAATTCAGACTTTCCTAGTTAATAATGCTGTGTATGTAAATAACGGTAAGCATGGTGGTTTACCTGGAGGAATGAATGTTCAGGTATTTTATCTTGAAACACTAAAACATTCAGCTGAGTTAACTCAAGATCCAAAAGACCGCGAACATGTAACTTTACATATAAAACGAAATTCAGAATTATTTCCTCCAATTTATCTTGTTGCAGAGGCAAAACTTCGTTGGCCAGAGTTAGAGTTAACCTTAGATGAGGGTGATGATTATGAATTGCTCAAACGTATTGTTGAGTTTTTTGGGGATGAAAACCCATTTTTTAGTTGTTATGACATCATACAATTGCTCCAAAAAAAAACTGATTGGATTCAAATTAATCAGCATGTAAACCGAAAGGGAGAAGGATGAGTTTACAAGCTTTAGTCATTGGGCTTGGTCAGATCGGTATGGGTTACGATCTTAATGAGATTGATCAGAATATCATCACTTCTTTGGCTCGAGCATTTTCTTTGCACTCGAAGTTTGACTTGATTGGTGGAATTGATAGTGATTCCCATAGAAGGAATATGTTTGAGAAATATTTTGGGAAATCAGCTTATTTTAATATTGATCATCTTCTTAAAAAATATAAGCCGGATGTTGTTGCAATAGCAACACCTACAGAATCACATTTCAGTATTTTTAAGGAATTGGTTTCTCAATATACACCTAAAGTTATTTTATGTGAAAAACCTCTTTCGTATGATATCAATGAAGCAAAAAAAATGGTTAGTATAGCCATTGAAAAAGATATTTTATTATTTACCAATTATATGCGTCGATGTAACCCGTCTGTAATTGAGTTTAAGAATCGAATTACAAAAAATGAGTTTAAAAATCCAATTAAGGGAATATGTTGGTATTCAAAAGGCTTGTTTCATAGCGGATCTCATTTCCTTAATTTATTTCAGTATTGGCTTGGTGACGTTATAGATTTTAAGATTATCAATCAAGGACGTTTGTGGAACTCTACCGATCCAGAACCTGATATTGAGATGGTTTTTGAAATGGGAAAAATATTATTTTTATCAACAGATACAGAAAGCAATCCTTATTATAGTGTTGAGTTAATGGCGAAAAATGGGCGCATGCGTTATGAGGGTAATCTTATGCTTTTGTCTCTTGCAAGTTCTAATGAAGAAAAGGAAATATCATCAGATATATCGAGGCCGCAGTGGCATGTTGTTGAGCAGATTTACCAATGTCTCAATGGCAATAAAAGTTCAATATGCACAGGAAAGGAAGGGCTTTCTACTCTTGATGTCCTTACACAAATTAAACGGCAGTTATGAAGGGACAGCTAAATAATAAATTAGCTCTTCATGGTGGTCCAAAGACTATTCAACAGTCGTTTAAAGGCTATAACTCTATTGGAAAAGAAGAAACGGAAGCTGCAAGGCAAGTTGTTAATAGTGGAGTATTGTCTGAATTTTTAGGAAGTTGGACGACGGGATTTTATGGCGGTTCTAAAGTTAAGGAATTTGAAAAAGCGTGTGAAAACTATTTTAAGGTAAAGCATGCGGTAACGGTTAATTCATGGACTTCAGGACTCATTGCTGCTGTTGGTGCTATTGGAATAGAACCTGGTGATGAAGTAATTGTAAGTCCTTGGACAATGTCTGCTAGTGCAACTGCAATTATGCATTGGAATGCTATACCTGTGTTTGCAGATATTGATAGAGAGACTTTTAATATTGATCCTGTATCTATTTTGAAAAATATTACTCCTAATACAAAGGCAATTATGGCTGTTGATATTTTTGGTCATTCAGCTGATATGGATATGATAATGAAAATTGCTGATGAAAATGATTTGAAAGTAATATCTGATTCAGCTCAATCTCCAGGGGCTTTATATAAAGGTAAATATGCGGGCACGCTTGCTCATGTGGGTGGATATAGCCTCAATTATCATAAACACATTCATACTGGAGAGGGCGGGATTCTTGTTACAAATAACGATGATATTGCTGAGAAATTGCGATTGATTCGTAATCATGCTGAAGCAGTGGTAGAAGATAAAGGCGTAACTGAGCTTACAAACATGGTTGGCTATAATTTTCGACTTGGTGAAATTGAATGTGCAATAGGCATTGAACAATTAAAAAAACTAAAAGGAATAGTAAAAACACGACAAGATTTAGCGGGTAAGCTTACCGAAGGATTACAAGGTTTGCCTGGTTTGCAAACTCCTATTGTAAAGCCAGAATGTACACATGCTTATTATGGGTATCCTATTATATTAGACATCGAAGAATTAGGTGTAAACAGAGAACGGATTCATGAGGCGTTACAAGCAGAAGGGGTGCCAATAGCAAAAAAATATCAGAACATACATTTGCTTCCAATGTATCAAAAAAAAATAGCATATGGCTCTAAAGGATTTCCTTGGAATTCGGAAATATGTAAACGTGACATTGATTATGGGAAAGGTATTTGTCCCATAGCAGAAGATCTTAATGACGTAACGTACCTATGTATTGGTATGTGTGTATATGAATATGATGAAAATGATATCACTATGATAATTAAAGCATTTAGGAAGGTATGGGAAAAGTTAGGGGAGTTAATATGATTTATGCACTGGGAAACAAATATTTTGTACGAGCACTTCAGCTTAGTGACTTGGAAGGGCCATATCCATCATGGTTTGAAGACCAGGAAATATGTAAATATAACTCACATGGAAAGTACTTTAAAAGTGCAAATTACTACCGTAGCTATATAGAAAATATTGATAAAGCATCTCAAATCGTTTGGGCTATATGTCATGAAAGTGATGGTCACATTGGTAATGTAAGCCTGCAATCTCTCTCATTTATAAATCGGAGTGCTGAATTTGCCATTATAATTGGAAATAAGGATCATATAGGTAAAGGTCTGAGCAAAATGGCCGGAAAGAAAATAATCGAACATGGATTTTATAAGTTAAATCTGGAGCGTATATATTGTGGTACGGCGGATACTAATTCTCAGATGAAAGCGCTTGCAAAATCACTCGGCATGGTAGAAGAAGGCCGTCGTAGGAAACATATTTATCTCGATAATATGTGGGTCGATATTATCGAATATGGTTTACTGCGAAAAGAAGCAAGTTTTAGCTAGATAGTTATTGCCGAAATGAAGGTTGCTGTTGTTTGTTATCATGCTGGTGGTGCAGAAATAATATCTAGTTATATCGCCGAGAATGATATTGATTGTTCTTTTGTGTTAGATGGACCTGCAATAAAAGTTTTTTCACGACGTTTCGGTGATATAAAAAACATATCTTCTGAAGAAGCATTGATGGAATGTGATAGTTTTTTAACGGGGACTGGATGCGTGTCAAATTGGGAATGGAATGCAATACAAATTGCAAAAAATAATAAGAAATATGTTGTGTCCTTTATTGACCATTGGGTTAATTATCATAATCGTTTTGTTCGAAATGGCATTGAACAAGTTCCAGATGAGGTCTGGGTGGGTGATCAACATGCTTACACGTTGGCAAGGAAAGAACTGGAAGGGTATCAAGTAAAATTTGTTGACAATCCCTATTTCAAAGAAGTAAAAAAAATGTTTGGTTATTATGCTGCGGGCAAAGTCGGTGCCTCGGCCTCAAAAAATATACTATATGTTTGTGAAAATATTAATAAACCAGAATTTCATCAAAATGATTCGATTCGTTACATGCTGGAAAATATAAGTAGAATTATTGATAACCCTGATTTGATATTAATCAGACCTCATCCGTCAGAAGAGAGCAGTAAATATAAGTGGTTGTGTGATGAATATGATTTGCCAATAGAAATTAGCACAAATTCATTACTTATAGATGATATTAAAAATTGTAAAATTGTTGCGGGCTGCACATCTATGGCAATGGTGATAGGACTTCTTGCAAAAAAACGGGTTGTTTCTTGCATTCCAGATAACAAGACATCTTTAACTTTGCCCTTTCAGGAAATAGAAATGCTTTCTCATATCATTGATGAATGTAACATATGATTGATCTGAATGAATTGAAAGAAAAATATTTTAATTTATTAAATTGGTTAAGGGGTGATAAATCATGCCGTATATTCATAGAGCATAATAAAAAAATATTTTCTTCTGTACCTAATAAAAAAGCAGATAAATTTATTGTTCTGCTTGAATTAAATGATATGCATTCCAGCATAATCGCTTATAGTTATTTGGCTAATGTGTTGTCATCATTCTATGGTGCTGAAATCATAGCTTATGTTCCAGATTTTCCAACCAGTTGGAAACGAATGCTTGCATGGCACATGCGTCGAAGATTAAACATGGATGTCTTCGCAATATATAAATCATTCGGCACTAAAGGTTTCTTGCTTCCAACTCTCAACAAGAAACAATGTAAAAAAGCAGAATGTTTGTTTAAAGGTATATTGGAAAATTTGAAAACAATATCAGATGTTGAGTCTGTTGTTATAGATGGGGTGCATATTGGGGACTTAATATATGATTCGTACCTTAAATATTATGAAAGACCAACTATAGAGATTAATGATAAGGATTTCCATGTTTCGCTGTTTAAAACAGTTAAATTATTTGTCTTTTGGCAAGATTATATTAAAAACCATAATGTCTCAGCCATTAATGTGAGCCACTGTGTTTACAATACTGCCTTACCTGTTCGAATCGCAATTAATGAAGGTGTTTCAGTCTTTCAGGCTAATGCAACACATGTATATAGACTAAGTAAAAAGAATAACTTTGCTTATAATGATGTTAAGTATTACAAAGAACGTTTTTCAGCATTGCCTGTTGAAGTTCGTGATGCAGGTCTGAAAGTAGCTGAGCGTAGAATTAATGAACGTTTTTCCGGCAAAATAGGTATTGATATGTCATATTCGACTAAATCAGCATATGGTGAGTTTAAAGAAGAAAGACTAATTGCCAAATCAGACAGAAAAAAAATATTAATTGCCGCACATTGTTTCTTCGATAGCCCGCATAGCTATGGCGTTAATCTATTTCCGGATTTTTATGAATGGCTTGACTTTTTAGGTTCTACATCTGAAGAAACAGATTATGATTGGTACATTAAAACTCATCCAGATTATGTATCAAAAACAAAAGAAATTATTGAGCTGTTTGTTAGTAAGTATAAGAAATTTAATTTGTTACCTTCGGACAGCTCTCATAATCAGATTATTAAAGAAGGAATAGATGTTGCTTTAAGCGTCTATGGAACAATTGGGTTTGAATATGCCGCGCAAGGCATCCCTGTGATTAACGCATCGTTAAATAATCCACACATAGCTTACAATTTCAACTTGCATCCTAGGAGTATTGAGGAATATAAAAAAATATTGGTGAATTTGGAAAATCTCAGTCTGACGATAGACAAGAAAGATGTGTATGAATATTATTTTATGAAAAATATATATAACACTGAAGATTGGTTGTTTTCTGACTATGCTAAAATGATTAAAGATGTTGGTGGCTATAGAGAGCAATTTAGTTCAAAAGTTTATGCTGTTTGGCTGCATGGATTTAATGTGAATAGCCATCAAGAAACAATAAAAGCATTATCAAAGTTTGTAGAATCTGAAGATTTCCGTCTCAATCATCATCATTCAAATAGAAAATTTAACATGAAAAAGGTGGCATAATAATGAAAGCTGTGATTCTGGCGGGTGGTTTGGGCACTAGGTTGAGTGAAGAGACTGATTTGAGACCAAAGCCTATGGTGGAAATTGGTAACAAACCAATCTTATGGCACATCATGAAAAATTATTCTGCTCATAACATCAATGAATTCATTATTTGTTGTGGATATAAGGGCTATGTGATTAAGGAATATTTTGCGAATTATTTTTTACACATGTCTGATGTTACATTTGATATGCGTGATAATAAAATGAATGTTCATCATAATAATGCTGAGCCATGGAAAGTAACATTATTAGATACGGGTGAAAAAAGTGAAACGGGTGGCCGATTAAGACGTGTGAATGAGTATGTGAAAAATGATGATGCATTTTGTTTTACATATGGTGATGGTGTCAGTGATGTGGATATAACTGCCTTGATAAAATTCCATTTTAATAAAAATAAATTAGCTACTTTAACAGCGACTAGACCACCAGGCCGTTATGGTGCAGTCAAACTTGACTCTAATGATATCGTCGAAAAATTTCAGGAAAAACCTGAAGGGGACGGAAGTTGGATCAATGGTGGTTTTTTTGTGCTATCTCCAGCGGTGCTTAAATTAATTGATAATGATTCTATTAGTTGGGAGAGTAGCACCCTAAATACTTTATCTGAAAAACGTCAACTTAGTGCATTTCGTCATTCTGGTTTTTGGCAACCTATGGATACTCTTCGTGATAAGAATTTTCTAAATGAATTATGGAATAGTGGTAATGCACCATGGAAAGTTTGGGACTAAATCTGTTTTCTGAGCTTTATCACGGTAGACGTGTTCTTCTAACGGGGCATACTGGCTTTAAAGGAAGTTGGCTTGCACTATGGTTAAAAATGCTGGGCGCAAAAGTTACCGGGCTTTCACTTGCACCGGGATCGTCACCCAACCACTGGGATTTATTACAAATGGGAATGCAAAGTCATTTTCTGGATATTCGTGATGTTTCTGCAATAAAAGATACTATTAAAGCTGTGCAACCGGAAATAATGTTCCATCTTGCAGCTCAATCCTTGGTAAGGGGTTCCTATAACGACCCATTAAGAACCTGGGAAACTAACGTCATGGGCACAGCTAATCTTCTGGAAATTTGCCGGGAAGTGCCCGAATTGAAAGCCATTGTTATTGTCACATCAGATAAATGCTATGAAAACCGTGAAAGGCTGAAGGGATACTCTGAAAATGATCCTTTAGGTGGATATGATCCATATAGCGCATCGAAAGCTGGTGCGGAACTTGTTGCTGCCAGTTATCGTAATTCTTTTTATTCTGAGCCTAATATGCCACTTCTTGCAACTGCTCGTGCTGGAAATGTGATCGGGGGAGGTGATTGGTCAGAAAATCGTTTGATCCCCGATCTTGTTCGTGCAATAGAGAATAAAGAAATATTGGAAATACGTTCTCCTGATTCTATAAGACCTTGGCAACATGTGCTTGAATCACTTTCTGGATATCTCATGTTAGGACAAAAATTACTCGAAGGTCAGAGTGAATTTGCCTCGGCATGGAATTTTGGTCCTGACCAGAAAGCGAATTTTACTGTATCACAAGTGCTTAATGGATTGAGTGAATATTGGACAGATGTTTCTTGGGGAGTAACAAAGGCATCTCAACCACATGAAACTGGATTACTATTTTTGGATAGTTCTAAAGCGAATAATACGTTGAGGTGGAAGCCCGTATTGAATTTCAAAGAAACTTTGATGATGACTGCGGATTGGTATAAGGAATACCAGAAAACGGGTAGCGTAATAAGCCTGCAACAATTAGTGCAATATTCAGAAAAACTAGCTGCCATTTCAGAATAAATTTATGTCTTTGATGATTAATGAAACCTTTATTTCAGGTGTTTTTCTTATAGGAAATACACAATTTGCTGATCCTAGAGGGAAATTTTCTCGTTTTTTCTGCAAAGAAGAACTTTCTACTGTATTAGAAGGAAGAGATATTAAGCAGGTTAATTTTTCTTGTACCGAATCTATAGGGGCTATTAGAGGACTTCATTATCAATCTTCACCTCATGCAGAGATGAAAATTGTACGTTGCCTTAAAGGAAAGGTATGGGATGTGGTCGTTGATCTTCGTGAGGATTCGCCAACTTTCTTGAGCTGGCATACCGAAGAGCTTTCCCCCTCAAATCACAATGCATTAGTTATTCCAGAGGGGTGTGCTCATGGGTTCCAGGTCTTGCAGTCAGGTTCTGAATTACTCTATATGCATACAGAGTATTATAATCCCGAATATGAAGGGGGCTTACGTTATAACGATCCAAAGTTAAAAATTCCGTGGCCAATTCCAGCAGTTGACATTTCAGAGCGAGACTTGAACCATCCTTTAATTAGTTCAAATTATAAAGGCATTAAAATTTGAATTGTCGTCATTGTAAACAGCAGCTGGTGCATGAGTTCTTGAACTTGGGTTATGCTCCACCATCAAATTCATATTTGAGTATTGAAGATTTAAATAAACCCGAGTTAACTTATCCATTGAGACTCTTTGTTTGTTCTAATTGTTGGTTAGTGCAAATAGAGGACTACACTTCAGCTGAAGAACTTTTTGATAATGATTATGCCTATTTCTCTTCAGTTTCTAAAGACTGGCTTGCACATGCAAAAAGCTATGTTGAGAAAATCATTCCAAAAATTGGTTTAACTAATGACAGTTATGTCATTGAGATTGCGGCTAATGATGGCTACCTATTAAAGAATTTTGTGGAATTGAAAATTCCGTGTTTGGGTATTGAACCTACGGCTAACACTGCAGAAGCAGCAGAAAAACAGGGCATTGCTATACTTCGTGATTTCTTTAGTAAAACATTGGCGACACAATTACAGAAAGAAAGTAAACAGGCGGACTTGATTATTGGGAATAATGTCTATGCTCATGTGCCTGATTTAAACAATTTTACTGCTGGGCTAAAAATCTTACTTAAAGAAAGGGGAACTATTACTCTGGAATTTCCTCACTTGATGCAATTGTTGAAAAATACACAATTTGATACTGTATATCATGAGCATTTCTCATACTTATCTTTATACACCGTAATCAGAATATTCTCTGTAGCAGAATTGCGAGTATGGCATGTAGAGGAGCTGGATACTCATGGTGGAAGCTTGAGGATCTATGGTTGCCATGAGAATGACTCTCGACAATCAACACCAATTGTCGCGGAAATATTAGCTGAAGAAGAACTTCAAGGGATGCGTAATTTAAAACTTTATAGCTTTTTCCAAGAACGTGCAGATAGAATAAAGAATGCACTTTTAAAATTCTTGATTGAACAGAAAGATAAAGGTAAAAAAGTTGTGGCTTATGGAGCTGCAGCGAAAGGTAATACAATACTTAACTATGCGGGGGTCAAGTCAGATCTGCTTCCGAGAGTTTATGATGCCGCTCAGTCAAAGCAAGAAAAATTTCTTCCTGGTAGCCATATTCCAATATTGAACCCAGATGAAATCGAAAAAGATAGTCCTGATTATATTTTGATTTTACCCTGGAATATCTCAAAAGAGATCATGGGAAAACTCAAGCAAGTTAAAGAATGGAATTGCCAGTTTGTAACAGCTATTCCTGAGATTGAAATTATTTAGCTCATATGAGACAGCGTATTCACTACACAAAGCCTTCTATAACAGAGTTGGAAGTAGAGTATGCCACAGATGCTACTCGTAATGGTTGGGGTGAGAAATGTTATGAATATATTGAGAAATTTGAAGATTCATTTAAAGAACATCTTAATGTTAAATATGCAATTGCGACATCAAGTTGTACTGGAGCCCTTCACTTAGGGCTCTCTGCTTTAGGAGTAGGCCTCGGAGATGAAGTAATACTCGCTGATACAAATTGGATTGCATCGGTTTCCCCTATTACGTATCTTGGTGCATCTCCAGTCTTTGTTGATATATTACCGGATACGTGGTGTATAGATCCCAAAGAAATTGAAAAAAATATTACTTCAAAAACAAAAGCGATTATTGCAGTGCATTTGTATGGAAACCTTTGTGATATGGATGCTTTACTCGAGATTAGTCAAAAATATAATGTACCTGTTATTGAAGATGCTGCAGAGGCTATTGGTTCTATATATCATGGAAAAAGAGCAGGTAGCATGGGCAAATTTGGGTGTTTTTCTTTTCATGGAACGAAGACTTTAACTACAGGAGAAGGCGGGTTGTTTGTCACTAATGATGAAAGTCTTTATGAAAAAGTATTGACGCTAAGTAATCATGGTAGAGATAAAAATCAAACAAGACAATTTTGGCCAGATATGATTGGCTATAAATATAAGATGAGTAATATACAAGCAGCGATAGGTTGTGCGCAACTCAATAGGATTGATGAATTGATTAATGAAAAAAGAAGAATATTTGATGCTTATTATCATGAGATATCAGAATATCCTCTTGCAATGAATCCAGAATATGATGGCACTGTAAATGGATATTGGATGCCAACAGTCATTATAGCTGAAGCTGTTGGCATCGAAACAGATAAACTGTTGTCCGAATTTCATAAGCGAGAAATGGATTGTAGAGTGTTTTTTTATCCGTTGAGTATGTTGTCAATGTTTAAAGAAAAGAAATCCAACAAAAATAGTTATTCACTATACAAGAGAGGAATTAACCTGCCATCGTATCATGATCTTACCCAAGATCAGATTTACAGTGTTACTCAAGTTGTAAAAAATTATTTTAAAAATATGAGTCTAACTTGATTTATACTCATTTATATAAGAAGCATTCGGTCAATTAAGAACAATAATATTTAAAAAAGTACTTTAATATGTTCTGTATATAATAACTACATGAAAAATAATATATTATTATGGGGTGGGCGTAGTAAAGCACGGATTGTATGTCAAATGTTAAAAGAGATGTTTGAAGTTGAAAGTTTAATAATATTTGACAATACACTTGATGAAATTTCATTTGAATATGGTGGTTCTCACATCAAGGATATAAAAAATCTGAAAAGTATAATTCAAAATTTATCACATTTTGTTGTTTGTATTGGTGGAGAACATGGCGCTGCACGCTATAAAACAGCAATTACACTTGAAGCGCTAGGACTAAAAACGGTTGATTTAATCCATCATCATTCATTTATAGATACTTGTAATGAAATTGGTCGCGGTTGCCAAATAATGCCTTCCGCTACAATTCATAAATTTTGTAAGATAGGTGACTACTCAATTATTAATACAAATGCCACGATCGATCACGAATGTAACATAGGAAATGGCGTTCATATAATGGCAGGAGCATCAATTGCTGGGAAAATTGTAATTGATGATTTTTCTACTATAGGGACAAATGCTACGATATTGCCAAACCTTCGAATTGGGCGAGGAGCATTTGTAGGTGCCGGTGCTGTTGTAACAAAAGATGTTGATGATTACGGCGTTGTTGTTGGTGTCCCAGCAAAAGAGGTAAGGAAGAATATTATAAGTATAAATGAGATGCTGTTAGAAAAATTGAAATAATATATTTTTAATTGAACTTTGAATATGTAGCTTTTAGATTTTTTATTACTTTAAATAGCACTTCCGTGAAATATTAGTATCGAGGGTATTCTTTAAAAGATAAGTTTTTTCCATACTAATTATTTATTAACTATAAATTTTCGTTGGTAAATTAAGAAGGTGGCGAACTCATCAATATTTAATGCCAGATTGTGAAAAAATGTGTCTTTAAAGTAAAAGGATAAGATATGAACGATAGAAATAGTGATAATCCATATGAAGATTTTAAAAGTGACTGCGTTAAGGAAGTATCTAAGCAATCAGAAGACACTGAATTTACTAATATTACAAATGATTGGTTAAACGTGGCTAATAGGTATAAATACTCTTACCATTATGAATGGTTAGGGAGGCCAATTATTCAGTATCCACAAGACATAATGGCAATGCAGGAAATAATTTGGTCTATCAAACCAGATTTAATTATAGAAACAGGCATTGCTCATGGTGGGTCTTTAATTTTTTCAGCATCAATGTTGGAGCTAAATGCAATGTCTGAAGGCCCAGTAGACGCTAAAGTATTAGGGATAGATGTGGATATACGTAAACATAATCGCGATGCGATAGAAGCACACCCTTTGTATCATCGAATTTCAATGATTGAAGGTTCGAGCATATCTTCGGATGTGATCGAAATGGTGAAAGAAGAGTCGAAGAATAAAAATAACATACTTGTTTTTTTGGATTCAAATCATACGCATGAACATGTTTATAAGGAACTGATTGCATATGCACCATTAGTGACTTTGGGAAGTTATTGCGTTGTGTTCGATACTGTAATAGATGATTTTCCTAAATCAATGTTTCCAAATAGACCATGGGGTCCTGACGATAATCCGAAAACTGCAGTAAAAAAATATTTAAATGAGCATTCAGAATTTATTGTAGATGAATATTTTCAAAACAAATTAAAAATAACTGTGGCCCCAGATGGATATTTAAAAAAGATAAAATGACGAAAAGTTATTCATCTCGTATTGGAGCTATGCGCCTTATAGCGAGACTAGATATAAAGTCTGATAAATTAATAAAAACAATAAAATTGGAAGGCGTGCAGCATATAGGGGATCCTGGAATAGTAGCAAAAAAATACTACGAACAAGGTATCGATGAAATACTATTATTGGATACTGTTGCTAGTTTATATGGAAGGAACCATCTCGTAGACGTAATCAAATATGTTTCATCAAACACGTATATACCAATTACAGTTGGTGGAGGAATAAGAAGTATTGAAGATGTAGAAAGTATTTTATCTGTCGGCGGTGATAAAATAGCAATTAATACTGCTGTAATAAAAAACCCTGTGTTAATTAGTGACTTGGCAAAAAATTTTGGCTCTCAGTGCATTGTTTTGCAAGTCGATGCAAAATTTATTTGTGAAGGAAAATGGGAACCATATACAGATGGAGGTCGTGAACGAACCTATTTAGATGTTATTGATTGGGTAAAAAAAGGTTATGAAATGGGGGCAGGTGAAATACTTTTAACATCAATTGATCGAGAAGGAACATGTAAGGGGCTTGATTTGGGTTTATGTAATGTTGTTTCTAAATCTGTGCCTATTCCTGTAATTGCATCAGGAGGAGTTGGTTCTATTGAGGACGTTATTCAAGGTAGTAAAAATAGTAATGTTGATGCAATTGCAATGTCGGATTTACTTAATGTAAAAAAAATAAATATTAAAGAAATTAAAGATAGATGCGCTGAAAAAGGAATTGAGATAAGAAAGGTTGCTAATGAAAATAGTTATAATCGATTATAAATCAGGAAATATTCAGAGTCTTATACATGCGTTGCAAGAAATTGGGTGTGATTTTTTGCTCTCTAGTAAAAAAGAAGATATTTTAAATGCAGATCGAGTGATACTACCTGGGGTTGGAGCGTTTGGAAGGTGTATAGAACAATTTAAAAATTTTAAGCTAGACCTTGTCATTAAAGAGTATGTGGCATCAGGGAAGTATGTTTTAGGTATTTGTGTTGGTATGCAAATACTTTTTGAAGAGAGTAATGAATTCAAGAGAAATGAAGGTTTAGGGATTATTAAAGGCCAAGTTAAGAAACTTCCTGTATCTGCGAAAAATGGTGAGCGAATAAAAATACCACATACAAATTGGTCTCCTATTTATTCCCCGCAGAAAAAAAAATGGATAAATACACCTTTTTCAAATATTGTAGAAAATGAATACGTCTATTTTGTGCATTCTTACCATGCAATTCCCTCTAATAAAGATGAGGTTATTGCTCTCACATCTATTGGGGGTCATGATATATGCGCAGCTATACAAAAAGAAAATGTTTTTGGTTGCCAATTTCATCCTGAAAAAAGTGGCAACGTTGGCTTATCAATATTAAGAAACTTTATTGCTTTGAAATGAATAGTTATAAACAGATATTTGAGGTATTGAGATGACTTTTTCTGAAAATGTGAAAAATAATTTAAACAGAAATTTTGGTGGTTTGGAAGTTAAGTATGGCTTGCCTAGCGAAGTTGTGTTCTGCAAAAAATGTGTAATATCAAATCAGCGACCAATTACAACTCTTGAGGTTGAGCATGATGAGTCACAAAAAAAGCCAACGACAAATTTTGATGAAGATGGTGTTTGCGATGCATGTCGTTGGGCAGAGTACAAGGAAGAAAAAATAGATTGGGAGGAAAGAGAGCGACATTTAAAAGAGCTTCTTAATAGATACAGAAGTCCGAATGGAGATTATGATGTGGTTGTGCCTGTTAGCGGGGGTAAAGATTCATGCTACGTGGCCCATTTGCTAAAAGAAAAATATAAAATGAATCCATTGACTGTAACTTGGGCTCCTCATATATATACAGAACCAGGTTGGCGTAATCTTCAATCTTTTATTAACTCGGGTTTTGATAATATTCTTACAACACCGAATGGGAAAGTGCATCGGTTACTTACTAAATTAGCATTTGAAAAGCTTGGGCATGCCTTCCAGCCATTTATTTTAGGGCAAAGAAATATCGCGCCTAAAATTGCACTTAAGAATAACATAAAGCTAGTGTTTTATGGGGAAAACGTTGCTGAATATGGTAATAGAATAGAAGATAATCTACATCCTCAAATGGAAAAACTATTATATACAAGTATAGACATATGTAATGATGATTTATTTATTTCTGGTGTGACAATAAAAGAATTAAAAGAAAAATATAGTATTCAACATTCTGATCTAATTCCATATGGTTCTCCAAGTATGGATGAAATTGAAAGTAATGAAATTGAGTTTCACTATATGAGCTTTTATAAGAAGTGGATTCCTCAAGATAACTATTACTATGCTGTTCGGAATACTGGTTTCCAACCAAATGATGAAAGAACTCAAGGAAGTTATTCTAAGTACAGTAGCTTTGATGATAAAATAGATTCCTTTCATTATTATATGACATACATTAAGTTTGGTATGGGACGTGCTGTGGCTGATGCATCTCAGGAAATTAGAACTGGAAAGATCAGTAGAGATGAGGGAGTTGCATTAGTTAATCGCTATGATCATGAATTTCCATCTAGATACTATAAAGAATTCCTTGATTATATTGATATAACTGATGATGAATTTAAATCAATAACCGAGGTGTTTCGTTCTCCTCATTTGTGGAAAAAAGAAGATGATCAATGGGTTTTGAGGCATAAAATAAAGTAGTAATTATAAAATTTTTATAAATGGCATCAGACAACCCAATCGTAAGCATAGGTATTCCTGTGTATAATTCGGAAAAATTTATTTCCGATACGCTCAATTCAATTGTTTCCCAGTCGTACAAAGAATTGGAAATAATTATTTCAGATAATGCGTCTACTGATGCAACATCAGAAATATGTAAGAGTTACTCGGAAAGGGATATAAGAATAAAGTATGTAAGGCAGGAATATAATCTAGGTAGTGATTTGAATTTTAAATACGTTTTTGATGTTGCAAAGGGAGAATTCTTTATGTGGCATGCTGCACATCATCTTCGTTCTCATGATTATGTTGAAAAAAATATTATTTTTTTAAAAAATAATCCACTATATGTTGCTTCAGGATCTCCAGACTGCTTTAAAGATGAAATTAATGATCCGAGCAAACTAGCATTCTTTTCATTTGATGGTAATTGTTACAATAATTTAAAATGTTTTCTGAATAATTGTTGGAGAAGTCATGGGATATTTTATTCCTTGATAAGGAAAACAACGATAGGCAGTACAGAATTAATAGGTTGGAAATGTATAGCTCAAGATTGGATCTTGATTATTTATTTATTGTTAAAGGGGAAGATTCATAGAGTTCAGGAAGGGAGATTGCTTTTGGGAAGAGAAGGGCAAAGTAACTCAAATGTTCCATTTGATGGGCTTATAAATAAGAAAATAGAGCATTTTTTTCCACTGTATGAATTTACATTATATTTTATTAAATCGATTTCTTTTGAAAATGAGATAGGAGTTGTTGAAAAAATTAATTTATATTCAATTATTTTTTGGTTAAATATAAAATATAAAATCAGGGAAGGAATAAATGTAATATTGCGTGCAGCACAAATAACGGCAAATAATTTATTTATGAGAAAGGATAAAGTATAAGTTGCAAGAAATTAAATATTGCATTGAGATGGTGTGATAGTATGAGCAATCTACTTAATTAAATGCGTTGCTAAAAATAAATGAGCAATTGAAAAAATACTTCTATTATATTTTAACTAATCAGGCATGCATTGCTTTGTTAGTAACAGCGATATTCGCGATTCAATTTCTCTATTGCTTACCATTCTTAGGTAATACTAGGGTATTTAATCCTGAAACAGTAGGGACTTTAATTAGTTATTTTATCTACGCAGGAGAGCCATTTTCTTTCCCATTGGGGGAAATAAAAAGCATCACCTTTCCTTTTGTCGATGGGAATGTAGGCAACGTTGGTGCTCTACCACTGTTTGCGATTACATTTAAAGCTTTAGGAAAAGTTCTATCGTATTTTCAAAAGTTTGATTATTTTATCTTTGTTGAAATCCTCTCTAGTTTTCTTACGGCATATTTTTCGATGAAAATATTACTGATGTTGGGTGTTAGGCATGTTGGCTTTAGAATACTGGGTGCCTTGTTGGTGGGGACATCGTTAATTATGTTAATAAGAAGTGCCTCTCTTCAACCATTCTGCGTGGTTCAATTCCCATTGTTTACAATATGGATGTATTTAATGTTGCTTGTGCTGCAGGGCAAGGATGTATTTTACCGAAAAGACTTGTTGGTTATGTTTATTTTTCCCATAACAGCATTAATCGATAATTACACATTGGTTGGCATAATATTGGGCACAAGTGTATTGGTTGTGTTTGAATTTTACGAAAGTTATTTTGGCGGACTTGCTTCTTCATGGAGCCGGTTTAATAGAATATTCTGGATTTTAATTGCAGGAATATGTTTGAGTATATTGAGTTTGTATATTATAGGAATGTATCCGTTGCCTTCAATGGCCAGTTTTTTTACAAGTTACGATGTTGGTGCAGGAGGTAGATATCATGTGGCTGATTTATTCTCACTATTCATTCCAGTTGGTGATAATTATAGTGGATTACCAGTAAGTTCTTTATTAGGAAAATTTCATTTTTTACCTAATACAAATCAGTTGGGAAAAGGACAGCATGAAGGAGTTGCCTATATTGGGACGGCAATTATATTTATATGGTTTTTTCTGATAATTAATTTTCTATATTCATGTAAAATAAGTTTGCTTAAGTATCGAAAGAAAAAAGAATATCAATTTAGATTGCATTCTTCTTGGATGAAGTTAGGCATTGCTTCTATAGTTGTTTTCTTATTCAGTTTTGGGTATGAATTACATGTTCTCGGCATGCCCATGTCTAATTTTCCTTTGATGCCTGCTGCCTGGTTATCAGATCGTATTCCTGCCTTGTACAATATAAGGGCTCCTGGACGATTGGCTATATTATTAAGCTTGTTCATTATATTAGAGGGAATTAGATCATTTCATAAATGGTATGATAATTATAAAAGTGAACTTGGAAAGCAGCCGTCAACTAAATGGTTTTCTCGATCAGTACATCTAAGTTTAGTGTTTTTTGCAATAATACATTTGGTTGAAATATCATCACTTTTAAAACCAGTTGCAGTTCAAGCATCTCATCCAATAGGTGGGGTTTATTCTGAAGAAGATATTAAGGAGCTTCGTCGATTAGGAGATTCTTATGATGTGGTTTTGATTGCCCCTACGGTCAAATCATTTGATGTTGAGTGGATGACAGAAGCATATGCCTTAGCCTATTATCTAGAGTTGCCGTCAAATCTATATTTAATAGCAAGAACTATTCCTCAGCATGATAACAAAATCGCAAAAGATCTGTTTCGCATTGAGAATGGGGAATGGGATTCTCTTATAAATGAGTATGGCAATATTCTATTTGCTATGCCTTATTATCTTGCAGAGCAGCTTCGTTCTAAAATGGAAAATAGATTTTCAGAAGTAAGAATTGGACCTGTTTCTCTTTGGACACAAAAAAAGGTTTCAATTAGTACGTGATAAAATTACGATGGGGGACATCAAATGTTGTTTTCAAAAAAATCTGAAAAGGTTTGCGTACCTTCAAAAGCACAAGAGTTTAATCCCATTTTAATAAAGAATGATGATGGTTTTTATTTTTATCTTCCTGAAATGTCTGTAGGTGGAGAAGGAGAAACTTTAGAAGATGCTTATAAGCAATATGAATTGAATTTACAACAATTCCTAGATCAGACTGGAAAATATGACCTTGCAAGCATTCCAACTAGTCCATATCCGGTAATAAAAAATAAACATATTTTACAAGAGCTTACGATTTTTTTTATAAAATCGGCCCTTAGTGTGTTTGCTGTAATACTAGTTACTATTGTATTATTGCCTAATATTAGTGCTGCATTTAGAAATCAAGTTACTTCTTTTTTATCTGAAGAACAAAAACAACCTAAATATTGGGCTATTCAACTGCCTACACGCATTAACGATCAGCTTGATAGACTTGATGATGATGAAGAAGCTAAAATGTATTCAGAATGGAATCATTTAATTCAGCGGTCATCATTAATATGGAAACCATATAAAGATCAGTAATCTCAAAAAAGTAATTTTAATATTATAGTTTATGAAGTGGCAATTATTTACATTTGTTGTGTTTAATTACCAAAACATATTTCACTTTAATTATATGGTAATGAAATTAAGGCTCTCTCTATTACGATTGTCAATTAAAACACATCAAAGAGATATGTATGTATAAGAAACTCTTAAATGGTATTTCCTTCTATAAAAGGTATAGTAAATGGCATTAAAAAGAGTAAATCCGACTATAACTTTATTTATTCCTGTTAGAAATGAGATTGAAGGATTAAAAGTAATAATGCCTCGTATTAATAGGATGTGGTGTGATGAAATTATAGTCATTGATGGAGGTTCGACCGATGGTTCGAAGGAATACCTAGTAGCAATTGGCTACAATGTAGTTGACCAAAAGAGCAAAGGAGTTAAGCGCGCATTTTGGGAGGGTTTCGAGTTGGCTAGAGGCGACGTTGTTATACCTTTTTCTCCGGATGGCAATTCAATTCCAGAAGATATACCTAAGCTAATTGCCAAAATTCGAGATGGATATTCTCTTGTTATAGCATCACGTTATAAAGACGGAGCTAGATCTGAAGATGATAACTTTGCCTCACGTTTTGCAAATATGGCATTCACTGGCTTGATAAATTTGATATTTAGGGCTAAATGTTCTGATTGTCTTACTATGTACAAGGCTTTTTACAAATCACATCTGTATGATTTAGAGATTGACAAATTTAAGGATGAGCACTCGGAAATTATGCTTATAATGCGTGGCACTCGATATGGATTAAAAATAGCAGAAATCGCTTCTCCTGAGCCCCCAAGAATTGGTGTTCAAGGCAGTCGCGCTCACCCTGGATTCTTCGGAAAGGTAAAAACTGCTATTGGAATGTTATTTACTATATCCCGAGATGCAATTTTTTATCGGCCTAAATAACCCTATGTTAAATTATTCTTTACTAGCAGTCACGAAATGAATAATTACAGTCAATTTTTTTAGAGAAGACTACTGAGTTATATAGCATAAAAAACATTGCATGTTCATTGGTGGATGTTGGTACGTCTCTTTGGTATTCTGAAAGCAGTGTACCAACTTTAAGTTACAGTTTATTGATGTTTTTTTGTAAATACCCATGCTGCCTTTAGAAATAACATTATTCCAACAGTGCTGTCGATTTGACATTAAATACATATTGGGCATACATGTTCTAAATAAAATTGTACGTCCGGCTAGATAGATTGGAGGTCAGTGAGGAAGAGCAGTTGTTAAAGTAGTGGAATCATTTAACTGCACGCAATATGCCTTTGCTTCCCACTGAACGCAGATGAAAAATGAGTAAGCATCTAATTATGAATCTAGCACATAGTTGAATTCTAAAATGATTCCGAATTGTAGAAATAAAAAACATAGAATAATTGTTCAGACAATATGAAAGTCTCCTGGATTAGCAATGATAATTACAAAAACACCCTTTAGAGTCTCTTTTTTTGGCGGTGGCACCGATTATCCAACCTACGTTGAACAACACGGTGGTGCAGTAATCGCAAGTACTATTGATAAGTATTGTTATATAACTTGCCGGCATTTGCCTCCATTTTTTAATCATAAACATAGAATAGTATATTCAAATATTGAAAACGTATCTAAAGTAAATGAAATAGTGCACCCTGCAGTCAGGGGTGTGTTTGAATGGATGAATGTCGAGGAATCTAATTACGGTCTTGAAATTCATCATGATGGAGACTTGCCTGCAAGATCTGGTTTAGGTTCAAGTTCCTCTTTTACTGTGGGCTTGATTCATGCATTGACTGCACTAAATGGAAAGTTAATAAGTAAACATAAACTAGCTGAAGATGCCATTCATGTTGAACAAAAGGTTATCGGCGAGAATGTTGGCTCGCAAGATCAGGTTTGCGCGACTTATGGTGGTTTAAATAAAATTGAGTTCAGTAAAAATGGGATGTTTGATGTTGTCCCGTTACTATTAGATAAAGAGAGAAAAAAAATATTAAACAGTCATATGATGCTTTTTTTTACTGGTGTATCACGTTTTTCTTCTGAAGTTGCTGGTTCAAAAATCGCTAACATTGCAAGCAAACAGAAAGAACTAAATGCAATGTTTGAAATGGTTGATGAAGCTTCCCTCATACTTTGCAATAAAAATACCACAATTAACGATTTTGGAAAATTACTTCATGAGTCTTGGTTAATTAAAAAGAGTCTATCCGATAAAGTTACTACTCCACTGATTGAAGAAATATACTCTGTAGCCAGAAAAGCTGGTGCAGTAGGTGGAAAAGTTTTAGGTGCAGGAGGTGGCGGCTTCATGTTATTTTTTGCTCCCCCAGAAATCCATGAGAGAATAAAGATAGCTCTAAAAAAACTGATTTATGTTCCATTTGATTTCGAAGATTCAGGAAGTAGAGTTATGTTATATCAACCAGATGGTTTTTGATTAAATGATAAAATATTTATACAAGAGATTATTATGAATGAGCAAGATTTAATTGCCTTTGAAGACCAAGTGGCTGACCTCTTTAATCAAGGTCAAATAAGAGCGCCTGTGCATTTATATTATGGTAATGAAAAACAGATTATCGATGTTTTTAAAACTATTGAAGATCAGGACTGGGTCTTTTGTTCGTGGCGTGCTCATTATCAATGTTTGCTCAAAGGTGTTCCTAAAGAAGAAGTCCTTGATGAAATAATGGCCGGCAGATCAATCTCTCTCTGTTTTCCTGAGCATCGTATTTATTCGTCTGCAATAGTTGGTGGAATATTGCCTATAGCCGTTGGTGCCGCAATGTCGATACAGCGACGAGTTGAAGATTCAAAAGTGTATTGTTTCTTAGGCGATATGACTGCTGAAAGTGGTATTGCATACGAATCTGTTAAGTATAGTCGCAATCATAAGTTGCCAATCCATTTCATTGTCGAAGATAATGAAAAATCTGTATGTACAGATACTAGAGAAACATGGAATCAACCAACATTGACTTTTGAAGACTCTAATGATGAATATGTTACTTATTATCATTATGAAACAAAATATCCCCATGCTGGTGCCGGAAAGAGGGTTCAATTCTAGGTTGATATGATGAAATATTTTGATGAACTAAAACGGTCAATGAATTATTTGGCAGATGACCCCCGAACTGTTTTTATGGGGCAGGCTGTCGCCGTCGCTGGTACAGCAATGACTAATACGTTGACGGATGTTCCTCTAGATAGGTTGATTGAGCTTCCTGTCGCGGAAGAAATGCAAATGGGAATGACGACAGGTATGGCTTTAACGGGTTTAGTCCCTGTCAGTATTTTTCCTAGATGGAATTTCTTGTTGTGTGCTATAAATCAATTGGTTAATCATTTGGATAAAATTCAGGTCATGTCGAATGATGGTTATGAAACGAAGGCAATTATTAGAACAGGAATTGGTTCAGAAAGGCCGTTGCACCCGCAATACCAACATATAGGTGATTTTACTGAATCAATACAGAGCATGTGTACAACAATTGAAGTGATTCGTCTTGATGAACCTTCTGACATTTTTCCCGCATATGAAAAAGCGCTATTACGTGATGATGGCCGAAGTACTATTCTTGTAGAGTATGGCGATTATTATAGCGAAAAGTAGTTAGTCGGTTTCCAATTATAAGTTTTATTTTTTCTAGAATGATATGAAATTTCCATTAATGAGAAATAATATTCTTCGTGAGGATCTTGATTCCGTAATAGAATATCTACAGCAAATGGATCCAATTCTTACGCAAAGTACGAACGTTAAGGCCTTTGAATCTGAATGGTCAGAATATCTTGGCATGAAATACAGTGTGTTTGTTAATTCTGGATCTTCAGCAAATTTGTTAACGATGGCTATCCTTAAAATAAAATATCCAGAGGGAGGAGAAGTAATTGTTCCACCTCTAGCATGGGTGTCAGATATAGCTTCTGTAATACAAAATGGTTTCACACCAGTTTTTGTAGATATTGATCCTCGTACATTGGCGATGGATTCTGAGAAAATTATAGAAAATATTACAAATAAAACTCGCGCAGTATTTCTTACTCATGTTCAAGGATTTGATGGTTTGACTGATCTTCTATTGGAATATCTTGAACAACATGATATTGCTCTAATTGAAGATGTCTGTGAATCGCATGGTGCAACACATAATGGAAAAAAATTAGGAAGTTTTGGTTGGATATCAAACTTTTCGTTTTACTATGCACATCATATGACTACTATTGAAGGTGGGATGGTAAGTACTAATGATTTTGACATTTATCAACAACTTCGCATGTTAAGGTCTCATGGAATGGTGCGAGAGCTCACTGATGATAATTTGCGTGAAGATTATGAAGTAGAAAACCCGGAATTAAATCCGGAATTTATTTTTGCATATCCAGCATACAATACTAGAAATACTGAAATTGGTGGTATTTTTGGACGTAATCAGCTTAAACGGTTGGATATTAATGTTAAGCGTCGTACTGAAAATTTATTACGCTTTCTGGAGCAGATTAATCCTGATATATACAGGACAGATTTTAAATTAGAAGGCTCAAGTAATTATGCTTTCAATCTTATTTTATTGAAGCCCGATGATCATCTTGTTCAACGTCTTATGAAAACAATGCGTGATTCTGGTGTTGAATTTAGAAGAGGGAGTGCTGGTGGAGGCAATCAGCTCAGACAACCTTATTTAAAGGGTGTAGTTAAAGAAGAACATCACTTAGAATTTCCCGAAACTGAACATGTTCATTTTTATGGTTTTTACATTGGAAATTTTCCTGATCTCTCTATTGAGGAAGTAGACGAACTTTGTGCAATATTAAATTCTGTTTAGCATAGGATCGTGTGTACTGCAATAATTCTATCAGGTGGGTTAGGTACTCGGCTTCGTAGCGTAGTGCCCGAACTGCCAAAACCACTTGCCCCTATAGCTAACCGTCCATTCCTGGAATATTTATTGGATTATTGGATAGAACAAGGTGTGGATCATTTTATTCTCTCAGTAGGTTATCGGCATGAGATGCTCATAAATCATTTTGGGAGTAGTTACAGAGGTATTGAGTTAAGCTTTGTAATTGAAGAAACACCTTTAGGCACAGGTGGCGGTTTATTGTTAGCCCTTCAAAAACATAATATTAGAAGTCCATTTTTGTTGTTGAATGGAGATACCTTTTTTGCAGTAGAATTAAAGGCATTAATTGAATTCTTTCATAAAAATAATACGGATTGGCTTTTTTCCTTGTTTCGTACAGATGAAGAGAAGAGATATATGGGGATTGAAGTGACTCAATCTGGAGAAATCACAAAGCTTAATTCAGGTAAAAACAATCATAGAAGGGTAGCAAATGGAGGCGTTTATTTAGTTAATCCTCGCGCACTAATTGAGATAAAAAAAACACAAGGGGATAAAGTTTCGCTTGAAGATGATATTTTTCCGACAGCACTGGATTCTGGTCAACGATTATTCGGAATGGAATTCAATGGTGCTTTTATTGATATAGGAACTCCTGATGATTATCAACGCGCATTTGAAGTTTTGACTGAATATTTGCCTAATAAATAAATATGCATATTTTTTATAGTATATGAAATTAATAATACAAATAATTTAAATTAAGGAAATTATAATGAGTTTAAATATTCTGGTAACAGGTGGCGCTGGTTATCTTGGTTCAATAATGGTTCCTGAATTATTAAATGCAGGTCATAAAGTGACTGTGCTTGATAATTTTATGTACAAACAGCATAGCTTGGGTCACCTGTGTGCAGACAGTAATTTTGAAGTGGTAAGAGGCGATGCAAGAATTGAAAGCACAATGGATGCGTTATTGAAAGAAGCAGATATTATTATTCCTTTAGCTGCTTTTGTTGGTGCACCGCTTTGTGCGAGTGATCCTGTCGGTGCAACTTCTGTGAACCATGATGCCATACTAATGATGCTGAAAAAAATCAGTAAGGAACAAATAGTTCTAATGCCAACGACGAATAGTGCTTATGGTACTGGTGACGAAAATAATTACTGTACTGAAGAATCAGAACTTAGGCCTATATCTCAATATGCTATCGAAAAAGTAAAGGTGGAAGAGGTGCTAATGTCTCATGGCAACGCAATAAGCTTTCGGTTGGCAACAGTATTTGGTATGTCACCACGTATGCGGATCGATTTGTTAGTAAATGATTTTGTTTACCGTGCTATAAATGATAAAACGGTAGTTCTTTTTGAAAGCCATTTTAAACGAAACTATGTTCATGTCAGAGATGTAGCAAGATCTTTCCTTCATGCAATTGCCAATTATGATGTCATGAAAAACCAGATATACAATGTTGGTTTAAGCGATGCAAACTTATCAAAAAAAGAACTATGTGAAGCTATTAAAAAACAAGTTGATGGTTTTATATACCTTGAAGCTGAAGTCGGTGTAGATCCTGATCAGAGAAACTATATAGTTTCTAATGATAAGATAGAGAACACTGGGTTTACGACAGAACACTCTCTTGATAGGGGTGTTTCTGAGCTTATTAAGGGGTATGAAATGATTCGGAATACTATTTATACTAATATTTAGTATTGTGAAGAAGAGTCAAAAAGAGAAAAAAACTTCTGAGATTAAATTAATTAAACGGAAGTTGGCTTGTGAAAATCAAGTGTTTAATATTTATTTTGACAATATAGAAGCTAAGAATGGCTTAGTAGTTAATAAATATTTAGTAGTATCGCCTAAAGTTCAATCATCTAATAATGTAAGCGGCGTGGGTATTTTGCCCTGTAGAAATGGACATGTTGGGCTGATTAAAATATATCGTCATCCTGCAGGCATATCTACTTGGGAAATTCCGCGTGGTTTTTTGGATCCAAATGAAAATCCTTTAGCATCCGCCATTAGAGAATTAAAAGAAGAAACGGGAATAAATTGTAGTGAAAAAATGATGGTTTCATTAGGTACTATTCTGCCTGAGCCTGGAGTTTTTTGTGCGAGAGTGTATCTCTATGCTGCAATTAACTGCGAAACTTTCAATGTGTTTTCATGTGATGAAATTGGACATCAAGAATTTAGTTGGTTTTCATTTGAAAAGCTTCAAACTATGGTTAAAGAAAATGATATTGAAGATGCAACAACTCTTTCAGCAATATTTCGCTTCAATTTAATCGATAAAGATAATAAATAGATAGGAATTGAGATAGATGAAGGCCGGTAAAAAGCCAATTATAGAGGAAGAATTATCTGAGGGAGATAAAATAACTATCAAACAATTCTTGCAACGAATCTTTTTTCGGAAGAATACAGTTTTTATATCAGCATTAATCTTGTTTGTAATTGGCGCTGTTTGGCTTAGACAAATGGGGTTGCTTAGTCCTAGTGCTATATACGCATTGATTGAAAAAAATCAAACATTGGCGCCAATACTTTTCGCATCAATTTTTGCTGTAATGACTATATTGCTTTTGCCAACATTGCCGATGAACCTTCTTGCTGGAATTTTATGGGGGCCATTTCTTGGGGGTATATATTCTCTAGTTGGAGTTTCAATTGGTGCGACCATTACTTTCTTTTTGTCTCGTTATCTTGCTCGCGAATTTACTCAACAATATTTTCATCATAAATCATGGGAGTGGTTAATGAATAATGTTAATGAGCTAGATTGGAAAATTATAGCCTTTACGCGCGTTAACCCTGTTTTTCCAACGGGGCTTCTTAATTATTTTTATGGGCTAACATCTATTTCTTATGGACACTATATAATCACCACAGTGATATTCTTATTGCCACTTACAGTTGCATTTTCTTATGTGGGGCATTCAATAGGTGAGTTCATGTTAAATGATGAAGTAAATAATGTTATGCGAAATATAATAAGTTTATCCGCAGTATTAGTTGTTTTTGTTGTGATGCGGGTAATAGTAAAAAAATACGTTAATTCTGAAACAGAAAGTCTAATTTGAAAAGAACACATAAATCTTGCAGGATTCTGCAGTGAAGACTGCTTTAATCTGTGGTATTACGGGGCAAGATGGTGCTTATCTCGCAAAACACTTACTTAAAAAAGGATATGCCGTTTTTGGGTCTTCTCGAGATGCACAAAGAGCTAATATGCAAAATTTGGAACGCATAGGTATTAGTAGCGATGTGAATCTTGTTTCAATGGCACCCAATGATTTTAGAAGTGTTCTCGATACTCTTGTTCGGTCTAAACCGGATGAAGTTTATTATTTAGCGGGTCAAAGTTCAGTTGGACTTTCATTTGAACAGCCATCGGAAACACTCGAGAGCATTACTTTTGGCACTCTCAACTTATTAGAAGCCATTCGATTTCTAGATGTCCCTATTAAACTTTATCATGCAAGTTCAAGTGAATGTTATGGTGATTTAGGTGAAGAATCTGCGATTGAAGAGATGCCTTTCAGACCACGCAGCCCATATGCGATCGCAAAAGCTTCCGCACATTGGTTGATAGTAAATTATCGTGAGGCTTATGGTATGTTTTCATGTAATGGTATTTTATTTAACCACGAGTCGCCTTTACGTCCAGAACGATTTGTCACAAAAAAAATAATATCTTCAGCATGTCGTATTGCTAATGGTTCATCTGAGAAACTCAAGCTTGGAAGGTTGGATATTATTCGTGATTGGGGTTGGGCTCCTGAGTATGTGGATGCAATGTGGCGTATGTTGCAACAGGAAAAACCCGAGGATTATATCATTGCAACAGGGAAGTCATATTCTTTGGAAGAATTTGTGAAAGAAGCTTTTTTCTCATTATCATTAAACTGGGAAGAACATGTTTCCATTGATAAAACGATTTACAGACCAACAGATATATTTAGGAATAAAGGAAATCCGGCTTATGCAGAAAAGGAACTCGGCTGGAAGGCTGCTGTTTTTATGCCAGATGTTGTGAAAAACATGATCAAAGCAGAGATGGAATCAAGTCTTGATTAAAACCAGTACTGTAGATTTAATCCTATAGAAGTCTTGTTGAATATCAATGGAGGTATTATACGACTATCAGATCTTTCAAATGCAGAATTATGGGGGGATATCGCGCTACTTTTGTGAACTCATGAATAATTCCCATGATTCTGGTTTTGATTATAATCTTTCGCTGTGTGCTAGCGCTAACGAATATATTAATCAAGCTTCTCTTGCTTCCTCTAGATTTTATTTTCCAATGAAATCCAATGGAAAATATTATAGATATACTAATCAACTTAATAAATATTGCTCAATAATAAAGTCGAAGTTCTCTGACTATTCTGTTTTTCACCCAACATTTTTTGAAGATTATTATATCGGAAAAATAAAAAAACCGTATGTCATAACAGTCTATGATCTGACAAATGAGAGGTTCCCTTCGTATTTCGTTAATAATGATGCTTTTATCAATAAAAGAAGATTAGTAATGGAAAACGCTAGTAGGATAATTGCGATTTCAGAGAATACAAAAGAGGACATAATCGAGTTGTACGGCATTGATGATTCGAAAATTGATGTCACCTATTTGGCAGAATCTTTGTCTGGCATTCAGTCTAGAGAAATAAAGATGTTGCCAAGCCGTTATCTACTATTTGTTGGTAAAAGAGAAGGATATAAAAATTTCTATAAGTTTTATAAAGGTATTAAATCAACACTAATAGACGAACAAGATCTGCACCTTGTTTGTGCAGGCGGTGGTGATTTCTCTACACAAGAAAAATCGGTATTTGCTGATGATAAAGTAATGCATAAAATCAAGTATGTTCCATTTCGTGATAATGAAGAACTAAAGTTCCTCTATGAAAATGCAGTGGCATTCATATTTCCCTCTTTATATGAGGGGTTTGGAATTCCTGTTCTTGAAAGTTTTGCGTCAGGATGCTTGACCTGCTTAAGTAATAGCTCTTCTCTAAAAGAGATTGCTGGGAAAGGAGCTCTTTACTTCGAACCTGATTCATCAGAAGACATTAAAGTTTGCATTGAAAAAGCATTATCGCTTGATAAGGTAAATGAATATACAAAAGAAGCTAGTCAAATATTGAAAAGTTTTAGTTGGAAAGAAACAGCAAAAAATACCTGTGATGTTTATAAGAAGTGTTAAGGGAAGTTTTTGTCCTGTAATAAGATAATTTGGAAAGAGCATGAATTTAAAGAGGGTAGTTAGGCTAGCTATAAATCGATTATATAAAGTAAAGTATAAGGCGATTAAAAAACTCAGGCTGTCTAAAATACATGAGCTAGACCTCTCTAGTTTAGATAAAAAAGAAAACACTAAGCTAGATATTATTATTTTTTCTAAGGATAGGCCTCTACAGCTCTGTGGGTTGCTAGAATCAATGCGATATTTCGCTAAGCCAGCTAAAAAACCAATTGTTATTTATAATGCGAGTAATCAAGACTATAAAAAAGCTTATGAACAATTATTTGATGAATATGCTGATTTATTCGATTTTTTTATAAATGATCAAGAGTCTGGATTTAAAGAGTCACTTGTTAAGGTGTTAGTTGATTTAAAAAGTGATAAAATCCTGTTTTTTGTTGATGATATTCTTTTTAAGAATCCTGTCTTGTGGCCAGAGTTAGTAAAATATGATTCAAAAAAAGTCATTCCATCCTTACGTCTTTCTCCTCATTTGAATTTTTGTTACACGACTAATGATCATCAGATATTGCCTCCACATATTAGTAATAATAATGAGGTATTCTGGTATTGGCATGAAGGCGATTATGATTGGCGTTATCCTCTGTCGGTTGATGGAAATGTATTTGATCGAATCGAGATATTAGAATTGATAGAAAAACTAAATTTTAGCAGCCCAAATACTCTGGAATCAAAGATGCAAAAATATAAGCATCAGTTCTCATCAAGGCTAGGTCTCTGTTTTTCTGAGTCCATTATTTTTAATAACCCAATTAATATCGTGCAAAAAGATGTACCTAATTTACATGGTGGATTACACCAGAATGAATTGCTGGGTCTCTGGAATAAGAATAAGAGAATAGATTATGTGAAATTAGAAGGCTTTATAAATACTTCAGCGCATCAAGAGGTTGAATACACATACGTCAGCGGGGACATATGAAAATAATATTAACAGGTGCTAATGGGAATTTAGGACAACATATCCTGAAAAATTCCGATTCAGAAATACTTTCAGTCTCTCGAGGTGATTGGACATCTTTGGGTAAGATTAAAAAGGAAGAATATGATGTGCTTATCCATTGTGCGTACGATCTAAAAAACAATATTAATTCGGAACCTGAAGCAGTTCTTGATTCAAATATAATGACGACGGCAAAAGTGTTGAAACTTTGTAAGGAAAAAGGAATACCAAAGCTTGTCTTTATAAGTAGTTGCTCTGTATATGGTGATTTGAGTAATGCAGATGAGGATGTATCATGTGAACCTTTTACAATGAATGGCTTCACTAAGCTATTTAATGAAGAATTGATAAAAACATTCTGTAGCAATAACAATATTAGCTATCTAATAATAAGAGCTTTTAATTCTTATGGTGGAGATGATAAGTTTTCTGTTGTGCAGAAAATGATTGAATGTGCAAAAAACAAGAAGCAGTTTACTCTTGTCAATGATGGTGATTCAGAGCGTGATTTTATCCATATTAATGATTTGGCTAATATAGTCCTCTTGCTGAATGAATTGGATCTTGAAAATCAGATAGTAAATGTTGGGTCTGGAGTTGCAATCAAAGTTATTAATATTCTTAATGCGGCAGAAAAGGCATATGGAAAGATGGAGTTTGTTAAATCATATGACCAAAATGAGATTGTTCATTCTCGTGCTAATTTGAAAAAGCTTAAACAGCTGATTGATCATAAATGCATTAATTTATTGGAGTTTATTGCTGATCAGTAGCGGCTAATACTTCAATTTGGTTTGCAATCACCTCATATGTGAACCGCTCTTTCCATGAGAGACGGCCATTGATTGATAATTGATGCATCTGCTCTCTATTGGTAGATAATGCTGTTATCTCTGATGACAGTATTTTGGGGTCTACATGTGAGTTGCCATTTTTTGTTTTTATACTATTGCAGATTACCCCACCGTTACTCCATTGAACTATTTCATCAACGTTACCTACAGCGGTTGAAATAAATGGTAGTCCTGAGGCTAAACATTCAAATATCACAAGAGGCGAGTATTCAACGTGTGATGCGAACAAGAATAAATCGGCTTCAAAGAAAAGTTGAATTAGTTTTGGCCTTTCCAGGTTGGTGAATATGATATTTTTGCTTGAATCGTTATTATTTTTTGCAAGCTTCATAATGTTATATGGGGATCTTCCTTGCAGTCGCATAGCGATTTCACGTAAAACTTGAATGGGCTTTGAGATGAAGCTTTTGAACCTCAGTTCTTGTATCTCATCATAATTACCATTTAGTATTAGCGTGGATTTAAATGGCAAGCCTGATAATAGATATGAGCGAATTATGTCGCTATGTCCTTTGTTAAAAGCAGGGGTGCCTACAGTTAAAAAGATAAAATTATTTTTATCAATATCGAGTTCCTCTCTATCAAGTTTTTCAGGGGGATTCATGAATTCAAATTCACTGGCACCAGCAGGTATTATATTGATGTTATTTAATCCATTATTTTTGGCGTAATTAATATCGCGATAGTCAGATGAATTATAAATTAGCTGGTCAAACTTATTTAAATAGACATGCATATTTCTATAATACTTTTTATATTTTTTTTTATAAAAACTGGAATAACCACAGGGAATATGCATTTTTATGTACGGTATTTTATCTAAAATTGGTAGCATCGCATCAAGAGTCCACTGTTGTGCGGCCATTACAAGTAGGAAGTCAAATTTACTCTCGATTAGGAAAGCTTGATAATCAGAGATATCACCTTTCATGGTCGTAGCATCATTGCCAGTGATTTCAAATGATTTTATGTTTATGCCAGAAATGTCATCCTCATTTCTGTCAGCTCTCCAGCTTGTAACAACTGTTACATTGTGCTCCTTGTTTTTGAAACGCAAGCCGATTTCTAACATTACTTTTTGCACGCCACCAACACTTGGATGGAAATGTTCACAGCACAATAATATATTCACATTCTTTCCTGTTGTTCCGTGGTTGTAAAAATAGAAGTAATCACATTTTAGAAATGCGTAATTGTATTACTCCTCAAAATATTAAAACAGATAAATATTTCAGGGAAATTATATATGCGTAATATCTTATCAGTTATTACATTAACGTTTAATAATTATAATGAGTTGGTTGGCACAACCAATTCTATTCGCCATTGTGAGAATATTGAGTCTGTCATCATTAATGGAGGAGGGTGCGTTAAAACTGCAGAATTTCTACAGAAAAACCCCAGACATATAAGTGTCAGTGAGCCAGATGAGGGAATAGCGGATGCTTTTAATAAGGGCCTTAATATGGCTTCTGGACAATTTATTGCTTTTTTAAATAGTGGCGACACTCTGATCGATGAAGAGTATTATCGGTTTGCTATTAATTACTTTATTGAATATCCATTGATTGACTACATATATGCAGACATCCTGTTTGATCATGCAATGATCGGCAAACATAGAGTAAAGCCAAATAAGGAAATTGGAAAAACACCTTTTCCTCATCCCTCACTTATCGTCAGGAGCCGAGTATTTATTGAAATTGGTGGTTTTGATAATGATTTAAAATCTGCTATGGATTTCGATTTTATGTGCAAAATGATAAAAAATAAATTCAATGGATATTATTACCAAAATAATCCTGTTGTGTTAATGGACGGGAAAGGTATTTCAAGTAGTAATGGCTTGCAAGGACTCAATGAGCGAGAGTTAGTACTAAAGCGTTATAACATGCTTGATCGCCACTCTTATTTTTATTTTAAGAGGCTCAGGTTTAGTTTGTTCGCAAGAAAAGTGCTGGATAAACTAAATATTCTGGAGTTTTATGATCATTTTAGATATTCAAAGAAAAAATAGAGCATTGAAACAGTATCGTTGATAGTTATTGCTTAATAATTTATCTAAATAATATAGAGGAATAGAAGGTTACCTTGAATAATCCAGAAAATAATTTATTGAAATATAAGAAAAATGTCTACAGTCAGAATGGCGAGGATGGATTGGCAGAAAGAATATTTGAAATAATTGGTGTCGAATCGAAGGCATGTTGTGAATTCGGTGCGTGGGACGGAATCCACCTTAGTAATTGTCGAAAATTAATTAATGAAGGCTGGCGAGCGTTGATGATTGAAGGTGATAAAGAAAAATTCAAATCACTAGTTAAAAACTACAATGATAATAACAATGTTAAATCTATTAATGCCTATGTTGATGATGCAGAAAACAACCTCAATCTAATTGCTGAAAATAATAGCATGAATGAGTTGGATTATTTGAGCGTGGACATTGATGGTTTGGATTATGAAATATTTGAAAATTTAAATATAAAGCCACGCGTAATATGCATAGAAGTGAATGCAGGGCATGATCCTGGAAATTCAAATAAAATAGAAAAAGATATTGCAAAAGACAATGTAGGGCAGTCTTTAGTTGTTTTTGAAGAGATAGGAAAAAGATTAGGTTATGGTCTTGTTTGTTACAATGGGAACGCATTTTTTGTCAGAGATGATGCTATAAATGATAGTTCATTGAGTGCCATTTCGAGTAGTGATGCTTATGAAGAATTCTTGGCGAATCTAAGTAAGAAGGAGAAAGAGTGGTTGTATTTGGTTAATCTTGGCATTGTATACCCTTACTATCAGTTTAATAATAATCTGCTTTCTGAAAAATCACTTGAATTAAATATATTCGACACGGCAAGACTTAAATTCATAGCCTGTATGAAAAAAAGCATTAAAAAATTACTTTAAAATCGTATTCTTTGAAAAACATGAAAAAAGTTAGTGTGATTATCCCTTGTTATAACGGTGGTAAAACATTAGATCGTGCTGTTAATAGTATTGTTAACCAATCTTATCGCGAGTTTGAGCTTATTGTTGTTAATGATGGTTCAAATGATGAAGGAACACTAGAGGTACTTAAGGGGCTTCCTGATCTGGTGCAAGTAATTAACCAGGAAAATAAGGGCTTGTCTGCGGCTCGTAACACAGGGTTAAATAGTGCACACGGGCATTATGTTTTGACCCTGGATAGTGATGATTATCTGTCTCCAACCTTTTTGGAAAAAACGGTAGGAATTATTGAAAAGCAACATGGCTTAGCTTATGTGTTTTCTCATATTAATATGTTTGGAGAAAAACAAGGGATTCTGGCGCGCAAATATAATTATTTTGTCCAGCTTTTTAATAATCAACTACCTTATTGCTTGCTTATGCAAAAAGAGTTGTGGGAGAAAGTAGGAGGCTATGATGAAGAGATGAAGCTTGGTTATGAAGACTGGGAATTTAATATCAGGCTTGGCAAGAATGGTTATTTTGGTATAGAACTTCAGGAACCATTGTTTAATTATTACGTAAGCAGTAGCGGCATGATGAAAAGTACATCAGATAAGCATTACATCTCTATTTTGAGAAGTATAAGAAAAAAACATAATGATATATATACGATTAATGGATTATATTCGATATGGAAAGAATGGAAAAAAAAACCTATGCCATACCCAGTAGTTATTTATCTCTTAATGTATGTCGCAACTGAGATCCTTCCAGGAAATTTATATAATTACCTCTATAAAAAACTGGAATTCATGAAGCAATCGGAACGTCTTTCTGCTTAAAATAAAAATTCTGTTATTTAAGGTCGGAATGTCTATTTAAATGTGTGGTTTAGTTGGAGTCGTTTATAATAATCCGCATTTTAAAGAGCATCTTGCCGATGTCGCCAATCTAATGCTTGCTCCAATTGAGCATAGAGGCCCGGATTCATCCGGAATCTGGATAGATGAAAAGTCAGGTGTTGCATTTGGTCATCGACGTCTTTCTATTATTGATTTGTCTGAACATGGTTCGCAACCAATGAAATCCAGTACAGACAGATTTGTCATTACATATAATGGTGAAGTTTATAATTTCAAAGAGTTAAAAAAAGAGTTGAACAGTCTTGGTTATACATCTTGGCATGGAGAGTCGGATACTGAAGTTATTCTTGCAGCAATAGAATATTGGGGACTTGAAAAAGCGATATCCAAATTTGTTGGCATGTTTGCTTTTGCACTTTGGGATAAGCAGGAACAATTACTTCACCTTGTTCGGGATAGAATGGGGATTAAGCCGTTGTATTGGACCATACAGAATGGTACTTCTGTATTTGCTTCAGAATTAAAGTCACTTATGTCTGGTGAGGCATGGGAAGCTGAAATTGATACAAATTCATTAGCGCTGTTTATGAAATATAAATATGTGCCATGTCCAGCAACAATTTTTAAGAATGTCTATCAGTTGGAACCGGCAACAATATTAACGTTTGATAAAAATAAGAATCTCAAAAAGACAAAATATTGGGACTTAAATAATGTAGCTCGGTCAGGTATAGAACATGCGAATACTGAAAAATTACTATCGGAAGATGAAATCTTCGACCTTGTTAATAGTGCGGTAAAATGTCGATTAGTATCGGATGTACCTATCGGGGCATTCTTATCAGGAGGTATTGACTCCTCTGCAGTAGTGGCGCTAATGCAGAAAAATAGTTCTTCATCTGCCAATACATTTTCAATCGGGTTTTCAATTGACTCCTATGATGAGTCCAGTTACGCAAGAGAAGTTGCTAGACATTTAGGTACAAATCATACGGAATATATTCTTGAGCCAGAAGATGCAATAGATGTAATCCCGAAATTACCACAGATATATGATGAGCCATTCTCAGATTCCTCTCAGATACCTACCTATCTAGTTTCTAATCTTACCAGCAAAAATGTAAAGGTAGCTTTATCTGGTGATGGCGGAGATGAAATATTCGGTGGCTATAATCGATATCTCTATGCGGATAAATATTTTGATAAAGTTAATGAGATGCCGGTATGGTTACAAAGCACGTCGAAAGACTTGATTCATAGCATTTCAAAAGAATCCTGGAATACTTTTTTTAGTTATTTGCCACGTAAACTAAGTCACTCACAAGGCGGAGAAAAACTTTATAAACTTGCCAGAGTAATTGGAAAAGATAAGGTTGAAGTATATAAAAATCTAACTAGTGATTGGCAATTTGGTAATGGTTTGATTTATTCGAACTTTAAACATCAGGACATCGATTTTAACTGTCCTTCATACTTGGGCATTAATAATTCTGTTGAGTACATGCAATTAATGGATCAAAATTATTATTTACCAAATGATATTCTTACTAAGGTAGACAGAGCCAGTATGGCTAATTCTTTGGAAGTAAGGGTTCCTCTTCTGGATCATCGACTTGTTGAAGCAATGTGGAAATTACCCAGAAAATACAAAATTAATAATGGTGTCAGCAAAGTGATACTAAGAAAAATACTTGGCAAATATGTGCCGCCAGTGAATTTTAAAAGGAGTAAGGCAGGATTTTCGTTACCAATATCAGATTGGCTTAGAGGTCCATTAAAAGATTGGGCTGAAAGTTTATTAAATAAAAATACAGTTATAAATCAAGGTTTGTTAAATCACGAGGTAATAAGTGAAAAATGGAATAAACATCAATCAGGTGAGAATAATTGGCATGAACATATCTGGAGTGTATTGATGTTTAATGCATGGTATGAACATTGGATAGAAAAAAACTAAAATTATTTATAATAGTTTCTGAAGATTGGTCCTTCTGGTCGCATCGCCTTTCATTAGCCCAGGCAGCAATTGATGCAGGCTTCGATGTAACTGTACTGACTAAAGTAAATAAACTTGAAGATAAGATTAAAGAAAAAGGTATTAATGTTATTAATATTAATTTAGTCAGGTCGTCCAAATCTCCAATAACCGATTTACTGAATATTATTAAGCTGTTTAGTATTTTCAGGAAAGAAAAACCGGACATTATTCATAACGTTGCACTCAAGACAATATTGATTGGCTCGCTGGGAGCATTATTTAACAAAAATACTGTTGTTGTTAATGCCTTCACTGGCCTGGGCTATGTGTTTAGTTCTAATCAGCTACAGGCAAAGATAATACGATTATTTATTAAGCCGGTATTTCAACTAATAACATTAAAACATAATTACTGGACGATATTTCAAAACCCGGATGATTCGAATTTATTTAATAGTTTAGGTTTAATCGAACCTGAACGAAGTGTGATAATACGAGGCTCGGGCGTAGACACGAATGAGTTTTTGCAAGCAACTGATACTAATAATACACCTGTAGTGATGTTAGCAAGTCGAATGTTGTGGGATAAAGGCATAGGTGAGTTTGTTGAAGCTGCAAAGCGACTACGTGATGAAAATAGTAATGCAAAGTTCATCCTTGTAGGTGATACGGATACGGATAATCCAATGTCCATACCTGTTTCGACTATCAAACAATGGACAAATGAAGGCTATGTTAGCTGGGAAGGGCATAGTAATAATATGCCTGAAACATTAGCTTCGGCAAGTATTATTTGTTTGCCATCGTATCGCGAAGGTTTGCCAAAAGTATTATTGGAAGCAGCAGCAGTAGGCAGGCCTTTAGTTGCTACTGATGTTCCCGGTTGTCGTGAAATAGTGAAAAATGGTGAGAATGGAATACTGGTTAAGTTAAAAGATGTGGATTCCTTATATAATGCGATGAAAATGTTGATTTCAAATAATGAGATGAGAAAGTTCATGGGTGAACATAGCCGCGCGTTAGTAGAATCCGAATTGTCTACAGATATTATAAATAAACAAACATTACAGTTATATAAATTAGCGCGAAACAATGGAACTGTTTAAATATCTATTTTTATTTGTCTTTCTTGCGATCATTTCAAGTCTTATTACTGATTTTATTCGACGCTTTTCAATAAAAAATAAATTATTCGATATTCCAAATGATCGTAGCTTGCATGATACTCCCAAGCCTAAAGGTGGCGGGTTATCTATTGTGTCCATATTATTGGTGGCAA
>Ga0209992_10000376_pt1 | contig 60343 bp, 46 predicted proteins | sample 2SBtaG_2_FD_182564 | JGI IMG/M metagenome (GOLD analysis project Ga0209992, IMG submission 182564) | Deep subsurface microbial communities from Kolumbo volcano to uncover new lineages of life (NeLLi) - 2SBTROV12_ACTIVE470 metaG (SPAdes)... | ecosystem: Environmental > Aquatic > Marine >... | reverse complement strand
GGCCCCCGAGCCGACGCCCGAAGCGACCCCGGCCCCCGAGCCGACGCCCGAGCCGACGCCCGAAGGGACGCCCGAAGCCACGCCGGAGGCCACGCCCGAGCCGACTCCGGCCCCCGCCGAGGCGACCCCCGCCGCCGCCGAGGGCGCGCCCGCCCCGGAGTAGATCGCGGTCCGGAGGACTGCCGACCCCCGTTCGGGGTATCACGTCCCGCGATGGTTCCGATCCCGCCCGAAGAAGACCGCGCGCGAGGCACGCTGTACGCGCTCCTCGTGGGCCGCCCCGTGGCGACGATCATGGGGTTCCTGGCGGCCGTGGTGTTCGGGTTCGTCTCCTACTCGAACCTGCCCCTGAACCTCATGCCGGACCTCGACTACCCCACGCTCACGGTGCGCACGGAGTTCGAGGGGGCCGCGCCGGGCGAGGTCGAGACCCAGGTGTCCCGCCCGCTCGAGGAGGCGCTGTCCACCGTGCCGGGCCTCGTGAGCCTCGAGTCCATCTCGCGAGCCGGGGTCTCGGACGTCGTCCTCGAGTTCGAGTGGAACTCGGACATGGCCGACCTCGCCCAGGCCGTCCGCGAGCGGCTCGGCCTCCTCACGCTCCCGGACGAGGCGAAGCGGCCGCTCGTCCTGCGCTACGACCCCAACCTCGACCCCATCCTGCGCCTGTCCCTCGCGGGCGGCGACGACTCCGAGGCGTCGCTCATGCGGCTCCGTCGCATCGCCGACGAGGAGGTGCGCCGCGCGATCGAGACCCTCCCCGGAGTCGCCGCGGTGAAGGTGCGGGGCGGCCTCGAACGCGAAGTGACCGTGGAGGTGCACGAGGGCCTGCTGCACGCCCGCGGCTTCACGATCGGCGACGTCGTCGCGCGGCTCGCGGAGGAGAACATCAACCTCGCCGGCGGCTCCTTGCTGGAGGGGCAGACCGAGTACCTCATCCGCACCCTGAACGAGTTCCGCGGGCCCGACGACATCCGCGGGCTGTTCCTGTTCGGCCAGGACGGGACCTTCGCCCGCGTCGGCGACATTGCGACGGTCGAGGTGCGCGCCAAGGAGCGCGAGGTCGTGGGCCGGGCCGCGGGCAAGGAGGCGGTGGAGATCGCCGTCTATCGCGAGGCCGACGCGAACATCGTGTCCGTGAGCCGGGCGGTCCGCGCCGCGGTCTTCGGGACCGACGAGCAGCGGGCCTGGATCGAGGCCGAGGCCGCCGAGAAGAAGGCCGCCGCCGAGGCGGCCGACGATCCCAGGGCGAAGAAGGCCGCCGAGGCCAAGGAGAAGGCCGAGGCGAAGAAGAAGGCCGAGGCGAACAAGGGCAAGAAGGGCAAGGGGAAGAAGGGGAAGAAGGGCAAAGGCAAGGGAGGCAAGGGCCGCGGCGGCCCCGGCGGGGGCGGCGAGCGGATGGTCGAGCGCGCCATGACGGCGTTCCTGGCTCACCAGCTGCCGGACGACCTCTCCATCGCCTCCGTGGCGGATCAAGCGCGGTTCATCGAGGCCGCCGTGGCGTCGGTGCTGTCCGCGGCGTGGTTCGGGGCGCTGCTCGCCGTCCTCGTCCTGTACCTCTTCCTGCGCCACCTCTGGTCGACGTTCATCATCGCGACCGCCATCCCGATCTCGGTGATCTGCACCTTCGCCCCGATGTACCTCTTCGGGGTCAGCCTCAACCTCATGTCGCTGGGCGGGCTGGCCCTTGCGATCGGGATGCTCGTCGACAACTCGGTCGTCGTCCTGGAGTCGGTGCACCGCTGTCGGGAGGAGGGGGACGCGCCGTTCGCGGCCGCCGTTCGGGGCACGTCGGAGGTGGCCGCGGCCGTGTTGGCGTCCACGCTGACGACCGTCGCCGTGTTCTTCCCGATCGTGTTCGTGACGGGCGTCGCCGGGCAGCTGTTCAGCGACCTCGCGCTCACGGTGGTGTTCGGGCTCCTCGCCAGCCTCGTGGTGGCGCTGTTCCTCATTCCCGTGCTAGCGGCCCTGCCCGCGAAGATCCGCCGCCCGGGCGCCGACGGGGCCGAGCTGCCCCGGATCCGCCCCCTCGACACGGCCCGCGAGTCGTGGAGGTGGCTCCTCGCGCTGCCCGGGTTCGTGGTCGCGAAGGGCGCAGTGCAGGTCCTCCCTCGGCTGGTCCTCGCGCTCCTGGCGGTGCCGCTCCTCCTGATCCGCGGGGTCCTCGTCTCGGTCGTCCTGGCGTTCGCCTGGCTCGCCATCGGCGTGGCCGGGGGCGTGCTGATGGGCATGGGCCGGGGAGCCCGTGAGGCGTCCGGCTCGGTGGGAGGTGTGGGGTCCGCGGTCGGGGGCTGGTTCGACCGCGCCTTCGGAGCCGTCGAGTCGGCCTACGAACGCGCGCTGGGCCTCGTGCTCGCGCGGCCCGCGTCCGTGCTCATCGTGGCCGTGGCCCTGCTCGCCGCCGCCCTGCACGTCGGTCGGGACCTCGGGAGCGAGCTGATCCCCGAGGTCCGCCAGGGCACCGTGCTGGCCCACGTGAGGCTCCCCGTGGGCACGCCGCTTCCCCGCACGCTCGAGGTCACCGCGACGATCGAGGAGCGCATCCAGAAGCTCGACGGCGTCGGCACGGTCTTCACCGCGGCGGGCGTCGAGGCGACCGTCGGCGCGGCGTCGGATCGCGGCGAGAACACCGCCGACCTCACCGTCCAGTTGGCCCCGTCGGAGGACCCGATCGCCACCGAGACCGCCGTGCGTCGCGGCATACGGCAGATCGCGGCCGACGTCCCCGCGGTCGTGGTGGAGCTCTCGGCCCCCACGCTGTTCTCCTTCCGCACCCCCCTGGAGGTGGAGGTGCGCGGGCGGGCTCTCGACGACCTTCGCTCCGCCGCCGACGCCGCCGTGGGGGCGCTGGAGGACCTGCCCGGGCTGCGCGACGTGCGCTCGAACCTGCAGGCGGGCTACCCCGAGGTCCGCATCCGCTATCAGCGCGAGAAGCTGGCCCGGTACGGCCTCGACCTGGGGACCGTCGCCCGGGCGGTGCGCGACAAGGTGGCGGGCAACGTCGCGACGGACCTCCGGGGCCACGGCAAGCGGACGGACGTGCGCGTCGTGCTGCGCGAGCAGGACCGCCGCTCGGTGGAGGACCTGCGCTCGCTGAACGTGAACCCGCGCGGCGATCCGGCCATCGCCCTCGCGAGCGTCGCGGACCTGGTCTCGGCGGAGGGCCCGAGCGAGATCCGGCGGTCGGACCAGGCGCGGGCGGCGCTGGTGAGCGCGGACCTCGAGGGCTTCGACCTCGGCTCGGCCGCCGCCGCCGTGGACGCCGCGCTGGTGGACCTCGACGCCCCCGACGGCGTGACGTACGAGGTGGGCGGCCAGTCCCGCGAGATGGAGTCGAGCACGCAGTCCCTGCGGTTCGCCCTGCTGCTCGCCATCTTCCTCGTCTACGTGATCATGGCGAGCCAGTTCGAGTCGGTGACCCAGCCCCTGGTCATCCTCCTCGCGCTGCCGCTGGCCGTCGTCGGCGTGGTGCCCGCCCTCGGCGCGACCGGCGTGCCGGTGTCCGTCGTCGTGCTCATCGGCGCCATCGTCCTCGCGGGCGTGGTGGTGAACAACGCCATCGTTCTGCTGGACTACGCGAACCAGCTGCGGGAGCGGGGCCGGTCCCTGGATGCGGCCATCCTCACCGCGGGACGGGTCCGTCTGCGGCCCATCCTCATCTCCACGCTGACCACCGTGCTGGGCCTGCTCCCGATGGTGCTGTCGGCGGGTGAGGGCTCGGAGATTCGACGTCCGCTGGCCCTGACGGTCATCGCCGGGCTGTCGTCGTCCACGCTGCTCACCCTGGGGGTCGTGCCCGTCTTCTACCGGGCGGTGTCGTCGCTGCTGGCCCGCGCGACGCCGGAGGACGCGTCGTGAGGGTCGGCTCGTCGCTCCCCGCCTTCTCGCTGCGGCGGCCGATCACGACGTCGATGATCCTCGCCGCGACCCTCGTGCTCGGCGCGATCGCGTACGGCGGCATCCCCGTCCAGCTCATGCCGCGGGGGTTCGACCACCCGTTCCTGTGGGTGTGGATGCCCTACACGAACGCGTCGCCCCAGGAGGTCGAGCAGACGATCGTGCGGCCGATCGAGGACGTGCTCGAGACCCTCCCCGGCATCTCCACGGTGCGCGCCCGGGCGGGCCGCGACTTCGCCAACTTCCGCCTCGAGTTCGACCAGTCCACGGACATGGAGGGGGCCTACAACGGCCTCGTCGACCGATTGGAGCGCATCCGGCCGGAGCTGCCGGACGATCTGCGGCGCTGGTTCATCTACAAGTACGACCCCGACGACGAGCCCATCCTCTGGGCGGCCGTCGCCATCCCCGACACGGCGAAGGACCCCGCGTACGCAATCGAGTCGCACGTCGTCCGGCGGCTGGAGCGGATCCCGGGGGTGGCGCGGGTGGAGTTCAACGGCGCTCACCGCGCGAGGCTGTACATCGACTTCGACCGGGAGTCCGTCGAGCGGCACCGGGTGAACCTCGGCAAGGTCATGCAGGACCTCCTCGCCGACAACTTCACGATGCCCTCGGGGCGCGTGGAGGAGGACGGCCGCGTGGTGCTCGTGCGGTCCCTCGCGACGTTCGAGAGCCGCGACGAGATCGCCCGGATCCCGGTGCGGCAGGGGGTGGTCCTCGAGGACATCGCGCAGGTGATCCTCGCCCGGCCCGCGTCGACGTCGATCCACCGCGTCAACGGCCTCGAGGCGGCGTCCCTGGAGGTCTACAAGGAGTCGGGAGCCAACACGATCGCCGTCGCCGAGAGGGTGCGGGCCGGGCTCGCTGCGCTCGGGGACCGTCCGGAGCTCGCGGGGTACGACTTCCTCCGCTTCTTCGACCAGGGCGACCTGATCCAGGAGAGCGTCGACAACCTCAAGAACACGGCGCTGCAGGGCGGCTTCCTCGCCGTGCTGGTGTTGTTCCTGTTCCTGCGGAGGGCTCGCGTGACCCTCCTGATCGCGGCGTCGATCCCGCTGTCGCTGCTGATCACGGTGGTGGTCATGTACTTCCGCGGGGACACGATCAACCTGCTGTCGATGATGGGCCTGATGCTCTCCGTGGGCATGGTCGTGGACAACTCCATCGTGGTCGTGGAGTCGATCTATCGACGACGGGAGCTGGGGGACGACCCCCGGACGGCGGCGGTTCGGGGGACCTCGGAGGTCGCGCTCGCGATCCTCGCGGCCACGTCCACGACCGTCGTGGTGTTCCTGCCGCTCATCCTCATGAGCGACGACGCCGGGTTCGCCTTCTACATGGGCAAGCTGGGCCTCCCGGTGTGCTTCGCGCTGGCGGCATCCCTGGTGGTCGCGCTCGTCTTCGTGCCCCTCGGGACCGTCGCCTTCGCCTCCGGAGGCCCGGCGGCGCCGTCGCGGTTCGTGTCGTGGATCACCGAGGGCTACGCCGCGGCGCTCGCGTGGGTCCTCCGCCGCCGCGTGGACGCCGTGCTGCTCACGCTCGTGGCCATGGCGACCATCTCGTTCCCCATGAACAACCTCAAGGAGTCCGACCAGGCGCGGGGCGGGATCACGGACTTCGTGGTGGGCATGCGGTTCCCGTCGTCGTTCTCCGTGACCGAGATCGACGACGCGATGACCGCGGTGGAGAAGGTGCTGCTCGACCGGCAGGACGACTGGCGGATCCGCGCCGTGCGTACGCGCCGGTGGGGCGGGTCCCGACGCGGCTTCGTCATGGCGTTCCTCGAGAGGCGCGAGCGCGGGGACATCGAGAAGGAGGAGATGACCGAGCAGCTCCCCGACCTGCTGCCCGACCAACCAGGGGTCGAGACCTGGATGGGCTGGCGCAAGGGCGAGGGGGGCGGCAACAGCGTCGAGCTGCGCCTCAACGGCGACGACAGCGCCACGCTGGTCTCGATCGCGGACGAGATCGCGACGCGCCTGAGGGGCGTGCCCGGGATCCTCGGCGTGTCGTCCGACGCGGGGGACGAGGACGCGACGGAAGAGCTGCAGGTCGTCGTCGATCGCAACCGGGCGGCGCGGTACGGCGTGTCCCCCACGACCCTCGCCCAGACGGTGTCCTTCGGCTTCCGGGGCGCGGGAATGCGGCCGGTGCTGCTCGACGGCAAGGAGTTCATGGTCCAGGCGGGGTTCCAGGTCGACGACCGCCGCGACGCGCGCAAGCTCGAGAACTTCGGGGTGTGGTCGCCGACCTCCGGGCAGGTGGCGCTGGGCACCGTCGCGGACCTGGAGTACGCGAAGGGATTGCCCGTCATCCGCCGCCGCGATCGCAAGACGTCCATCGATCTCAGCATCGACCTGGAGCTCGAGGACCTCGGCGAGGCGCGCTCCGCCATCACCGCGGCGCTGTCGTCGGTGAAGCTCCCCCGGGGCTACTCCTACGGCTTCGGCGACCGCTTCCGCGAGCTCGAAGAGCAGGACCGCGCGCGGTCGATGGCGCTGAAGATGAGCCTGATCTTCGTCTTCCTGCTGATGGGGATGCTCTTCGAATCGGCCTGGCTGCCGCTGTCGGTCCTGCTCACCGTGCCGTTCGCCTTCCTGGGGGTCTTCTGGTTGCTGTTCGTGACCGGGACGACCTTCGAGATGATGGCGGGGATCGGGTTGGTCATCCTCATCGGGATTGTGGTGAACAACGCGATCGTGCTCGTGGACCGGGTCCAACAGAACCGGGTCGCAGGCATGGAACGGACCGACGCGATCCTGGACGCCGGGCGCGAGCGCTTCCGACCCATCGTGATGACGGCGGCCACCACGATCGTGGGCCTGCTCCCCATGGCCGTGGGCAAGGCGGGGCTCATCGGCATCCCGTACTACCCTCTGGGGCGCGCGGTCATCGGCGGGCTGCTCGCCTCGACCGTCCTGTCCCTCGTCCTCGTCCCCCTCGTCTACTCCATCCTGGACGACCTGCGCACCATGCTCATCGACACCGTCTGGAAGGTGAAACCGGCAGCGGCGGCCCTGCTCATCGGGGCGCTGCCGTTCGTGGTGACGCCCGGAGAGGCCCGGGCGGATCTGCGTTCCGACCTGGAGGCGATCGAGAACTTCGCCGCCCTGGACGCGGCCGCGACGCCCCTGGAGCTCAAGGACGCCATCCACGTGGGCCTGCGCGAGAACCTCGGGCTGCGAGTGAAGGTCCGAGAACTGGAGGCGGCGGCCGAGCGACGGATCGCCGCGCTGGCCCCGTGGATGCCGTACTTCACGGCGGGCTTCAGCCACACGAACCGCCTGCAGGAGGAGTTCCAGAGCTTCGGCGTGGGGACGTGGCGCAAGCAGTCCGAGCGCACGCCGCTGTACTCCCTGGGCGTGGGGGCCACGTTGCTGACGGGCACGACGGTGAACCTGAACTGGTCCCAGGGGATGTTCCAGCAGGACGTCACGTACGACCCCCCGCTGCCGTTCTTCGACGAGGAGATCAACGTCGACACCCGGTTCGCCAACCTCTCCTTCAGCATCAACCAGAGCCTCCTCCAGGGCATCGATCCTCGATACCACCTGACGACGATCCACCAGGCGGACATCGCCCAGGAGTCGGCCGAGATCGAGCGGGACCGCGAGATGGAGCGCGTCGTCGCGGACGTGATGAAGGGCTACTGGGACCTGGTCGCCGCGCTGCGCAACGTCGAGATCGCGCGCATCGACCGGCGGCTGGCGGAGGCCCAGCGGGCGACGACCCAGGCCCGCATCGCCGCGGGCGACGACGCGCCCATCGAGCTCTTCCGCATCGACGAGGAGGTGGCCGCCCGGTCGGCCGACGTGTTGGAGGCGGAGCGCACGGCCGCCGAGGCCCAGCAGGCGCTGGCGTTGTTGCTGGGCGGGGCCCCGGGCGCGGGCGCCCTGCGGCCGGTGAGCGGCGTGGAGCTGAACCTGCCGCACCGGGCCCGGGAGGCCTCGATCTCGATCGCGCGGGACCGCAACCCGGACCTGCGGCTGCAGCGTCGGGTCGTGCGGGGGCGCGACCTGGAGCACGCCCGGGCCAGGCACGAGCTCCTGCCGGACCTCACCTTGGACGCGAGCGTGAACCTGCGCGGCAACGACGAGGACGAGCAGGCGGCCGTGCAGGAGCTGTTCGAGCGTCGCTTCCCGGACCTGCGGGTGGGCATGAACTTCACGGTGCCGCTGCCGGACGTGGGCGCCGTGCACGGGATGAAGGCGGCCCGGAAGGACCTCGAGGCCGCGCTGCTGAGCATGCGCGTGGCCGAGCGGCAGGTGGTGGCCGGGGTGGAGACTGCGCTGCGCTCCGTCGCGTCGTTCGACGAGCAGATCGCCGTCGCCGAGGTGCGCGCGACCTACGCGGCGAAGACCGCCGAGGCCGCCGAGGCGACGTACGCGGCGGGGCGGAACACGCTGCAGGACGTGCTGGAGGCCCAGGCGCGGCTGAAGGACGCCCGTCGGGCCGTGGTGGCGGCGCGGGTGCAGGCGCTCAAGGCGCGGGTGGACCTCGAGGTGCTGCGCGGGACGCTGATCGAGGTCCTGGGGATCGAGATCGACTGACGTCGCGGGCCGCCCCCCGGTCCATGGAACCAAGCCCGGCCCGCCATGGACGTGAAGTCCAGGATCGGGTCCACATCCACCACTTGTCCCCGGATCTCCGGACGTCCCGTCGTCGTTCGCGTTACGATGCCGCCATGACCGACATCGATCAATCTCGATTCGACAAGCGACTCGACGGGGACTTCCTCACCTCGGCGGAGGCCGCGTCGCTCCTCGGCGTGAAGCCCGCGACGCTCTACACCTACGTCAGCCGAGGCCTCCTCCGCTCCGCCCCGGACCCGTCCTCCCGCCGCAACCGCTACCTGCGCGCGGACGTGGAGCGGCTCCGGGATCGCGCCCGGGCCCGCAGCGGACAGGGTCCCGTGGCGGCCGACGCGCTGCACTGGGGGGAGCCCGTCCTCGACACCCGCGTGGGGTCGATTGAGGTCGACGGTCCCCGGTACCGAGGACGATCCGCCGTCGAGCTCGCCACCACCGGCGCCACGGTCTCCGACGTCGCGGCCCTCCTGTGGGACGACGACGAGCCCTGGGAGCTGCTCGCCGACGAGGACGCCCGGGGGTTCGCGGACGAGCTCGCCACGCTGGTCCCTGAGGACACCCTGCCGCTCGACCGGCTGGCCCTCGCGCTGCCGTTCCTCGCCGCCCACGACCCGGCGCGGTTCGAGGCCGCCCCCGCCGTCGAGCTGGCCCGCGCCCGACGGCTCATCCCCACGCTGGCCGCCGTCCTGGGGCTCGGCTCCCTGCTCGCCGACCCCCAGGCGCCCATCGCCCATCGCGCGGCCGTCCTGTCCGCCGACCACGGCCTGAACGCGTCCACGTTCGCGGCGCGCGTCACGGCGTCCACCGGCGCGGACCTCTACGCGTGCCTCATCGCCGGGGTCGCGGCCCTGTCCGGCCCTCGGCACGGCGGCGCGTGCGAGCGCATCGAGGCCCTCCTGCGCGACGCCGAAGACCTCGGCCCCGAGCGCGCCGTGCACCTGCGTCTGCGCCGCGGCGAGGCGGTCCCCGGGTTCCGTCACCCCCTCTACCCCGACGGCGATCCGCGCACCGCGCCGCTGATGGACGTGGCGAAGGACCCCACCGCCGACGGCGTGATCGAGACGATGGCCGCGGCGGGCTTCGATCCGCCGACCCTGGACTTCGGCCTCGTGGCCGTCGCGCGGACCCTCAAGCTGCCCTCCGGCGGCGCGACGGCGCTGTTCGCCCTGGGCCGCTCCGTCGGCTGGGTCGCGCACATCCTGGAGCAGCGCACCCTCCCGGGCCTGCTGCGCCCCCGCGCCCGCTACGTCGGCTGATCGAGCCGCTTCCGGTACAGGCCGTACCACCGCGCCCCGACCGTGTTGCCGGTGGCGAAGCTCGCGCTCGGGTTGTCCTTGCGGATGAGGGCCCCGTACCAGTGGTCGTAGCGGCCGTCGCCGCGGTCGAAGATGCCCACCGTGAGGGCGTCCATCACCCCCTTGCGGCGGTGCTGGGGGGCCACGCCGACGGTCTTGGCGATCGCGCCGCGCCATCCTTCCGCAGCCCGGGCCGCGTGCCGGTGGTAGTCCAGCTCCGAGACGGCCACGCGGTCGGTCGCTCCGGCACAGACGACGGGTCCGTAGTGCGGATAGACCAGAAAGAAGCCGCCGATGCCGCCGTCGGGCGCCAGCGCGATCGTGGAGGTGTGCGGACAGGCGCGGCGAATGAAGGCTTCGCCGCACTTCGCCTCGAACGTCGCCCAGGTCAGCGGGCTGTAGGCGAAGTTGCCGCCGAAGATGGCGTCCGCGAGCCCGTGCAGCTCCCGCAGGCGCTCCATCCACAGGTCGTGGGTGAGCGTCGTGACCGTCCAGCCGTCGCCCTCCAGCCGCGCCAGCGCCGGCCGCTTCCAGTCCGCGACCATGTTCCCGGCCGTCTGGGTGCCGACCTGCGTGAAGTAGGTCTGGTCGACCGCGAAGCCCTGCGTCGTGAGCAGATCGGGGTACGTCGACGGGTTGTGGGGCTCGTCGGGGAACGTCCGAGCGTCGTCGTCCTCGACGGAGAGGCGGACCCGATAGTTGCCGTAGGTCGTGAAGTCGATGGGCCCGTAGAGGTCCTGCGCGCCGCGCGCCCGGGCCCACTCCTCGGCCCGGCGGAACATGACCTCGTCCGCCCCGTCGCCGACGGTCTCCCAGTACCCGAAGAAGGCGACGCGGCGGCCGTCCACCCGCAGCTTCGGCTGGTGGAACAGCGCGAGCCGGCCCGATCCGGGGACCACCAGGGTCGCGGCCTCGCCGACGGAGAACCACGGGTTGTGCGGCCCGAACGCGGCCTCGACGGCCGACGGCGCCTCGGGGATCCACCGGGGATCGTCCGCATAGACGCGGGCGGCGACGTCCGTGAACCCCTCCGCGGGCCCCTCGCCGCCGGCCCGCTCCCTCATGTCTCCAGCCGCTCCACGACGCCCGTGCCGCCGTCCAATCGCACGCGGTCGCCGTCCTTCACCGTGGCGAGGAGGCCGGGGACGCCCACGACCGCGGGGATGCCGAGCTCGCGCGCGACCACCGCCGAGTGCGACAGCGTGCTGCCGCGCTCGACGAGGATCCCCGAGGCGGCCGGGAAGAGCGGGGCCCACCCCGGGTCGGTGCGCAGCGTGCAGAGGATTCGCCCGTCGACGCCGAGCCCGTCGTCCGGCGAGAGGATGACCCGGAGCGGGGCCTCGACGACGCCGGGGTAGCAGCCGATGCCGCGCAGGTCGCCGTCGGCCGGGGGGCGCTCCGGGCCGCGGTAGCGGTTGCCCAGGTACACGGGCCCGCGCGTCGAGAAGTGGTGGGGGAGGTCTGCGTCCTCGTAGGCCGCGAACTCGGCCTTGCGCGCGGCGGCGACGGCGGCGAGGTCGGCGGTCACCGCGCGGCCCTCGTGGAAGGCGCGGAACTCGTCCGTCGCCAGGTAGAAGACGTCGCGCGGGTCGTCCAGCCGCCCGACGTCCGCCAGCCTGCGCCCGAGCGCGCGGTAGACGTCGCGATGCAGGCCGAACATGCGGGTGCGGGCGAGGCGCATGTTCTCGCGGTTCTTGACCGCCTCCCGGGCCTTCGCGAGCGCCTTCTTCAGCCGCCGGAACCGCCACGCCCCGAGCGCCTTCCGCGCCTCCGACTCGGCCTCGGACCGGAGCTCCAGCTCCCGACGCGCGAGGGCGTCGGCGTCCAGATCGGGCCGGTCCAGGAACGACACCAGCACCTCGAAGATGAACCGCGGCTCCTCGCGCAGCGACCGCGTCTCGAGCTTCAGCTCGCCCATGCACCGGTCCCCGTACCGCTCGACGTAGTCGGACAGGGCCTCCGCGAAGCCTTCGTCGTCGATCCCCTCGGTCACGTCCGCCACGCCGCGGGTCCGGGCGCGCCTCCGGATCGCGTCCTCGAGCCCCACCTGCCCTCGCGCCCGGGCGGCCATCCGCATGAGGGCCTTGGTGGGCTCGGTGGACTCGATGCCCTGCTCGCCGCTCATGAGGGTCGGCATGAGGTGCCCCGCGTCGCCCAGGAGTCGGCGGACCGAACCGGTCGTCATCATCACGTAGAAGTCGTTGACGATCGGGATGTGCCAGCGGCTGACCATGCGCCGATCGAGCAGGTCGAGCCGGTCCATCGCCCCGGAGAAGCTGATCCCGTCCAGGGACGCGCGATCGGCCGCCGCGTAGGCGTCCTCGAACTCGGCCAGGAACCGGGGGACGTCCTCCCGGAGCCGCCGGAACGCCCGCAGCAGCCGCAGCAGGGTCGCCACCATGCCGGGCAGGCGCCGCAGCTTCTCGCCCGCGGTCAGCACCTCGTCCTCCACCAGGTCGACTGGGTCCTGCAGCCCCATCATCGCCTCCATGTCCTCCTTGTTCCGCCCGAAGGACGGCAGCAGGAGCAGGCCGCGATACCAGTTGCTGATGTTGTAGTAGACGCGGCCCCGCACGAGGCCGAGCAGGTTGCGCAGCGTGCTCGCGTGGGCCTGGATGACCGCCTCGGACAGCCCCATCGCCCGCATCGTCTGGGCGTACACCTTGGCGTAGCCGGCCTGGGCGAACGAGAAGGTGAGCGGCGTCGTGACCCCGCAGTAGGACTCCTGGATGTTGCTGTTGTCGAAGACGACGAGGGGGCCGTCGGTGTTCTCGGGCTCGGGCAGGGCGGTGATGGGCCGCGTCTGGAGGACGTGCAGCGTGCCCTCGGAGAGCGTCCACTCGACGTCCTGCGGCGCCCCCAGCGCGTCCGCGATGCGCACGGCCTCGGAGGCGATCCGGGCAGCATCCTCGGGGGACAGGGCTCGGATCGCTCGCTTCGCCTCTTCGACCGCCTCCTCCTTGGTGCCGCCCTCGCGGCGCACGATCCGCAGGTCCTTGTCCGCGACCGTGTGATCGACCTCGGCGCCCGCCCGGTCGACGACGTAGTCATCCGCGTTGCAGGTGCCGGACACGACGCCCTCGCCGAGCCCCCAGGCGGCCGTCACGAGCGTGTGATCCCGACGGCCGGTGACGGGGTGGGCCGTGAACGTCACGCCCGAGACCTCGCCCTCCACCATCCGCTGGACGATGACGCCCATGCGGGGCGGCCCGTGCAGCCCGACGCGCGCTCGGTAGGCCGTCACCCGGTCCGCGTGGGCCGATCGACGGCAGCCCTGCACGGCGGCGACGACCTCGTCGAGGGTGCGCAGGAAGAGGAACGACTCGAGCTGGCCGGCGAAGGAGTGCTCGGCGGAGTCCTCGCCGACCATCGAGCTGCGCACGGCCACGACGTCCCAGGTCGCGATCCCTCCCGCGATCCGGTCCCGGAGCGCCGCCGAGGGCTCCTCGTCCGGATCCTCGGGGAGGTCGTCGTGACGGAGCACGAACCACTCGGGGACGCGGGCGCCGACGGAGTCGAGCTTCGCGAGGCCGGACGCCTTCCCCCCGACCTGCTGCGGGTCGAGCTCCTCGTGGACGAGCTTCACCTCAGCCCCAGGCGAGCCCGCGGGCAGAGATCAGCGCCGCCGACAGCACGACGTAGGCCGCGAGCATGGCCAGGCTCGTCGCCGCCTCGTTGACCTTCCGCGCCTTGGCGGTGGGGTCCTTCGCGTACAGGGCGAGTCCGACGAACGGGAGCAGCGTGGGGACCACGATCCCCGCGTACCAGCCGGGCCCGACGTCCTCGAGGATCAGGCGGAGCATCGCGACCTCCACCGCCGCCTGCGCGACCAGGAGCACGCCGACCACCGCCGCCGCGCCGCGCGGTCCCCAGACTTGCGAGTAGGACTGGATCGTCGCGCGCTCCTCCTCGGCGCCCTTGGCCTTGCGGGTGACCTCGAAGGCCGCCCCGGAGAGGAAGGAGAGGCCCGCCAGCCAGGCGACGTCGAGGGGCAGCGCGTTCGTGCCCGTGCCCATGCGGGCCATCCAGACGAGCGCGAGCGGCATGACGACCATGTGCGACAGGGCGTAGAGCACGAGCCGCTCCTCGAGCCACTCGGAGGCGAAGAACTCCTTGCCCATGAGGCTCGTCCACGTGATGACGAGCAGCCACCACCCGACCGTGCCTCCGAAGTCGCCCGCGGGGTAGGCCTGCGCGTCGATGGCCGCGGACCCGACGGCCTGCGCGAGGATCGCGACGCCGCCCACCCACTTGAGGTGGCCGAGGGTGACGCGTCCGCTCTGCAGGACTCGGTCGGGGTGGTTGCGGAGGTCGAGCTCGTAGTCCTTGTGCTCGTCGAACACCCGGAGCGTGAGGAAGAAGCACCACACCGCGACGAACCCGACGACGTCGAAGGGCCACAGCGTGACCTCGCCCTCCCACGTGAGGAACCGCCCGTACAGCAGCGCGGTCACGAACATGACGGCGAACAGCACCCCGTGGGCGGGGGGGAAGCGTTCCTGGAACCAGGCGGGGAGGTTTCGGGCGGAGGCGGTCATCGGGATCGACGATGCCATAGGCTGGGGACGTGAACGCGAACCTGGTCCGCCTCATCCTCCGCCACGCCGATGAGCGACCCGAGGCGACCGCGCTGGTCGTCCCCGTGGCCTGGTCCTCGACCGCCGTCACCGAGGAGCGCCGGGTGACGTTCGGGGAGCTGGGCGACCGGATCCGCCGTACCTCCGGAGCGTTGCGCGCCGAGGGCTTCACCGCGGGCGATCGGGTGGTCGTGATGTTCCCCGTGGGGCTCGACCTCTACTGCCTGATCCTGGGCCTCTTCCACGCGGGCATGGCGGCCGTGCTCATCGACACCGGGATGGGCCCCAAGAAGGTCCTGGACGCCGTCCGACGTTCGGGGGCCGCGGGGATCGTCAGCGTGCACGCGCTCCTCAAGCACCGGTGGTGGGTGCCCACGCTGTGGGGCCTGCGAAAGTACGGCGTGGACGCCTCCGGGATCGCCCTCGCGCCCGCCGCCCGCCTGCACGACGGGGAACCCGCCGACCTCGCGACGGTCGGTGCCGACGATCACGCCCTGATCACCTTCACGTCCGGGTCCACGGGTCGTCCCAAGGGCGCGGATCGCACCCACGGCCTGCTCGTCGCCCAGCACGAGGCCCTCGCCGAGCACTTCCCGGTGGAGCCCGGCGAGATCGACATGCCGTGTTTCCCCGTCGTCACGCTGCACAACCTCTGCCTGGGCATCCCCACGGTGGTGCCGCCGGTGGACTTCCGGGACGTCGCGGCCGCGCCCGCGGAGTCGGTGTGGGCCTTCGCGGCCGAGCACGGGGTCACCCGCATGAGCGGCGCGCCCGCCTACCTGAGCCGGCTGCTGATCGCCCTCGAGGACCGCCGCAGCGCGCCCCCGAGCACCTTGAGGAGCGTGGGCGTCGGCGGGGCCCGGGTCGCGGTGTCGCTGTGCCGACGCACGCTCGAGGCGCTCCCCGGCGTCGAGGCGAAGGTCCTCTACGGGTCCACGGAGGCGGAGCCGATCTCGTCCGTGGACTTCGCCGACGTGCTCGCCTTCGAGGGGGAGGGGGCGCTGGTGGGTGAGGTCGCGGCAGCGGCGACCGTCGAGCTCGTCTCCCTGCCCGAGGAGCCGCCCGACCTCGACGGCCGCGGAGTGGCTCCCTACGTGGTGCCGACGGGGGAGCCCGGCGAGCTCGTGGTGTCCGGTCCCCACGTGAACCGCGGGTACCTCGACGACCCCGACGCGAACCGCGCGAACAAGCTGTACGAGCCCGACGGCGCGGTGTGGCACCGCACCGGCGACATGGCCCGGTGGGACGGCGATCGCCTCGTCCTCGTGGGGCGGACGCGGGACATGCTCCGCGTCCACGGCCGGGTGGTCGCGCCCTTCCCCGTCGAGGCCGCGCTCGAGGAGGTCCCCGGCGTGATCCGCGCGGGGGTCGTGCAGACGGACGACGGCACCACGATCGCCTTCGTCTCGGTCGAGCAGCCTTCTGCGGTCGACGGCGCGCGCGCCGTCCTGGCGGCTCGAGGGCTCGAAGCCTTCGTCGAGGTCCATGAGTCGATGCCGGTGGACAGTCGCCATCGCAGCAGGATCGCTCGGTCCGTCCTCCGCTCCTACGCCGAGCACCTGGTGAACAAGTGACCGACATCGCCGCCGTGCTCGCGGACGCGACCGTGCGCTACTCCCGGGTGTGGGAGGACGCGGCGGTCCTGCGCGAGGCGCTGCGGGTGGGCCCGGGCGACGACGTGCTCGCCATCTGCTCGGCGGGCGACAACGCCCTCGCCCTCCTCCTCGACGAGCCCGACTCCGTGACCGCGGTGGACCTCAACCCCGCCCAGACCGCGCTGATGCACCTCAAGCTCGCGGCGTTCGCCCACGGCACCTGGGAAGACCTCGCCTCCGTCCTCGGACACCCCGCCGGCGCCCGGTCCGCGGCCGCGACGTACGCCGATCTCCGACCCCATCTGCGCCCCGACGCGGCGGCCTTCTGGGACGCTCGCCACGCCCTCATCGAGGGCGGGATCCTCGGGTGCGGGCGCCTCGACCGGCACTTCGCCGAGTTCGCCGCCGCCCTCCCCGCGGCCTGGCCCCCGGGGCTGCTCGACCGCCTCCTCGCCGCCGACCTCGCCACCCAGAGCGCCCTCGCCCCCGACGCCCTCGGCCCCGCCGGCCGCGCGCTGTTCGCCGCCTTCTTCGGGCGGGGTCCCCTGGCGGCCCGGGGGCGGGACGAGGCGCAGTTCAAGCACGTCACGGAGCAGGACCTCGTCGACGTCTGGATGGCCCGGTTCGCAGGCTCGCTGGCGCGTCACCGGCTCGCCGACAACTTCCACCTCCGCACCTTCCTGGGGGTGCCCGACCCCGATCCCGAGCGCGGCCCCGCCTACCTTCGGCCGTCGAACTTCGACCGTCTCCGCGCGCTGGTCCCCCGCGTGACCGTCCACCTGGGCGGCATCGACGCCCTCCTGACGCGGCCGGGACGCTTCAGCAAGGGCGTCTTCTCGGACCTGTTCGAGTACCTGAGCGAGGAGGCCACCGAGGCCCTCTTCGACGGCTTCGTGCGGGCGTTCCGACCGGGGAGTCGACTCGCGTGGTGGAACCTCCTGGTGCCGCGGGGCACCCCCTCGATCGACGGCCTGCGCGCCCTCCCCGAGCTCGCCGCGGACCTCCACGCCCGCGACCGCGTCTTCTTCTACGGGGCGTTCCACGTGGCCGAGGTCGCATGATCGAGCTGCTCGTCCGCCGCCGAAAGACCGCCGCGGCCCTGCTGGGCCTCGTCTGCCTCGCCCTCCTGCCCGGCCTGACCACGGCGGGCGTGCCCGACAACGCGCTGAAGGTGTGGTTCCTCGAGACGGATCCGGGGCTCGTCGCCTACGAGGAGTTCCACCGAGAGTTCGGCAACGACGAGGTCGTCCTCCTCTACCTCGAGCCCCCCGGCGGCGTCTTCTCGACGACCGGCCAGGGCGTGATCGAGGCCGTCTCGGCCCGCCTCACGGCGCTGGAGGGCGTGGCGAGAGTGCACTCGATCCTCACGGCCCGGGACGCCTGGAAGACGGACGACGGGCTCCGGTTCGACCTCGCCATCGAGGGCGGGGAGGACCGCCTGGCCGCCAACCCGCTGTTCACGGGGCGCCTCGTATCGCCCGACGGCGCGGCCGCGATGCTGTGGGTCGAGCCCGCGGTCATGGACGACTTCGACGCCCGCCGCGACGCGATCGTGGGCGCGATCCGCGCCACCGTGGACGAGGCGCTGGCCGAACACCCGCACGCGCTCGGCGGGGTGGGGGTCATCTACTCGGGCCTCAACCTCGTCACCCAGCGGGACTTCGGCGTGTTCGTGGGCCTGAGCTACCTCGTCATCTTCGGCGCGCTCTGGTGGATCTTCCGCACGTGGCGACTGGTGGCGGCCATCGGGGGCGTGGTGACGGTGGGCACGATCGCGTCCCTCGGCGCGCTCGGGCTCGCGGGCAAGCAGATCAACATGATCACCGTCGTGCTGCCGACGCTCGTGATCGTGCTCGGGCTCGCTGACGCGCTGCACTTCCCGGCAGCCTTCGCCGAGGCCCGGGCGTCCGCCGCGGACACGACCGCCGCCACCGTCGCGGCCCTGAAGAAGGTGGTCGTCCCCTGCCTCATGACGACGCTCACGACGATGGCCGGGTTCCTCGCGCTCGTGTCGTCGCCCATGGCCGTCATCCGCGACCTGGGGTTGTACGCCGCGCTCGGGGTGGGGGCCGCCCTCGTCGCCTCGATCGTGCTCATGGCGACGGTCCTGCCCTCGCTGCCGGACACGTGGACGCTGCGGGAGAGCCGCCTCGTGCAAGGGCAGCTGCGCTGGATCCGGGGCCTGCTCGACACCCGCCGCCCGGCGCTCGTCGCCCTGTCCGTCGGCATCGCGGGGGTGGCCGCCTACGGCGCGCTGCAGGTCGTCACGGACACCTACACGATCGGCTACCTGCCCGACGATCACGTGGTGGTGACCGACCATGAGGCGATGGAGGAACGCTGGGGCGACTACTCGGTGATCGACTTCCTGGTGCGTCCCGACGGCGATCGACGCGTGGACTCCGCCGAGGTGCTCGAGGCGACGCTCCGGTTCGAGGAGGCCGCGACGGCGCTGCCCGGCGTGCGCGACGGCTACGGGCTGCACACCGTGTACCGCCGCATGGCCGACGTCCTCGGCGCCGACGTCCCGGACGACGAGCCGCTGTCGCCCAAGATGGTCGCCCAGCTCTCGCTGCTCTTGGAGATCCAGGCCCTGGAGTGGGACCGCGACGACGAGGACTTCGCCGACAACTTCCTCGCCCCGCTGCGCACCGAGGACGCCGCGCTGGGGCGCCTGACCCTCGTGGGGGAGATGCCCAGCGCCAAGGAGATCGAGGTCCTGCTCGCCGACCTCGAGGGCCTCGCCGCGACCGCGATGGGCGACCTCGGGACCATCGAGCCCGCGGGCTACCCGCCGCTCTACGCGAAGATCGTCGAGTACGCGATGAGCTCCCAGATCCGCGGCTTCTTCGGGGCGCTGGTCATCATCTTCACGCTGATGCTCGTGTGGCTGCGTTCGCCGCGCCTCGCCCTGATCACGCTGGTCCCGAACGTCTTCCCCGTCCTCGTGATGATGGGCGTCATGGGGGCCGCCGGCATCCACCTGGACATCGCCACCGCCACCGTCGCCGCGATCGTCATCGGGGTGTCCATCGACGACAGCGTGCACTTCCTCATCCACTGGCGACGCGCCGAGGTGGACGGGATGACCTGGGCCGAGGCGGTGGAGCACACCCACCGCCACGCGGGATTGCCCGCCGTGCTCACGACGCTGCTCCTCGTTCTGGGCTATCCCGTGCTGATGCTCGCGCAGGTGAAGACGGTGATCTCGTTCGGACTCCTGACCACCGTGGCCGCGGCGGCCGCGCTGTTCGCGGATCTCGTGATCCTGCCGCTCCTGCTGAGGGCCTGGCCGTCGCGGAGCGCGCCCCGGTGAGCCGCGCCACCCACACGGCGGACGGCCGTCGCCTCGACTTCACGGACGACGACGGCCTCTTCGCCGTCCTGTCCGTGGACGGCGAGAAGGTGCGCTGCAAGCTGACGGCGCTCACCAAGAAGGCCATGACGCTCGCGGCCCCGGACGTGGACGTGCCCTGGTTCGACGGCCTGCCCGTAGGCGCGACCCGACTGCAGTTCTTCGACGAGGAGTTCCGCCGCCTCGGGCCCATGGAGGTGCGCGACGTGGGCGTGACGGACGCGGGGGTCACGATCACCCTGGAGGCGGGCGACGTCGAGTCCCGGGCGTCGCTGTGGCGGGCCTTGGAGGACCTCAGTTCGCCCGACGCGGCCCTCCTGGGGCTCGAGCAGACCCTCACGGAGCCGCCCAAGATCCCGGCCCGAGGCATCTACACCGAGGAGGCGCGGATCGAGCGCCTGGAGTTCCTCTCGCGCACCTCCGGCGTGGACATGGCGCAGGCCCGGAGCACGCGGCTCAACCCCGCGAAGCTGACGGGGAACATCGAGAACATGATCGGCTCCGTGGAGGTGCCGGTGGGCCTCGCGGGGCCGCTCTACTTCCGGGGAGACCAGGCGCGGGGCATGGTCTGGGCGCCCTTCGCGACCACCGAGGGCGCGCTCGTCGCCTCCGCGGCGCGTGGGGCCCGGGCGATCACCCGCTCGGGGGGCGTCACCACCCGCGTGGTGCAGCAGCGGATGATGCGCGTCCCCCTGTTCGTGATGTCGAACATGTCGGGCGCGCTGCTCCTCACCAACTGGGTGCGGGACCACCTGGCCGAGATCGCCGCCCAGACGCGGAAGGTCTCCCGGCACGCCCGGCTGGTGTCCGTGGAGCCCTCGATGATGGGCAACATGGTCCACGTGTCGTTCCTCTACGAGACGGGCGACGCGGCCGGTCAGAACATGACCACGACGTGCACCTGGCACGCCTGCCAGTGGGTCATGAAGCAGCTCGAGGGCTTCCCCGACGCGCGGGTCGAGAACTTCCTCATCGACGCCAACAAGTCGGGCGACAAGAAGGTGAACTTCTCCTCCTTCATCGCGGGCCGCGGCACGCGGGTGACGGCCGAGGCGTTGCTCGATCGCGTCACCATCGAGCGGGTCCTCAAGGTCTCGCCCGAGCAGCTGCTCAAGACCGCCCAGGGTGTGCTGGCGGGCAGCGTGGGCATCGGGATGGTCGGGTTCAACATCAACGTCGCGAACGTGGTCGCGGCGATGTTCACGGCGACCGGCCAGGACATCGCGTCGGTGCACGAGAGCAGCCTCGCGCAGCTTCACCTCGTGGCCGCGGACGACGGCATCTACGCCTCCATGCTGATGCCGAGCCTGATCGTCGGGACGGTCGGCGGCGGCACCGGGTTGCCGAACCAGTACGAGTACCTGGAGACGCTCGGGTGCGCGGGCCCCGGGAAGGTCGCGCGGTTCGCCGAGATCATCGCCGGGTTCGCCCTCGCGCTGGACCTCTCGACGCTGTCGGCCGTCGCCTCCGGACAGTTCGCCACCGCGCACGAGAAGCTCGGGCGGAACCGCCCCGTGAAGTTCTTCCAGCGGGGGGAGCTGAACGAGGGCTTCTTCGAGCAGCACCTCCGGGCGGCCACCATGGATCCGGCCCTGCGCGTCGAGACGGCCAAGCCGGTGAAGGTGCGCCTCGGCAGCAGCATCCTCACGGAGCTGACGGCCCGGAAGGTGGACAAGCTCGTGGGGCACTTCCCCATGCGCCTGCACATCGCCCGGGGCGACGGCCGCAGCGGCAACCTCGACGTGCTCGTGAAGAGCAAGCCGCTGGACGACGAGGTCCTGCTGCTCATGTCGAGCATGGCGTCGATGTGCGGCGCGCGGCTGCACGACGCGTTCGAGAAGGCCAAGGGGCACATCGGGGTCCGGGGCTGTCACCGTCGCGAGGGGCGGATCTATCTCCAGGAGGACCCGCGCTTCGTGAAGCACGTACCTCGGGTGTACGGGGTGCACGAGGACCCCGAGCGCGAGGCCTGGATCCTGGTCCTCGAGCGCCTGCGCAACATGATCCACATGGACAGCGCCGACGACGTGACCGGATGGGAGTCCTCGCACATCGAGACCGTGCTGCGCGGCGTCGCCGAGATCCACGCCATCTGGTACGGCCGCGAGGAGATCCTCAAGACGTCCGACCTCGTGGACGACCCCATGACCGCAGCCACGATGGTCGAGCTGAGCGAGCTCTGGGAGGCCCTGGGCGTGCACGCGGGCGAGGAGTTCCCGCGGTGGTTCGGGCGGGACGACCTGAGCAAGCACCGCGCGGCCATCCGCAGCCTCGGCGCCTGGTGGGGCGAGCTCGAGGGGCTCCCGCGCACGCTGATCCACAACGACTTCAACCCGCGGAACGTGTGCCTGCGGCCCGTCGAGGGCGAGCTGCGGCTGTGCGCCTACGACTGGGAGCTCGCGGCCCTGAACGTCCCGCAGCACGACGTCGCCGAGTTCCTGGCCTTCGTCCTGCCCCCGGACGTGGACGAGGCGACCGTCATGCACTACCTCGACGTCCATCGAACGGCCCTGGAGCAGGCGGCGGGCGTGCGCATCGACGACGAACTCTCCCGACTCGCCTACCGCCGCAGCCTGCAGGACCTCGTAATCAACCGGTTCGGGATGTACGCCATGGCGCACACCTTCCGGCACTATCCGTTCATGGAGCGCTGCTCGGCGACGTTCCGGCGCCTCCTCGAGCTCGAGCTCGGCCTCGGCCCGCATTCCTGACTTGAAGAACCTCACCCTGACCGAGCGGCCGCGGCTGCGGCTGTTCACGCTGTGCGCGCTGTACGTCGCCCAGGGCATCCCGTGGGGGTTCGTCTATTTCACGCTCAAGGCCTGGCTCGCCGAGGCGGGGCTGTCGGCGGACTCCATCGGCGAGCTCCTCTTCCTCGCGGGCGTCCCCTGGGCGATCAAGCCGCTGTGGGGCCCGGTGATCGACGGCCTGGGCCCCACCTCCTACGGCCGCCGCCGTCCCTGGATCGTCGCGGCCCAGCTCGGGATGCTGGCGACGCTCCTGGGCATGGTCGCCATCCCGAACCTGACCACCGACCTGCGGATCCTCGGGTGGATGATCTTCACCCACAACGTCTTCAACTCGCTGCAGGACGTCGCCGTGGACGCCTTGGCCGTGGACATGCTGAGCGACGACGAGCGCGGCCGGGCCAACGGCTTGATGTACGGCAGCAAGTGGGGCGGCGGCGCCATCGGCGGGGCGGGCATGGCCGTCGTGGCGGGCTTCGCGGGGCTCAAGGGCGCGCTGCTGCTTCAGGTCGGGATGCTCTCCGTGATCATGGTCCTGCCGGTGATGCTCATCGAGCGTCCCGGCGAGCGACGCTTCCCGCGCGATCCCCGGCCCGCCTCCATCCCCGCGGGCATCGACCGCGCCGAGGCGATCGCGCGCGGCAAGGACACCCTCGCCTCCCTCGTCCGAGCGTTCAGCCTGCGTTCGACGATCGCGGGTGGCGTCCTGGCGTTCCTGGTGCGCATCCCGGGGGGCGTGCTGGGTCCGATCATGGCGGTGTTCTTCCTCCAGCACCTGGAGTGGTCGAAGGAGACCTACGCGACCATCGACGGGGGCCCGGTGCTCGTGGCGGGACTCGTGGGCTCGGTCGCGGGCGGGTTCGTCGCCGACGCCCTCGGTCGACGTCGCACGGCGGCCTTCGCGATGACCTGCACCGCCGCGCTCTACTTCGCCTTCGCCTGGGCCGAGCCGCACTGGGGCTCGAAGGGGCTGGTGGTGACCTTCATGCTCCTCGAAGCGGGCCTCGGGGGGCTGCTGTCCGTGGCCCTGTTCGCGCTGTTCATGGACATCTCGTGGCCCAAGGTCGCGGCCACCCAGTTCACGACCTACATGGCGCTGCTGGGCTTCTCGGCCAGCACCGGGGCGAAGCTCGCGGGACGCGTGGAGGCCTGGGGTCTGTCGTACCCCGAGCTGTTCATGGTGGCGGGGGTCTGTCCGCTGGTGATCATGGGGCTGCTGCTGCTCGTCGATCCCGGCGAGACCCGCCGCGTGCTCGGCTCCGAGCCGTCATAATCGACGCATGGCGAAGCTCTTCCGTCCCGGCGGCGCGACCTCCGGCAGCATCTGCGCCCCCCGCCCGGGGCCCGACGGGCTGACGCTCCAGGTGGAGGGCGAAGAGCCGGTCCTGATGCCCTACGGCGGCATGACGCACCGGGTGGGGGGCTACGAGAACGCCTGGGTCATCGTCGAGCAGCCGAGCGTCCCCGGCGTGGAGCTGTGGTTGGTCGCGGCCGAGGTGGAGCGCCTGGCCGGGCCCGCGGGCGACGTCCCCGCCGAGCATCGAGGGGTGTTCCAGGGCATGGTGGCGGGCCACCGGGAGGTGGGGCAGAAGGCCCGCGTGAAGCGGATCCTCGCCTTCGCCGCGGTGGCGCTGGTCGTGGTCTGGATGATCGGCGGCGGGTTCACGGGCCTGGCGGTGGCCTTGATCCCCGTGAGCGCCGAGTCCGCCCTCGGAGAGATCCTCGCCGAGGGGGTCGCCGAGGGCGAAGGCGGCATCTCGCCCGTGTGCGACGACCCCACGCTCGTGGGCGAGGTCGAGGCGATCCTCGTGCGCCTGGTCGAGGCCATGGAGGACCCCGAGTACACCTACCGGGTGCGCGTGATCCGCGACGAGACGGTCAACGCGTTCGCGCTGCCGGGGGGCGAGATCTTCTTCCACACCGCGCTGCTCGAGAAGGCGGATTCGGTGGACGAGGTGGCCGCGGTCATGGGCCACGAGGTCCAGCACGTCGTCCACCAGCACGGCCTCAAGGGCATGGTGCGCTCGGCCGGGTTGGCCCTGGGGGTGAGCCTGATCTTCGGCGACGCGAGCGAGACCGTCGCCACCCTGGCCGGCTACGCGTCCAACCTCACCAACCTCAAGTTCGGACGGGACCAGGAGCGCGAGTCGGACGAGGACGGCGTCGCCCTGATGATGCGCGCCGGGTACGACCCCCAGGGAGCGGTGAGCTTCTTCGGCAAGCTCGCCGAGGAGGCCGGCGACGAGGGCGGGGCCACCGCGCAGGTCCTCGCCATCGCGTCCACGCACCCGGCGTCCAGCGAGCGGACCGAGCGACTTCGACAGCTCGCGGCGGGCGCGACCGCGGCGTCTCGGCCGACGGTCGACTGGGGCGCCATCCGTGGGCGGTGCTCGGCCCCCGCCCCGACGGTGCCGAATGGCGAATAAGAAGGGCCGAGGCCTCGGACGCCTGGGAGGCCGGGGGCGGAGCCTCGACGGCCGCCGCAAGAAGCGACGCCACTCCGGCAAGGAGGAGTCGACCCGCGATCCGGCGGCCCGGATCCTCGAGAAGCTCGAGGGCGTGGAGCCCGACGGGCGGGTCCTCGTCATGTACGGCTCGCACGCGGACGTCGCCTTCGCGGACGGCGAAGTGCGGTTCAGCCTGCTGTCCCCGAAGGTCCACAAGCACTTCGGCCTCTGCGTCGGCGACCGCGTCTATACGAAGGCGGGCGCGACGGAGCAGGAGCGCATCATCATCGCGCGCACGCCGCGCCGGACCGAGGTGCGTCGCAAGCGCGGCGAGGAGGACCGGACCGGGCACGTGATCGCCGCGAACGTCGAGCAGCTGCTGGTGACCATCGCCCTGCGCGAGCCGCCCCTGCGCACCGGGGCCGTCGACCGCTACCTGCTGCTGGCCTCGGTGCTCGGCTTGGAGCCCGTCCTCGTGCTCACCAAGACCGACCAGGCGCCCGCCGACGATCCCGGCTGGGACGTGTTGGAGCCCTACCGCGCGATGGGCGTGCCGATCGTGGCCACGTCGGCCGTCTCGAAGGAGGGCCTCGACCGCCTCATCGCCGTGCTTCGGGGCCGCGTCAGCGTGTTCTCGGGCCACTCGGGGGTGGGCAAGTCGAGCCTGTGCCAGGCCCTGGAGCTGGCGGACGCGCCCGAAGCCGGCGAGATGTCGACGAGCGGGGGGCGGGTGCGAGGTCGGCACACGACGTCGGTGGCGCGGCTGCTCGACATCCCCGGCGGCGGCTGGGTCGTCGACACGCCCGGAGTGCGCGCGATCGGGCTCGTGGATCTGCGGCGAGAAGACGTGGCCGTACACTTCCCCGAGTTCGCCGACGCCGCCCGCCGGTGCGGCTACACGGACTGCATGCACGTCGACGAAGAAGACTGCGAGGTCCGGAACGCAGCAGGCGCCGGAGAGATCCCCGACGCCCGCTATCAGTCCTACCTACGGCTCCTCGAGAGCTTGGAGGAGTAGCGAACGCGGCGCAGCCCGTTCGCCCAAGTCCTACCTGAGGCTCCTCGAGAGCTTGGAGGAGTAAGGCCGTCTCACTCAGGGGGGCGGCGCGCCTCGAGGTCTTCGATCTCCTTCTTCGCCTGATCCGCCGTCTTCGCGACGCCCACCGACGACGCGTAGTTCTCGACTTCCTTCCAGGCGGAGATGGCGCCGTCCAGGTATCGAATCTCGCCGAAGCCGGCGTTCTTCTTCGCGTCGGCCTCGTAGACGTTGGTCAGGGCGTTCGCCTTGATCTTGTAGGCGAGCAGGACGCGCTTGACCTTCGAGTTGGACGGGAGGTCCATCTGGCCCGAGATCGTGCGACCGGCGGCCTCGACCGCCGCGTTGTAGTCGCGGTTCCGGAGCAGGCACTTGGCCGACTCGAGGTTCCAGTTCGGGTTGTACTTGTAGCGGGACTGCTCGAGGACCGTGTTGATGGTCGCGCAGTGCTCCTTGTACATCTTCTTCTTCTCGTAGTGCGCCGCGAGCAGGGCGTAGGAGCGCTCGTACTCGGGGGTGCCCACGGGGGCTTCCTTGAGGAAGGCGATGTGGTGCTTGTTGAGGGTGCCGCCGGCGGCTCGACCGTTGATCGACGCGAGGTACTCCTTGTCGTAGGACATGTTCGGATCCGGGGTCTCCTCCGGCTCCGGCTCGGGCGTCTTCTCGGGGGCGGGCGTGGCCTCGGCGGTCTCGGTCGGCGTCTCCTCGGCCGGCGTCTCCTCTTCGGGGGTCCCCTCGGCCTCGGCGGCGGCGGCTTCGGCCTCGCGGCGCTCCTGCTCCTCCTTCGCGGCCTGCTCCATCGCGGCCTTCTCTTCGGCGTCCTTGCGCGCCTGCTCCTCGGCGGCGGCCTTGGCGGCGGCGTCCTCGTCGGCCTTGCGCTGCTCTTCGGCGGCCGCGTCGGCGGCGGCCTGGGCCTCCGCTTCCTCGGCGGCGCGACGCTCGGCCTCGGCGGCGGCGGCGGCTTCGGCCGCCTCCTGCGCCGCGCGCTCCGCGTCTGCCTGGGCGGCGGCTTCGCGAGCGGCTCGCGCCTCTTCTTCGGCCTTGGCCCGGGCGGCGTCGTCCGCGGCCGATGCGGCGGCGGCTTCGGCGGCGGCCTGGCGCCGGCGGGCCTCTTCGGCCTGGCGCGCGGCTTCGGCCTTCGCGGCCTCGGCGGCCTTGCGCTGGTCTTCGGCGGCTTGACGCTGGGCGGCGGCTTCGTCGCGCTGCGCAGCCTTCGCGGCGGCGGCTTCCCCGGCGGCGCGCGCGGCCTCCATGGCGGCCTTGTTCTCCGCTTCGGCCGCGGCGGCCTTGTCGGCCGCCTCGGTCTTCTGCGTCTCGAAGTCCTCGAGGTTGATCTCGTCGAGCTCCGCGAACATGTCCGCGAACGGATCTTCTTCGGGCGTGGCTTCGCCGGGGGTCTCGTCTCCGCCTGCGACCTCGGCCGGGGTCTCGTCCCCGGGGGCGTCGTCGTCGTCGCCCATGAGGAAGAACACTCCGCCGCCGATGGCGCCGAGGAGCACGACCAGGACGACGATCAGACCGATGGCACCGCCGGCGCCTTCCTTGTCTTCGTCGTCCTCTTCGCCTTCGTCGTCGTCCTCGTACTCTTCGTCGTCTTCGTACTCGTCGTCTTCGTACTCGTCGTCTTCGTATTCGTCGTCGTTAAGCATCGACCGGCGTCTCCTCTAAGCGGCCACGGACCGCGTCTGAGCGAGCCCGAAGGATCAGAGTGTAGAACCCTCGGCCGCAGGGGCCAAACTCGCCGGAGGATATGGCGAGCAACCCCATGACGGACCGCGGCCGGCTCGTTTCGGTTCCGACGGATATCGTCCGCACGTGAAGATCGTCCCCCCCGTCCGCTCCCTCGCGGCGTCCCTGGGGCCCGGCCGGGTCGCCGTGGCGGAGATCGTTCGGCTCGACGCCCCGCTGCCGGAGTCCCCCACCTGGGCCGAGCTGGTCCCCCGGGAGCGAGCCTTCGCGGAGGCCGCCTCCCCCCGGCGCGCGCGCGAGTTCACGGCGGGCCGGGCGGCGGTGCGCCGCGCCCTGACCGCGGCCGGGGCGACCCCCGACGAGGTGGCGCACGCGTGTCTGCCGGAGGAGCGGGGAGGGCCCCGGGCGCCCGAGGGCTGGACCGCGTCCATCACTCACAAGGCGGGGTGGGCCGTCGCGGTGGTGGGCCGACGCGATCTCGGGACCCTCGGAGTCGACGCCGAGGTGCTCGGCCGGGAGCGTCCCGCCATCGCCTCGCGGGTCCTGCGGCCCGAGGAGCTGGAGCGCTGGCGCCGCGAGGGCGCGCGGTGGCCGGACCTGCTGCGGGCGTTCAGCGTCAAGGAGGCGGTCTACAAGGCGCTGCACCCCTGGGTGCCCCGGTACATCGGCTTCCACGAGGCCGAGATCGACCCCGACGGGTCCATCCGCATGCACCTGCAGCCGGGCGAGGGCGCCTACGCGTTCACGTCGACGGTCGAGGTCGACGGCGATCGGCTCCTCAGCTTCGTGCGCGTCCGCCCTGCCCGACAGTGAGGACGCGACCTACTCGAGGAGATCGAGGACGTCCTTGACCATCACGGGCTTGCCGCCCTCGTCGTAGCCCACCGACCGCTTGCGGATCGTCCCGTCCTTCTTGACCCAGAAGGTGGTCGGCACCCCGCGCGTGTCGAAGGTGCCCATGACGGCCTTGTTCGTGTCCGCCACCACGGGGAAGGGCAGCGGGTTCTCGGCGAGGTACTTCTCCGCGGCGCTGCGGTCGGCGTCCACGTTCACCCCCACCACCTCGAGGCCCCGGGCCTTGTACTCCTCGTACAGCTCGGCGAGGACGGGCAGCTCCTTCTTGCAGGGCCCGCACCACGACGCCCAGAAGGTCATGATGTACGGCTTCCCGCCCAGGGTGGACGTGCCGTGCTCGCCGCCGCCCGCCATGAGCGGGGCGTTCCAGTCCCGGATCGAGTCGCCGACCTTGCCGCCCGGGAACCGCGCCTGGGCCTTCGCGAGGGCCGCGTCCTGCTCGCCGGAGCAGCACCGGAACCCGATCGACTTGTCCCTGGTGTCCGGGGCCTCGCTGTCCTTGTAGTAGGCGCAGCGGGCGGACGTGCCCGAGAAGTAGGACCCTCCCTTGAGCGCGGCGCGGTCGGGCGTCAGACCCACCCACTCCTTGTGCACGCCCTCGAGGTCGTAGATGCCGGTGGGCGTGGCGCACCGGGGGTGCGTCCCCGTCTCGAGCAGCCGCGCGTCGTTCTTCTTGCGCGAGTCGGCGCACCACCCCTGGCGGAAGTGCTCGCCGTAGCTGTGCTGATTGCCGACCAGCGTGTCGTTCGAGAAGACGCCGTCCCCATTCTCGTCCACGGGGATGGCCCCGGTGCAGGCCGTGAGCCACTCCTCCTCGGTGCACAGGCGCTTGCCCGCGGCCTCGCAGGCGGCCTGGGCCTCGTGCCACGTCACGCCCCCCGCGGACTCGACGCCGGCCGCGCTGATCGCCTTGCCGCCCTCGAGCGACGCCTCGAACGCGTCGATCGCGAAGGGGCCCCGCGCGCCGTCGATGGCGACGGTCACGGGCACGCCCCCGAGGGAGCCGACGAGCTCGTCCTCCACCGGCACGTCCAGGCGCACGACCTTGCCGGCCGTCGGGTTCGCCTTCACCTCGGCGATCGCCGCGCGCAGCGACGCCACGGGCTGGGCGCCCACGAGCTTGCGGCCGTTGATGAAGAGCGCCGGGGTCCCGCTCACGCCCGCCGCCTTGCCGAGGCGCGCGTCGCTCTTGACCTTCTCGAGGCTCGCGGGCGCGCCCATGCACGACTTGAAGGAGTCCATCTCCAGCCCCACGGTCTTCGCGTACTTGAACAGGTGCTTGTTCCGCAGCCGCGTGCTGTTGCGAAACATCACGTCGTGCATCTCCCAGAACCTGCCCTGCTCGTGGGCGCACACCGAGGCGATCGCCGCGTTGCAGGCGAACGCGTGCAGGTTCTTCTTTAGGCCGGTGTCGTTGCACTTCGAGTGCATGGGGAAGTGCATGAAGCCGACGCGGATGTTCGGCAGCTCCTCGAGCAGCACCTCCAGGTTCCCCGAGAGCTTGCGGCAGAAGGGGCACTGGAAGTCCTCGAAGAGGAGGATGGTCACGTCCGCGTCCTTCGGCCCGCGCATGGGCACCGAGGCGTCCACGGGGACGTCGTGGATGTCCTTCGGGAGGACGAGGGGGCGGGTGGTGCTGCCGGGGACCGCGGTCGGCTTCGGCGGCGCGACCTGCGCGGGCTTCGCGGGCGCGGGGGTCTTGCCCCCCCCGTCGGTGGTGGGGGCGGTGGTGCCGAAGGACTCGCCGACGGTCAGCAGCGGGTTCGGCGGCGCGGGCTTGTCCGGGGTGGGGTGCGTGACGGTGAGGGCGATCGTGCCGACCAGCACGGCGGCGCCGATCGCCCACTCGAGGCCGGGCTTCGGGAGCCGACCGAAGATGCTCGGGATCGACGCGAACGCGGCCTTGAACCCGTCGGGATGGAGGGCGGCGCCCGCCACGAGGACGGCGACGTTGAGCCCGTCCATGATCAGGCAGTAGGGGCAGATGTGGGCGATGTCGACGAGCATCCGGTACAGGAGGTAGCCGCCGAACAGGAGGCCGCCGACGCCCGCCGCGGTGGCGACGGAGGACAGCTTCGCGACGTCGAGCCTGCCCCGCAGGACGACGATCCCGGCCACGAACAGGGCGAGGTAGAGGGGGACGGCCGGGGCGCTGACGGCCACGCCGAAGATCTCGGAGTACTCGGAGCCGAGGACCTGCGAGCACCCGCCGTCCGGGCCGCAGAGGGCGCCGGGGACGAGCGCCTCGCTCATGGCCTCGTTGTGCTTTCCGATCAGGTGGTAGGCCCACCCCGCGGCGGCGGCCGTGGAGGCGAGGAACGCGCCCATGCGTAGATGCTTCATGGCGCGGAGAGTAGTCACGCGGATTGCGGTCGTCGATGCCCCGGCTTCGGGCTGCTACCTTTCGCGCCTTCCATCGGAGATCCCATGCCCTCGATCCTGCGCTCACTCCTCCTCCTCCTCCCCGTCGCCCTCGTGGGCTGCCCCACGACCCCGACCGACGACGACGACAGCGGCGACGACGACGACGCGGCGCCCGTCGACTTCGCGTTCTGGTCGTCGGCCTTCGAGGACGGGGGCACGCTGCCCCAGGAGTACGAGTGCGTGAACCCGAACCCGGAGCTGATCTGGGAGGGCGTCCCCGAGGGCACGGTGGGCCTCGCGCTCGTGTTCGACGATCCGACGGCCGGGAACTTCCCGCACTGGGCCATCTACAACATGGACCCGGCCTCCACGGGGATCCCGGCGGGCGCGTCGGGCAACGCGGACTGCGGCCCGGACCGCGGCGGCCTGCCCGACGGCTCCGACGAGCTCCGCAACGGGTTCGGCTGGACCGGCTACCTCGGCTCCTGCGGCGGCTGCGGCGGGGGCGGCGGCCCGAACACCTACCGCTGGCGGCTCTGGGCGGTCGACACCGAGATCGACCTCCCCGCGGGCAGCTCCTTCGACGATCTCGCGGACGCGGCCGAGGCCGGGAGCATCGAGATGCTCCAGTTCGGTCACCAGTACGGTCCCGCGACCCCCGCGGGCTGCGGCGGGGCGTGCGCCGACTGATGAACTCGCTGCCGCGACCCCCGCACGAGGGGCCCCGACCGCGGGGCACCCTGGTGGAGCTCCCGATCGAGAGCGCGCTGCTGAAGGGGAACGCCCTCGGCGATGCTCATCACCGCACGCTGCCGGTGTATCTGCCCCCCGGGTACGACGACGAGCCGAAGCGCCGCTACGCCGTGGCCCACTACCTGACCGGGTTCCTGGGGACCGGCCGCAGCAAGCTCAACTGGAAGGCCTGGACGGAGGACCTCCCCACCCGCCTCGATCGGCTGATCGGCGACGGGGTGATGGGGCCCATGATCGTCGCGTTCCCGGACTGCTTCACCCTCCTCGGTGGGTCGCAGTACATCGATTCTTCGGTGTGCGGGCCCTACGCGAGGCACCTCGTGGAGGAGCTGGTGCCGGCCGTCGATCGGGCCTTCCGCACCGCGGCCGAGCGAGACCACCGCGCGGTCCTGGGCAAGTCCAGCGGCGGGTTCGGCGCCATGGTCCACGCCATGCTGCACCCCGACACCTGGGGCGCCGCGGCCGTGCACTCCGGCGACTCGTACTTCGAGTTCTGCTTCCTGACGGACCTGCCGCGGACGGTCAACGAGATCAACAAGGCGGGGAGCCTGCGCGCGTTCCTCGAGCGCGTCATGAACAAGCCGAAGCACTCGTCGGCCGAGACGCACGCCCTGATGCACGTGGCGATGGCCGCGTGCTTCGACCCTCAGCCGGGCCTCCCCGAGGGGTGCTCGCTGCCCGTCGATCTGCACACCGGGCGGCTCATCGAGGAGCGTTGGGCGCGCTGGCTGGCTTGGGACCCCGTCCGCATGATCCCCGACCACGTGGACGCGCTGCGGTCGCTCCGGCTCCTGTTCATCGACTGCGGGTTCCGAGACCAGTACCACCTCCACTACGGCGCCCGGCAGATGCGCGACGCGCTGTTGGCCGCGGACGTGGGGCACGAGTACCAGGAGTTTCCGGACAACCATTCGTCGATCGACTACCGGCTCGACGAGAGCCTCCCCCGGATTCATCGAGCCATCGCACCGAGGTAGTCTTAGACGCGGCATGTGGCAGATCACCGTCCTCTTCAACGGAAACCGTCAGGCGGCGTACCTCCTCGATGAGCCCCACGTGGTCATCGGGCGGGGGCGCTCGGCCCACATCCCGTTGGACAACAACCCGATCGTCAGCAGGCAGCACGCGACGATCACGGACGACGGGGGCAAGCACATCCTCGAAGACCTCGGCGGGGCCAACGGCACGTTCGTCAACGACCGCCGCCTGCATGGGGAGCACAAGCTCGTCCCCGGGGACACGATCGTCCTCGGCAAGCACGCCCTGCGGTACGAGGAGGCGACCCGAACGGCGGTGAGCCTGCGCACCGAGCGACGCCCCTCTGCGGGCTACGACCCGGTGGCGACGCAGACCATCCCCCCCCTCGTCGACGGCCTCGTCTCCGCGTCGACCCTCGGCACCGCCCAGAAGCTCGGCCCCGCCGAGGGCGCGGCTCCCTGGGACGCCGCCCCCGCCCCCGCTCCGCCGCCTCCGAAATCCGCCCACAGCATGGCCGGCCAGGAGCGCACCATGGCGGCCTCGAAGGAGGAGCTCGAGCGCCTCCTCGAGCAGATGAAGATCAAGTCCAACCCGCACCTCTCGTTCCAGCGAAAGAGAGGCGGGGTCAAGTACATCCCGCTGCCCAAGGACGAGGCCTACACGATCGGCCACGCCGACTGGTGCGACATGAAGCTCAAGGGCCGCCGCTGGTGGCCCATCGGCCGCGTCGCCGGCGAGATCGTCGCGCGTCGGACCCACAACGGGCTGCGCTGGTGGATGATCGCCCGCGCCCCGCTCCTGAACCCCGTGTCGGTCAACGGCAAGAAGGTGAAGCAGAAGCGCGAGCTCCGCCGCGGCAGCGTGATCTCCGTCGGCCTGCGCAAGCTCCGCTTCTCCCCCGGCGAGACCGAATAGGGGCCCCGCTCACTCGCTGACCGGGTGCATCCAGAGCATGCTCGTGGACACCCCGATCGAGGCGATGCACGCGTCGTAGAGCTCGTCGGCGGGGGTGCCGAACACGAGGTCGTGGTCCACCTCCATCCAGATCCACGACCCGGACTCGATCTCCCCGTCCAGCTGGCCCGGGGCCCACCCGGCGTAGCCCACCGACAGCACCGCGCCCTCATTCGGGACGTCCGCGCTCACCGCCTCGATGACGGCACGATCCGGGGTCACGTGCAGGTCCGGCGAGAGCTCGAAGATCGGCCCCGCGTCGTCCGGGAGCCCGGGCATGTTCGAGAAGGTCAGGAAGACCGCCCCCGGCTGCACGGGGCCGCCCCAGAGCACGGGCCCCCGGATGCCGCCTGCGGGGTCGATGTCCATCTGCGCGAGCACGCTGTCGATCTTCTCGCCGGTGGGCCGGTTGATCACGATGCCCAGGGCGCCCTCTTCGTCGAAGTCGCACAGCAGGACGACGGTCTTGGCGAAGAAGATGTCGACGAGGGACGGGGAGGCGACGAGGAGGCCGCAGCGCGCGTTGCTCGTGACCGCGTCGCTCATGCGCTTCTCTCCATGTCTTCGATCGTCCCAACCCCGGGGCGTCGGTGTCAACCGCGACCGCGGGACGCCTCAGGTGAGGAACGCGGCGGCCAGCGCCCCCAGCGCGCCGAGCCCCGCCACCGAGTAGAGGAGGACGACGCTCGTTCGGTGGGACAGGCCCACGCCGAGGAGGCGGTGGTGGATGTGGCCCGCGTCCGCCTCGAGGGGGCTGCGTCCCGCGCGGAGCCGACGGAGGACGGCGAACGTCGTGTCCGCGAGCGGGAGCGCGAACGCCGGGAGCAGCACCAGGACGGCGATGCCGGTGGCCGACTTCTGCCAGGCGAGCACGCTCCACACCGCCAGGACGAACCCGAGGAACAGGGCGCCCGAGTCCCCCAGGAACACGGACGCGGGGTGGAAGTTGTGGCGCAGGAACCCGAGCAGCGCCCCCGCCAGCGCGACGCCGATCAGCACGCCGATCGCCTGGCCGTTGATGACCGACACGACGAGCAGGGGCACCACGACCACCGCCGCCGTCCCGCTCGCGAGGCCGTCGAGCCCGTCGAGCAGGTTGATCGCGTTCATGATCGCGACGAGCCACAGCACGGTCACGGGGAGGGCGGCCGCGCCCGTCGCCACCACCTCCATGCCGGGGACGCCCAGCAGATCGATGCGCACCCCGAGCAGCGCCACGACCAGCGAGACGAGGGTCTGGACCGCGAGCTTCGCGGGGGCGGGCAGGGGGCTGAAGTCGTCGGCCAGGCCGAGGCCCAGGATCGCGGCGCCGCCCCCGAAGAACGCGGCGACGACCCCCGGCTGGGCGGCGAAGGGGCGCAGGGTCTCGGGGGCGAGCGCGAGCCCCAGGGCGACCCCCCCGAAGACGGCCGTGGCGACGGCGATCCCGCCGACCCGGGGCACCGGGATCGAGTGCACCGAGCGCGGCTTGCCCCCCTCGTCCATGGCCCCCATCCGCCGTCCCCACCGGGCGATGCGGGGCGTGAGCGCGCCCGCCGCGGCGAGCGCCGTCACGAAGACTGCGAGGAGAGCGAGGGGGAGGGGAATCACGTACAACTCGGGCGATGACGTTGCGTCTCGATCCCCATCCTAGGTTCAATCCGTGCCCGGGGCCCGTCGTGGTCGTGGTGATGGACGGGGTCGGCCTCGGCCGCGCCGACCGCGGCGACGCGGTCCACCTCGCCCGCACGCCCACGCTGGACGGCCTCGCGCGGGGCTCCTGGACCCGGCTGGCCGCCCACGGGACGGCCGTCGGCATGCCCTCGGACGGGGACATGGGCAACAGCGAGGTGGGGCACAACGCCCTCGGCGCGGGGCGCGTGTTCGACCAGGGGGCGAAGCTGGTCGACGCGGCCATCGCCTCGGGCTCGCTCTTCCACGGGGCGGGCTGGCGCGAGGTCGTCGCCGCGCCCCGGGCCCTTCACTTCGTCGGCCTCCTCTCCGACGGCAACGTCCACTCCCACCAGGACCACCTCGAGGCCCTGCTCGAGCGGGCCGCGGCGGACGGGGTGAAGCGGCTGTACGTCCACCCCCTGCTCGACGGCCGGGACGTGGACGCGACCTCGGCCCTCCGCTACCTGCACCGGCTGGAGGCGCGCCTCGCCCGGCTCCGCGACGGGGGCGTCGATGCCCGCATCGCGTCCGGCGGCGGCCGCATGGTCACCACCATGGACCGGTACGAGGCCGACTGGTCGATCGTCGAGCGCGGCTGGCGCGCCCACGTCCTGGGCGATGGCCGTCGGTTCGGGTCGGCGCGGGAGGCCGTGGAGACGTACCGCGCCGAGGACGGGACCACCGACCAGTTCCTCCCGCCCTTCGTGGTGGCGTCCGAGGACGGGCCCGTCGCGACGATCGAGGACGGCGACTCCGTCGTCTTCTTCAACTTCCGCGGCGACCGCGCCATCGAGATCTCGCGTGCCTTCACGGAGCCGGACTTCGACGCGTTCGAGCGGGTCCGCGTGCCCGACGTGGTCTACGCCGGGATGATGGAGTACGACGGCGACCTGCACGTCCCCCCCCGCTTCCTGGTGGAGCCGCCCGCCATCGATCGCACGATGGGCGAGCACCTGGCGGCGTCCGGCGTGACCCAGTTCGCCTGCTCCGAGACCCAGAAGTACGGCCACGTCACCTACTTCTGGAACGGCAACCGGGGCGGCATGTTCGACGAGCGCCTCGAGGAGTACCGGGAGATCCCGTCGGACCTCGTGCCCTTCGAGCAGCGGCCGTGGATGAAGGCCGCGGAGATCACCGACGCGACGCTCGAGGCGATCGGCCGCGACCGGCCCCCGCGCTTCGTGCGCATCAACTACGCCAACGGCGACATGGTCGGACACACCGGGGACCTCGGCGCGACGATCCTGGCCGTCGAGTCCATGGACCTCGCCCTGGGCCGACTCCTCCGCGGCGTCGAGAAGGCGGGCGGCGTGGCCCTGGTCACGGCCGATCACGGCAACGCCGACCAGATGTATCGGGTCGACAAGGCCACGGGCGGCTACCTCGAGGCGCCGCTGACGTCGCACACCCTCAACCCGGTGCCGCTGTACCTCTTCGATCCGAGCGGCGCGCGCCGCCTGGGCGACCGCGACGACGCGGGCCTCGCCAACGTCGGGGCCACCGCGCTGGGGCTGCTCGGCTTCGCGGCGCCCGACGGCTGGACGTCGTCGCTCCTGGAATGAACCTCAGGGCAGCGGCTTGCCCACGGCGATGGACAGGCCCAGCTCGGTCTGGACGGTCAGCGGAGGGCCCGCCGTGCCGGGCAACACGATCGCGCTGACCATCGCGTAGAAGCCGAGCGGGAACGTGGGCGCCGAGAGCTCGAGGCCTCCCCCCAGCTCGAAGCCGGAGCGGTGGGCGATGTCCTCGTGTACCCCGAACGTCGACTCGAGGGCGCTGCCGATCGACTTCCGGTACTTCTCCCACTCGAGCTCGTGCTGGTGCGCGAAGGCCACCCGCGCGGTCGCGCGCGCGACGAGGAGCCGGGGGAAGAGGATCTTGATCCCCCCGCCGATGCCCGCGATGTGCCGCTGCTCGTCGGTCCCGAGGCCCGCGACGCCCTCGCGGAGGATCAACTCCGGCGACACCGGGATGAAGCGAAGCCCGACGGTGAAGTTGGCGGCGAGCCCTCCGCCCACGAACTCCTCGGGGGCGGTCCCGCTGAAGCCGGAGCCGATCCCGAACCACACGGGTCGCTCGCCGGACATGGGCCCGGGAGGGGCGGCCGAGGCGACGACGGGGAGGACGGAGAACAGGAAGAGGAAGGCGATCGAACGAACGAACTGGGCGTGCATGGGTCCCCGGGATCCGGGAGCTCGACCGGGCAGGGTCGGGGGGACAGACGGATCGGATTCTCGGTTTCTTCAGCCCCGAATGCCAAGAAGATGTCAAGAAGGTGTTGACGAACTGCAAAGGCAGTCGGCAGGATCCCGAATGGCGATGACCGAAAGTGTCGATCGCCGGCATGTTTACGTTGGATTTCAGGGACTCAAGGAGACATCCCATGCAACTTCCTCGCATCACCACCCTCTCGGCTGCCGCGCTCGCCGCGACCGCCCTCCTCGCCCTGGGCGGCTGCGACGTCGTCGGCGAAGGCCCCGACGGCGGCGGCCCCGACTTCGTGCCCGGCGACGGCGACGACGACGACGACATCGGCGACGACGACGATGTCCCCTTCGTGGAGACCACCGGCCTGCTCGGCATGGTCCGCGACGTGGACGGCAACCCCCTCACGGGCGTGCGCGTCAGCACCGACAACGGCATCACCGCCGAGTCCGGCGACAACGGGACCTTCTCCGTGGTGGACCTCCCGGTCGACCAGGAGGGCGCGGTGCTCGTGAACTTCGAGCTGCCGGGGTACGCGAGCACGCAGGTGCCCTTCGAGATCCTCCGGGACGTGCACAACACGCTGCTCGTGACGATGGCGCTCGTGGACTTCGAGCAGAGCTTCGACTCGGCCGCCGGCCTCGACTTCGCCATCGAAGAGGGCGGCCCGACCGTCGCTCTGCCCGCGGGCCAGTACGTGGACGCGGACGGTGAGCCCTACGTGGGCGAGGTCCACGTCTCGGCCACGTCCTACGACCTCTTCTCGGACGAGCTGTACGCCACCCCCGGCGACTTCACGGCCATCGACATCGCGGGCTCCCCGCAGATCCTCGAGTCCTACGGCATGTTCACCGTCGACCTGACGGACGCCGAGGGCAACGAGATCAACCTCGACCCGTCCGGCGACGGCGCCCCGATCGTCATGCCGATCCAGGGCACGGGCCCGCAGGTCGGCGAGCAGATCTCCGCCTGGGCGTACGACGAGTCCGTGGGCAAGTGGGTCGAAGAGGCGACCGGCACGGTCGTCGACCTCGGCGACGGCGTGCTCGCCTGGGAGTTCACCGCGAACCACTTCTCGTCCTGGAACTGCGACCAGCCGATCCAGACGCACGGCTGCGTCAGCGGCACCGTCACCGACTCCAACGGCAACTCCCGCAAGGGCGCCACCGTGAAGGCCGTGGGCCTCACCTACACCTCCACCACGACCGCGCGCACCGGCAACAACGGTGAGTTCTGCCTCGAGGTGAAGAACGGTGAGACCGTCCGCATGGAGATCACCTACTCCGTGGGCGGCCAGGTCGCCTCCCAGACCACGAACCCCGTGACGATCCCGGCCGGCCAGGCCTCCTGCAGCATCCAGGGTTCGCCCTGCGTGGACGTGGGCGTCATCCCCGTGGACATCATGTCCTGCCTCTCCGGCTTCGTGATCGACCAGCAGAACCAGCCGGTCCTCGGCGCCAACGTCGCGAGCCCCCAGGGCGGCCAGACCACCACGGACGCCAGCGGCAACTTCTGCCTCGCCGTCCCCGTGTTCCAGCCCACGCAGGCCTACGTCATCCAGCCCGCGGACGCGGGCGTCGGCTACCAGCCCGTCGCCACGTTCACGCAGCCGGCGCGCCCCGACTGCCTCAACGGCTGCGCGAACATCGTGATCCTGCAGGCGTACACCAACCCGTCGTGCTCCGACGGCGAGGTCGTCATCAACCAGAACTCGGCCGCGAACGCCCTGGTGGACGTCTACGACGACGCCTTCCCGGAGCACCCCGTCTTCTCGACGCTCACGGCCCAGGACGGCACCTTCTGCGCGCCCGTCCCGCCGAACAGCGCGGTCACGGTGCAGGTCGGCAGCGGCGACGCCTTCTGCGACTCCACGTCGCTCAGCACGGCGGGCCTCGCCGGTCAGTCCTGCCCCGCCGCGGGCGGCCAGGGCGGCGAGTGCATCGACGCCGGCGTCCTCGCCTGCACGGTCGCCCAGTAGGCCTTCGGCGCTAGAAGATCAGGTCGATCGCCTTGCCCCACACGGGGCAGGCGTCTCGACACAGACCGCACCCCGTACATCGCTCGTCCACCACGCGAGGGCGGGTCCCGTCCAGCTCGATCGCCTTGGTCGGGCACACGGGCACGCACGCGCCGCACTCCGGACCCATGAAGGCGAAGCACTTGTTCGTCACGATCGTGGCCAGGCCCAGGAGGATCTCCTCCGGGGGCGTGGGCAGGAGCGCGGCGGGCTCGCAGGCGGTGATGCAGGGGGTGTCCTCGCACATGCGGCAGGGGACCTCGTGCGGCAGCATCGCGGGCGTCTCGGCGAGCGGACCGGCCGAGCTCGGGAGCAGCCCGATGGCGCCGTGAGGGCACGCGTCGACGCAGCCCCGGCAGCGCGTACACCGGTCCAGGAAGCGGGCCTCCTCCACCGCGCCGGGGGGACGGGGCCACGGCGGCTCCACGACGGTTCGGGCCTTCGCCACGGGCAGCGCGAAGTGGGCGAAGGACCGCGCGAGGCGGCCGATGGCGTCGCGTCGGTCGGTCACATCCGGCCCACGCGCATGTTCATGTCGAGGTGCATCAGCCACAGGCCGCCCACCGACAGCGCGACCATCATCACGAGCAGGGGCACCATCGACCGGGTGGCGGCGGCGGGGTCGTCGAACAGGCGTCGCGAGATGCGGTGGGCGACGGTGATGCCGAACAGGTGGCCCACGAGGATCAGGACGATCTGGATGAGCCAGGTGGTCTCCTGGGAGAACAGCGGGCCCAGGTGGACGCTCGCCGTGCCGAACAGGTCGGCGCCGCGGCCCAGGGGGTCGGAGAGCATGGGGACGACGTCGCCGCCCTCCTGGACGATGTGCGTCGTGTTGTGGGCGAGGTGATAGAAGAGCGCGACGGGCAACACGGAGTAGGCGTACCCGACGAAGAGCTCGCGGAAGCCGACCCCCGAGGCGGCCGTCCAGCGCGCGGCGGCCCAGGTGCAGGCGGCGTAGACGGCCACCGGGACCACCGAGACGAGCGCCATCCCCACCGTGAAGGCCCCCAGGCGACCCAGCCCGAGGATGTCCGCGATCGTCCCCACGAAGTCGGACTGCCCGGGCACGAGGTTCTCCCAGACGGGCGTCATCGAGAAGCCGTGGAAGGCCGTCAGAGCGAGCAGGGTGAGGGCGAGCCACGCCTCGTCCATGCGGGGCGTGCGCACACGCGACAGGTCGCGCCCCAGGGAGCGGATCCGGAACGTCGGCTGGTTCAGCCCGCAGGTCTTCACGCAGTCGGTGCACAGCGTGCAGTAGGTCGACTCGTTCACCTCGGACAGGTCGAGGCCGGTGGGGCACGGCGCGCCCTTGTCGTTGCCGTGCAGGCAGTCGTGCGTCGTGCAGGACGCGCAGGCCCGGGTGTCGCGGGCGCGCAGCTCGACGGGTGAGAACATCGAGTACATCCCGCTGACCCGCCCCACGAAGCAGAAGGACCGGCAGAACGCCTTCTTCTCGAACGTCAGCGCCGAGCCCACGGCCACCGCGGCCATGCCGATCCCCAGGTAGGCCGTCTGTCGCGGGTTGTTGGTCACGCCGAAGCCCATCTCGAGCCACGTCAGCACGACGAACAGGACGATCGCGGGGTAGACGTTGCGAAGCCACGCCGGCAGCACGACGCCGAGGGAGAGCGACGCGCGGCGCTTCCAGAACGAGAGGCGCGTGGCGAGGTCGCTGAGGGCGTCCCACGGGCACACGAAGCACCAGACGTTGCCCAGCAGCGCCACGGCGAAGATCAGGCCCGCCCACCACAGCGTCCACACCAGGACGGGGGCGATGTTGTTCGTGAAGGAGCCGAAGAGGCCCGCGTGGATGGTGAAGACGAAGAGCGCGAGCACCGGGGCCTGGAAGAGGAACCGGAACCAGGGCTTGCGGACGAAGTTCCGAATCGGCGAGCGGCGGGTCAGCTCCAGGGTGCGGGGCTCGCCGTACTCGAGGCCGAAGCGCTCGACGATCACGAACGACAGCACGATGACGGTCGCCACCGCCGCCCCGAACAGCGGCGCGGGGATGCCGTCCATGATCATGACGAGGCCGCCGTCGTCGCCCACGAGGTGGGTCATGCCCGCGTGGTCGTGGCCGCTGTGATCGCCTCCCGCTTCCCCGAAGTCGCAGTCGTACGGGGTGCTCACGGAGCAGCCTCGGGCGCGCGCGGCGTGAACCTGCGCTTGCGTCCGGCGGCGGCGAGCCCGAAGAGCAGCAGCGGCACGCCCAGGAGTACGCCGATGAGGGCCCAGTTGACGCGGTCGGCGGCGAGGTCGACGCGGAACGGGAGGCGCAGGGGCGGCGTGTCCTGGTCCAGCTCGAACACCAGGTGGTAGAGGCCCGACTCGGGGAGGGTGACCCGGGTGCGGTAGACGGTCTCCTCGTCCGGTTCGAGGCGGTCGAAGGTCGCGACGATCTCTCCGTCGAGCTCCACCGACAGGGTCGTGCTGCCGCGGTAGGGGACGTCGTCCTGGAGATCGTAGACGTACGCGAAGATCCGCACGTCGTCGGGGGTGTCGGACGTCTCCCGCTCGAGCCCCTGGAAGTTGAACAGCGTGGCGCCGAGCTCCCAGCGGTCGACGATGCGGATGGTCTCGTCCGTGGGGACCTGCGGGTAGTTCTCGAAGTAGCCGTAGTGGGGCAGGCCCTTGTTGTGGTGGGCCTCGGCGGGGGCGGGCGCGAGGGCCGCCCCGGCGGCGAGGGCGAGGGCGGCGACGGCCGCGGCGCCTCGGCGGGTCGGCATGGGGACGACGATCGCGTGCCCCAGCTTGCCGTCGGGGCAGGCCGGGGCGCACTTGCCGCAGGAGTCGCACGTCGGGCGGTGGGTCTCGCGGCCGGGGAAGAGCCCGTAGGGGCACACGCGGCGACAGAGGTCGCAGGACGACGGGCAAGGCTTCGTCGCGTCCTTGCGCAGCTGCAGGACGGACCCGCGCCCCACCAGCTCGAGCAGGGCCCCGGTGGGGCAGAGCGACCGACACACCTGCCCCGGCGCGACGGCGAGGTCCACCAGGAACAGGACCCCGAACCACGCGGCCGCGGCGCCCAGAGTGCCCCCGAGGATCCAGACGTGCAGGCCGCCCGAGAGCGCGAGGTAGGGCAACACGAAGCCGAACACGGCGGCCCCGGCGAACGCCCCGAAGACCAGCGCCGCGAGGCCCAGAGGGAGGCCCACTCGAGGGATCCGGAGGGCGGGCAGCTCGATCCCGAACCGCAGCAGCCCGAGGCGCGCCGCGGACGCGGCCTCGAAGCCGAGTCGGGCGGGGCAGAGCCAGGAGCAGAACACCTTGCCCAGCGCCAGCGCGATGCCGAGCGGGATGAGGGCGCCCAGGAGCATGGAGCCCGGGGGCATGGAGCCCTGCGCGGCGACGGCGGCGACCGACCAGGGGTCCGTGAGGGGGACGTCCGCCACTCGGGCCGCCCACGGGCCGCCCAGGAAGCCGTCGGACACCTCGGCGGGGTCCCCGAACCAGCCGAGGAAGGTCTCGTTCCAGGCGTACATCCGGCCCCAGAACTCGTGCGTCATGAGGCCCACGATGCGGGCGCTGTTGTGGGCCTCCTTGAAGTTGCGCCAATACATCGAGAGGGGCGCATAGACGACGAACGCGGCGGCGGTGAGCTGCACCAGCTTGCGCAGGATCTGGAGGCGCCGACCCCGACGCGGCGTCTTCATGTCCGCGCCACGGGGAGGATGCGGATGGCCTGGGGGACGTGGATGCAGGCCTGCTCACAGAGCCCGCAGCCGACGCACTTGTCGGCGTGCACGGTCGGTCGCTCGAACAACCCGATGCTCATCGCCACCCCCGGGAAGGGGCACGCGCGGTAGCAGACGCCGCAGGTGCGGGCCGGCTCGGCGTAGGAGTAACACATGCCCTTGTTGAGGCGAGCGAGGCCCATCCTGGTCGTGCCGGGGACGACGTCGGGGTCCGGGTCCTGCGGTCGCAGGGCCCCGGTGGGGCACACCTGCGTGCACTTCATGCAGGCGATGCAGCCGCGCTCCCGAGGCACGACGTAGGGGGTGCCGAGCTCCACGATCCCCCGCTCGAAGCCGCGGAACTGCAGGGTGCCGTTGGGGCACACGTCGCCGCACTGGTAGCAGCGGATGCACTTGCTGAGGAACTCGGCCTCGGGGACGGCCCCGGGCGGCCGGATCGCGGGCATGGCCGCGGCGTCGGGGGCGCCCGCGAGCTTCCCGGCCAGCCCTGCGGCCCCCGCGAAGAGGACGGCGAGGGCGCCGCGGCGAGTGGTGGTCTCCTCGGCCATGCGGAGGCAGAGGAGCAAGGCTCGTGCCGAATCACACCGTCCGGAGTCGATCACGCCCACGAAGGCGGCCTCGTCGCAGCTTCACCGCTCCGAACAATCCGAGCACCAAGGCCCCCGGGAGCAACGCCCACCGCGGAGTCGGCGCAGACTGTGTGGGCCGGCACAGGGCCCCGGAGGTGCCGGCGAGGGGTCCGTTCTCGAGCGTCCAGCGCAGGCGCTCGGTCGTGAGGATCCTCGCCTCGTACAGCGACGGACGCGGGACCGACCGCGGCGCCGACGGCCCCTCGAAGACCACCCGGTCGGCGCCTCCCGAGCCCTCGACGACGACGGTCAGGGCACCGCGCCACGGTGTCCCGGGGGTCCCCTCCAGGTAGACGCGCAGCGCGATCTCCTCGGCGGAGACCCGGGCGACGCCCACCTCCAGCGCACGATCGTCCACGTCGTGGGCGGTGAAGCAGACGTCGGCTTCGCCCTCGGGCTCGGCGGGGGGCATGAACGGGGAAGACCAGGGGGCCGTGCCCGAGACGATGCGGGGGGCGGGGACGGCGCAGGCGGCCAGGAGGACGACGACCCCGACGCCGATCGCAGGGGTCCCCTTCCACCACCGCGGGCGGTGCAGGCCGATCCCGAGCCGCGTGTTGGGGCACACCGGGACGCAGCGCCCGCAGCCGTCGCAGTCGGGGTCCTTGAACGCGACGCGCGGGTCGAGGCCGAGCCAGCAGGCCTCGAGGCACGAGTCGCAGCCGGGCGGGCCCGCCCACCACGGGTGGAACTCGAGGCAGCCCGCCGTGCACACCCCGCCGCCGCCTCGCATCCGGAGAGCGAGACCCCCCCCGCCGAGACGACGAGGAGGGTCAGCGCCTCACCTCGGGTGGTCCCCACCGTCTAGGTCGGGATCTTCTCGACTCGCGCGGCGAGCTTCTTGAAGTCGACCTGGCCGCTGACCGGATCGAAGGCCCGGTGGCTGACGCCGTTCGCCAGCCAGCGGTTCTTCTTGGGGTCGGCGCTGTCCGCGACGCTGAGGTTCCAGGGGCTGAACATGTAGCCCTTGGGGACCAGGTTGCGGGCCGGCTTGACCACCGAGTCGAGGCCGATCGACACGCGGGCGTCGTAGTCGCCGCGGCGGGTGTAGATGCGGACCCACTCCCCGTCGACGAAGCCCATGGCCGCGGCGTCGTCCGGGTGCATCTCGATGTACTGCTCGGGCACGAGGCGTCGGGTGGTGCCGGACCGGATCGTCTTGGCGGTGTGGAAGTGCTCGTAGACCACCCCGAGGCCCAACCACATCGGGTACTTGTCCTTGGGCACCTGGTCCCAGGCCTTGTCGCGGTGGTCCTTGTCCGGAATCTCCGGGGTGAGGGCCATGTCGCGGGCCTTCTCCAGCAGCTCGTAGTTGTCGATGGCGTAGAACTCCTCTTCGCCCTTCGCGCCGAAGCGCATCAGCTGCTTCGTGATCTCCTCGCGCTGCGAGTAGTCCTGCTCGCACAGGTGGATGTGCAGCTTGCCGTCGGCGTGCCGGAAGGAGCCGTAGGGCTTCTCCTGCCACGACGCGTCCTCCTGGTCGAGGTACCGACGCTTCGTGCCGCCCGCCTTGGCCACCTCGTAGGTGGGGGCCGGCCACTGGATGCCGCGGTGGTTGCGGATCTGGTCGTAGAGGCCGATGCCGTCGCGCTTCTCGACCTCGAGGAGCCCGGTCATGTCGGCGTCGGAGCCCTTGCTCGCCAGCACGACGTCCCGGAACACGTCCTCGGGGTTGTAGAAGCCGTTCTCCATCTTCTTGTAGGGGAAGATCGCCTCCCCATCGAGGCCGAGGGCGGTGGCGATCTTCTTGCCCTTGTCGATCACCATGTCCATGTCGGGCAGGGTGTTCGGCACCGGGTTCGCCGTGCCGTCGGTGACGTAGAAGCGGCGCTCGGACTGGATGTACGTGCCGCCCACCCACTCGCCCCACGTGGCGGCGGGGAGGATGACGTCGGCGTACAGGTTGTTGGGCGCGTGCCGGTAGATCTCCTGCACCACGTTGAACGTCCGGGTGAGCGCCGGGCGGACGAGGTTGAACTGGTCCGGCAGGTCGATGTGGGTCGCGTAGATGAGGAACATCGCGTCGACTTCCTTCTTCAACGCGCGCTCCATCATCCCGATGGCCATGCCTCGGTTGGACATGGTCGCCACCTCGGCCAGCCGCTCTCGCGGGATCCGCCAGGCGTCGGCGATGTGGTCTCGCCAGGCCCCGTTCTTGAGTCCCTGGTTGAACGGAAGCCGCCCGGTGAGGCCGCCCGTGAGGCGCTCGCCCATGGCGTTGGGCTGGCCGGTCATGGAGAAGGGACCGCAGCCAGGTCGGCCGATGTTGCCCGTCAGCGCCATCAGGTTGATGAGGGAGACGGTGTTGTTCTGGCCGTGCAGGTGCTGGTTGTAGCCGATGCCCCAGAAGGACAGGACGCCGCCCTGGCCGCGCTCCTTGCCCTTGACGCTGGCCTCGGCCCACTTCTGGGCGACCTGGTCGAGGTACTCGGGGTCGACCATCGTCATGTCGGCGACCTTCTCGGGGTGGTACCGAGCGTTCACGCCCTCGACGTACTTCTCCCAGCCCGCCGTGTGGTTCTTGAGCAGGTCCCAGTCGACGGCGTCCTTGTATTTGTTGAGCATCAGCCACGCCATCGCGTTGTGGATGCTGATGTCGCCGTTGATCGTGCGGAAGTGGTACGAGTTTTCGACCCCGCCGATCTCCTCGTACCCCATGACCGTGCCGGTGCGGCGCGGGTCGACGATGAGGGTGGGGATGTTGTTCTTCTTCTTGTGGTCGGCGATGCGCCAGAAGACGATCGGGTGCGCGCCGCGGGCGTTGTGGCCCCAGTGCGTCACCATGTCCGCCATCTCGATGTCCTCATAGGACGTCGGCGGGGTGTCGGAGCCGAGCGACTTGAAGTAGCCCGTGACGGCGCTCGTCATGCACATGCGCGCGTTGGCTTCGATGGTGTTCGAGCCGAGCACGCCCTTCATGAAGAGGTTCTCGAGGTACTGACCCTCCACCGGGAGCTGGCCGGAGCCGTACAGGCCCACGGCGTTGCCGCCCTTGGCCTTCACGATCTTGACGATGTTGTCGACGATGATCTCTTCGGCCTCTTCCCAGGTCGTCTCCCGCCACACGTCGTCGTCGAAGCTGCCCTTGGTCTTGGAGACGTGGCCGTTGAGCGGGTCGGACATGTCCTTGCGCACGAGCACCTTCTGGAGGCGGTCGACGTAGATGGCCTCGTTGGACGAGAGGCCCTTGATGCACTGCAGGCCCTTGTTGGTGGGGTGCTTCGGGTCGGGGATCATCCCCACGACCTTCCCCTTCTCCACCTGGATCAGCGTGCCGCAGCCCACCCCGCAGTAGGGGCACTGGGCGAGCAGGTTGGTGGGGACGTCCTTCTCCGGGGGCTCGGAGGACAGGACCTCGAGCTTCGGGTGGGACGGCATGTCGGGCTTGGCGGCCGTCCCGCCTCCGGATCCGCTCCCGCACGCGGCGGCGGCGACTCCGCCCGCGACGGCGGCCCCGGCCATGAACCGACGGCGCGTGAAGCCGCTGGGCACGGGATCTTCGGGGAGCTCGGACATGAGCTCCGCGGGCTTGTTGCGGGAGATGAAATCGTTGTGCTCGTTGGACATGCTTCTGCTCCCGCTACCAGGCGTTGGCCCGGAGGTATTGGATGATCGAGTCGACTTCTTCGTCGGTGAGGTTGGCGACGGCCACGGGCGACTTCTCGTCGAAGGACCGCATGGCGGTGTTGTCCTTGCCCAGGCGCACGATGGCTCGCAGCGTCCCGTTGGACGCTTGGCCCAGGAACCCCTTGCGGCCGATGCCGGTGCCGGCGCCCGCCTCCGAGTAGCCGGCGGCGCTGCGGCCGTGGCAGCGGCTGCAGATGTCCTTGTAGAGGGCCTCGCCGGTCTTCTTGTCGCCCTTGAGCTCGGACTCGTCGAGCTCGACGCCCGGCGTGGTCTGCCAGGACCGGATGTAGGAGACGATGTTGTTCACCGTCTCCTCGGGGAACGCGGTGCCCCAGGCGATCATGTTCGTGCCCTCGCGGCCCTCGACGATCGTCTTCTTGAGGAACTCGTTGGAGACGACGGCGAGGTAGCTGGACGAGTTGAGGCGGGGGGCGATGCCGACCTTGCCCTCGCCCTCCACTCCGTGGCAGCCGCCGCAGGCCGCGTAGGACACCTTGCCCGCGGCGACGGCGTCGGCGTCCCCGGGCGCCTGGTCCGCGCGGTGGATGTCGCCGGCGGTGGCGGTGAGGGCGAGCCCCCCGAAAACGAGGGCGGTGGTTGCGAGCAGAGAGAACGGTTTCACGGAGCCTCCTGGAACGTTGCGCATACGTCGCGCCACGGAGGAGCAAGAACCGTGCGCAGGTTCTACGGGAGAGCGGGCAGTCGATCAGGTCATGAGGTGTGCCGACCGGCACAAGGGGGGGCGGGCCCTGTGTGCCAGGGCCCACAGGGATCAGTCGTCGGCCTCCGCGGCGCGACGCTTCGCCTCGGCGAGCCGCTCGGCGGCCTGCTCGGCCTCCCAGGCGGCGTCCTCCTCGGCGCGGATGCGCGCGCGGCGGAGGTCTCGGAACACCGCGTAGAAGCGGAACGCGGCGGCGGCGAAGAGGAAGTAGGCGACGGTCGCCCGGGACTCGAGGAAGGTCCCGGCGATGATCAGGAGGAGGCCGGTGGTGAGGAGGCCGACGGCGGCTTGGGCCCCCGGGCTGCGTGTGATTCGACGCATCATCCGGCTGGTACCCTCCGCGCCATGCTTTCGGTGACGGTCGTGATGTTCGCATACAACGAAGCGGAGAACGTCGAGGCGTGCCTCGACGAGGCGCTCCGTTTCCTGCGCGAGACGACCTCCGATCACGAGATCGTGTTCGTGAGCGACGGTTCCACCGACGACACCGCGGAGGTCGCCCGGGCGTTCGCGGATCGGCAGGCGCCCGGGGAGCTCAAGGTGGTGTCCTACAGCCCGAACCGAGGAATCGGCGGGGCCCTCAAGGCGGGGTTCGCGGAGGCGACCAAGGAGTGGGTCACGTTGTTGCCCTGCGACGGTCAGGTGCCGCCCCACGGCCTCAAGAACCTGTTCGATGTGGTGGAGAAGGACGCCGCCGTCGACATCGTCACGTGCCACTTCCCGGACCGCTTCAAGGAGGCCGACAACCTCTATCGCAAGGTCCTGAGTCGCGGACTCCGGGTGCTGATGTGGGCCACGACCGGGGTCAGCCGGAAGCTCGACGGCGTGTACCTCCTCCGTCGCGACGACCTGCGGCGCATCACGCTGAAGTCCGACACCTTCTTCCTGAACCTGGAGCTGCCGATCCGCGCCATCCGCGCGGGCCTGGCTCCGGGGGCGACGACCATGCACATCCGGCCCCGCATGGCGGGGGAGTCGAAGGTGGCCAACTCGCGGCGCATGAAGCAGGTGCTCAAGGACCTCGTGAGCCTCGGGGTGGAGCTCCGAACGTCGCGCAGCCCGTCCCTGCGATGATCCGGTCGGCATGACGGACCGCAACCTCACGCGTCACCTCGGCACCGTCTCGGCGGACGACCGCGCCCGCGTCCTCGGCCACCGCGCGGCCTGCCTCTGGTTCACTGGGCTGTCGGGCTCGGGGAAGTCGACCCTCGCGCGGGCCGTGGAGGCGCGGCTCGTGGAGCGCGGCGTGGCCGCCTACGTGCTGGACGGCGACAACGTCCGCCTGGGGCTCAATCGCGACCTGGGCTTCGCGCCCGAGGATCGGGCCGAGAACATCCGGCGGATCGGCGAGGTCGCGAACCTGTTCGTGGACGCCGGGATGCTCGTGCTGACGGCGTTCATCAGCCCCTACCGCGCCGACCGCGTGCAGGCCCGCGCCGCCGTGGGGGGCGCGTTCGTGGAGGTGCACGTCGCGGCGTCGCTCGAGGTGTGCGAGGCCCGGGACCCCAAGGGCCTCTACCGGCGGGCCCGGGCGGGGGAGATCCCGCAGTTCACCGGCATCAGCGCGCCCTACGAGGCCCCCGAGGACCCGGAGATCCGCGTGGACACCGGGGCGATGTCGCTGGACGAAGCGGTGGACGTGGTCGTCGCGGCGCTCGAGGCGCGCGAGATTCTGTAGCCGCGGAGGGAGTCTCACGTCGGGGCATATCGCGGCGACATACGGCATGTCGGCGAGATTTGGTCGTTCAACCGGGCATATCGCGGCGACATACGGCATGTCGGCGGGATATGACCGCCCAGCCGGATTGCCGAACCTCGCAGCCCGGGCGTGCTGAGCCCTAGGGCTCCTCGACGCAGGGCGGCCGGTTCTGGCAGCCCGTCCCGCCGACCTCCTCGTTCTCGAGGACGTAGGGCCGGGGGGGCACGGTGTAGTCGCACACGCCCTGCCCGATGCAGTACTCGCCCGACTTCTCGTTGGAGACGGCGCCGCAGGAGTCCCGCACGCGCATCTCGAAGTCCAGGAAGACGTCCTGGGCGAACTCCTCGGAGCAGAGGATCCAGTCCACCTCGCCGAGCGTGGCGGTCGGGTCCGGGATCTGCTCTTCCCCGAGCCACAGCGAGTCGGTCTGGAAGCCCGCGACCTCGGCGCTGATGTAGCCGCCGCGCATGTTCGGCGGGGAGCCGCCGTCCACCGGATCGAGCCAGTCGAAGTGGATGCACATGACCCACAGGCCCGTGTCCTCTTCTTCCCACGAGTTCAGCTCGAGGTTGTTGATGGCCGGGGCCCCGTTGCCGACGCATTCCTCGGGCGGCGAGTAGACGCCAGGGACGTCCGTGCAGCCCGTCAGGGCGAAGAGGAGGGCGGTGATGAAGGCGAGGCGATGCACGGCGAGCAGTCTACCCGATCACCCGAACGCCACTTCCCCGAAACCGTGCGCCCGGGCGGGGCCCATGCCCACGTAGTGGAGCGCGCGCAGGAGCCGCTCGAAGGGGGCGAAGTCGCCCTTCCAGGTGACGTTGCCGAGGAGCGAGCCGATGGCGTCCGGGCCCTCCGAGACGCCGCCCACCGAGCGCGCCGCCAGCTCCACGACGCGGGTGTGATCGGCCGCGATCTCGATGCTTCGCGCGGCGCGCAGGAGGTCGTCGGCGGGCAATCTCGGGCCCCGGTGTCCCGTGCGATGCATCCAAGTCGCGAGCCCGCGGCCGGCGCGGTCGAGCACCAGGGGGAAGGCGGCGTGCGGCGTGCCGACCTCCCCGAGCCGGTTCAGCGTCGTGGGGCTCAGGAACGCCCAGGTGAGGCGGCCGCTGCGGGCCCGAGGCTCCGCGACGTCCGCGAGCGGCAGCAGCATGTCCTCGGCGGGCACCTTCTTGGCCGAGCGCCACCGCGGCTCGTCTTCGGCCGAGGCGCGGATGTACTGGATCGTCCTCCAGTCCACGTCGCCGTCGCGATCGTTGCCCAGGGCGCGCACGAGCTGGTCGGCGTCCCGGGCCGAGCGCCCGGCGAGGATGAGCTCGATGCGGGTCGTGGCGCCGATCACGCCCTTCCCCTGCATGGCCATCGACGCGCGCAGGGCGATGGGGGCCCAGGGGTCCCCGATGCCGGAGCCCGGCCCCACCTCGTGGCGCCCGAGCAGCTGATGCGACGGGCACGACCGCCGGACGCACTTCAGGCCGCAGGTGCACAGGGCCCGATCCACGGCGCCGCAGACCCACCCGTGCAGGCGAGGGCCGGGGTTCCGCCCGAACGCCGTCTTCCGGCGGAGGTCTCCGACGAGCCGGAGACGCACGATCGGCCAGCCCCGCAGCGCGTCCGCGACGGCGGCGTCGATCACCGGCGTGTCCGCAGGGGCGCCGGGCGGGACCGCCACGTCGATGGGCGGCGGCAGGCCGCGGTCCGCGTGGCGGGCGTCCGGGCGGTTGAACCAGCGGTGGGTGCGCGGGTGCTTCACTTCGTCAGTCTCCGCCCGCGTCGGGCATCTCGCCGGTGATGACGGCGCGGGCCACGGCCGCGGGATCGAAGAACCCGAGGATGCTCTCGAGCGTCTCCTGAGAGGTCGTGGGTGCGCTCTCGGATTCGAGGAACCAGCGACTGCCCGGGGGCTCGCCGCCCGCGCCGAGGGAGTCCTGGGTGGCCGTGAACCGCGCCCGGGGCGGCCCGTCGTCCTCGATCAGCCGCCACCCGTCCGGGGGCGCGGGCGCGTCCTCGTCCACCTGCACGAACGAGAGCGTGACCACCTGGCCCGTGTGATTCACGAGGGTGAAGCGCGTGACGCTCTGGCACACGCCGTCGACGGTGCGCTTGCCCGCGCGCGGCCACAAGACGATGGTCTCGCGCACCTCCGTGGGCAGCCGCTTCGCCCGGTCCGTGGCCTTCGGGTGGCCCGAACACGTCTTGCCGAGGGCGAGGTCGGGGTCCTCCGGAGCCGGGCTGTCACGAGGACCCGCCCACGCCGTCGCGGCGAGGAGCGCCGCGGCGACGAACAGTGCGCAGGAGGGGAGGCGTCGCATCCGCCGCAGCGTACCCGGTCCTGGTGTCAATCCGGTCTGGCACAGCAGAAACCCCCTTGGTACAAACCGCGCCCGCACCCGCTCCCGCGGGCCTCGGAGGAGATCCCATGACGCTGATTCGCACCGCCACCGCCGCCCTGCTCGCGGCCGCCCTGCTCGTCCCCGCCGCCGCCTCGGCCGACGACGACCCCCGCAACTACTACCAGCTGCCCGACGCCGTCGAGCTCGACGGAGTGCGCATCGAGTTCCGGGAGGCGTGGGCCGAAGAGGACTACGTGAAGGTGAAGATCAAGATCACCAACGAGTCCGCGGACTACATCTTCTTCCACAAGCACGAGGCCGCCTTCGACGGCGACTTCGGGAGCCTCAAGGCGCACGACGGCAAGAAGAAGAAGCCGATCATCATCGACCCCAAGAAGTCGAAGAACCACACTTGGAAGATCGACGGCGAGAGCGGCTTCCTGGTGAAGGACTTCGAGGTGAAGCTCGGCGGCTTCTACCGGGTCAGCTCGGACGGGGAGGTCGTCGAGGCGGCCGACTTCCAGCTGCCCGCGTCGCGCAACGACTTCGAGGCCGGCCCGTTCAAGTGCAAGCTCAAGAGCAAGGTCTACCAGGAGACCAAGGAGACCAAGGCCGAGTTCGAGTGCGCCTACAAGGGCGAGGCCGTCGGCTGGATCGACTCCGCGTCCCTGGGTGTGCGGGTGGACAAGGTCAGCGAGAAGGCCGCCGACACGACGGTCGGCATGGAGTTCGCGAACGACGACAAGAAGCCCAAGAAGACGATGCTCAAGCCGAGCGACAAGGCCTCCTTCGCGGCCGTCTTCCACATCGAGTACAAGCTGACCGACATGCAGTTCAGCACCCTCAACATCCTTTGGCGGAACACGTTCGCCGAGTCGAAGATCCAGGCGCTGGACGTCGAAGAGGTCGAGTTCGAGTTCGACGAGGAGCTGACCCGCGAGAAGGCGGAGGACTGAGTCCGTGGCCCACGACTTCCTCGAGACCCTGGGCCTCGTCGGCACCCAGTCCGGCGCCAACGACGGCGGCGCCTGGCTGGCGACGCGCGGCGATCTGCTGACGGTCACCACGCCCGTGGACGGCTCGACCATCGGGTCGGTCCGCATGGCGACGCGCGAGCGATACGAGGAGGTCGTGGCCGCCACGCAGGCGTCCTTCCGCACCTGGCGACACGTCCCCGCCCCCGTCCGTGGTGAGGTGATCCGCAAGCTCGGCGTCGAGTTCCGTCGCTACAAGACCGAACTGGGCGCCCTCATCTCCCTCGAGATGGGGAAGATCCGGGCCGAAGGCGAGGGCGAGGTGCAGGAGTGCATCGACGTCTTCGACTTCGCGGTCGGCCTGTCGCGTCAGCTCTACGGCAGCACGATGCACAGCGAGCGCCCGAACCACCGCATGTACGAGCAGTGGCACCCCCTGGGCGTGATCGGGATCATCACCGCGTTCAACTTCCCGATGGCGGTGTGGGCCTGGAACGCGGCCATCGCGGCCGTGTGCGGCGACACGATGATCTGGAAGCCGTCCGCGAAGACGCCCCTGTGCGCCATCGCGATCCAGAAGATCGTGGACCGGGTGTTCGGTGAGGCCGGTCACTCCGGCGTCATGGCGACCATCGTGGGCACCGATCAGGACGTCGGGGAGGCGATGATTCACGATCGTCGGCTGCCGCTGATCTCCGCCACGGGGTCGTGCCGCATGGGGCGCCACGTGGGGGCGGCCGTCGCCCAGCGCCTGGGTCGATCGCTCCTCGAGCTCGGCGGGAACAACGCGATCATCGTCGACGAGACGGCGGATCCGGATCTGGTGGTGCGCGCCGTGCTCTTCGGGGCCGTGGGCACGGCGGGCCAGCGCTGCACGACCACGCGCCGCCTCATGGTCCATCGCTCCCACGTGAGCGCCGTGCGCGACGCCCTCGTGGCCGCCTACAAGACGGTCCCCATCGGCGATCCGCTCGCCGACGGCACGCTCATGGGGCCCCTCATCGACGACGACGCGGTGGCCCAGTTCTCGGCCGCCGTGGACGCCGCGCGCTCCCAGGGCGGCGAGGTCCTCACCGGGGGCGACGTCCTCGACCGGCCCGGCCACTACGTCTCCCCCGCGATCGTGTGGAGCGACGAGCGGCTGCCGATCTCGCGGCACGAGACCTTCGCGCCCATCCTGTACGTGACGCCGTTCGACGACCTGGCCGACGCCATCGACGACCAGAACGACGCCGACCAGGGCCTGTCGTCCGCCATCTTCACGAACCACATGCGCAACGCCGAGCGGTTCCTGGGCCATGGCGGGAGCGACTGCGGCATCGCCAACGTCAACATCGGCACCTCCGGGGCCGAGATCGGCGGCGCGTTCGGCGGCGAGAAGGACACCGGCGGCGGGCGTGAGGCGGGCTCGGACTCCTGGAAGGCGTACATGCGCCGCCAGACCTGCACGATCAACCACGGGACCGACCTGCCCCTGGCGCAGGGCATCTCCTTCGGTTGAGCGCCCCGACGCGCGTCTTCATCGACGGGGGCGCACGCCCGTGCCCTTTCGCCCACGGGGGTCGCGCCGTATCCTGACCCGCGATGCGACGAACTGCTCTGCTCCCGCTCGCCCTGCTGTTCGCCGCGAGCCCGACCTCCGCCGACGACGGGCTCATGACCTACACCCTGAAACCCGCGGTCCAGAAGGGGCAGGGCTACCCGCAGGTGAACGTCAAGGCGGGCTCGGACTACAAGAAGCTCGAGCTGGTCTGCGAGCGGTCGGACGGGGAGACCGTCACGCTGACGTCCGGCGCGATCTCGGCGGGCAAGGTCAAGACCTTCGACCTCGAGCAGCCCGAGGGGGAGCTCCGCTGGAGCTGCGAGGCGCGGGGCTGGTACGGCAGCGGCGAGGGCGAGTACTTCGACCTGCCCATGAGCTTCGCCGCGTTCCTCGGCGGCGGCCTGAGCATCGAGATTCCGCGCGCCGAGATCGACCGTCAGGCCCGGATGCTGGTGGCCAAGGCGGACCGCACGGTCGTGTCCGCCCACGTGACCGTCATCGCCGAGGACGGCCCGGCCTTCGACGCCGACGTCGACGTGATGGAGAACGAGCCCGGCGACGAGATCCTCATCGAGTGGCAGGGGCCCGAAGAGGTCCTCCGCCTCGACATCACCCTGCACGACAAGTGGGGCTTCTACGCCTTCGAGAACATCTTCCCGTGGTCGCTCGAGATCCCGCACGACGACGTCAACTTCGCCACCGGCTCGCACGCCATCGAAGAGGCGGAGATGAAGAAGGTCGACAAGGCCTGGCGGGAGCACATCAAGGACAAGGTCGAGGCCTACAGCCAGTACGTGGAGGTGCGGCTCTACATCGGCGGGTACACGGACACCGTCGGCGATCGGGGCGACAACCAGGGGCTGTCCAACCGCCGCGCCAAGGCGATCGCGGCCGCGTTCCGCAACAAGGGCTTCACGGGCGCCATCTACTACCAGGGCTTCGGCGAGGACGGCCTCGCGATCGCCACGGAGGACGGGGTCGACGAGATCGCCAACCGTCGCGCCGTCTACATCCTCGCGTCGCGGCCCCCCGCGCCGAGCAGCGCGCTCCCGCGAGCGAACTGGAAGTCCCTGTGAACGTGCGACCGTGGTGCGCCTTCGCGGGGCTCGCGCTCATCCTCGGATGCCCTTCGTCCGATGGCGACGAGTGCCCCGACGGCAGCCCCAAGGAGCGGGTCCCCGCCGTCGCCGACGGGTGCTCGGACATCTTCGAGTGCGGCCCGGAGGTCGAGCTGGCGTTCGCCACGGGCGCCGAGGACTTCGCGCCCATCGCGGAGGGCAGCTCGCAGCCCATCCAGTACGGCGCGCAGGGCGGCTACCACCTGAACGTCGCCGCCGAGATGCACAACCTCTGTCCGGTCGTCTTCCTCAACTTCGCGCTCGACATCGACCGGGGAGGCGGCGTGCGCGAGACGATCCAGGAGCTGGACCGGCACGTCCAGACGGTGCGCTGCAGCCAGCAGGCCGACCTCTTCGCGGGCGGCTGCGACGGCGAGCCCACGCAGCAGCGATGGTGGGCCCTGCAGCTGGCGATCCCGTGCGACTACCACCCGGACGACCCGGAAGAGCGCGAGCTGAACTGCGAGAACGAGCCCCTGGAGCATCTGGAGGACCTCGACGTCATCGTGCGAGTGGAGGCGTGGGACCACAGCGAGCAAGCTGATCCCGCCCAAGCCCGCAGGGTGTCGACGGAGGTGGCGGTGGACGCGGCTTGCTGCACTCTCTGAACGCTCTGCGACGGTGCGGTCCCGCGGCCGCCCTGCTGGTGTGCGGGTGCCCGAGCGAGCCCCGGTCGGAGGAGTGCCCCGATGGCAGCACCCCCGAGATGGTGAAGACGGAGGCCTGCAGCGACGTGTTCGACTGCCCTCCGGACGTGACGTTGGCGTTCGCCACCAGCAACGAAGACTTCACCCCCATGGTCGACGGCGGACCCCAGGAGCTGTGGTTCGGCGGGGAGCAGGGCGGCTACCACTTCTTCGCCGGGGTGGAGATGCACGGGCTGTGCGACGTCGTGTACCTGGACTTCGGCATCGACCTGCTGCCCCCCGGGGGAGGCCGCGAGAACCTGGTCAGGTACAACCGTCACCCGCTCACGATTCGGTGCGAGACCCGCCCCGAGTGGTACCCCGAGGGGTGCGACGGCGACTCGACCCAGCAGCGCTGGTGGCCGATGCAGGTGATCGTCCCCTGCGACAACCACCCCGTGGACCCGCTCCACGACGCCGACTGCGCGGAGCCGCCGGTGGAGCCGATCACCGACATGGAGGCGATCCTCACGGTGACCGCCACGGACCACACCGGCGACAGCGACCCCTCCCTGACCCGCACGGCGAGTCACGAGGTGCAGGTCGAACCCGTATGCTGCGGCGGCGAGTAACGCTGCTGTTGGAGGGACGTCGATGCCGAAGCTGTTCGTATTCCGGGGGCGTCGCAAGGAGGCGTCGCACGACCTCGACAAGAAGCGGATCGTGGTCGGACGCGGCGACGACACGGACGTCCGCATCGACAACCCGCTGGTCTCCCGCAAGCACGCGCTGATCTCCTTCGAGCGCGGGGGGTGGCGGGTCGAGGATCTGGCGACGTCGAACGGGCTGTGGGTGAACGGCAGTCGGGTCATGAGCGCCGACCTGCAGATCGGCGACACGATCGAGATCGGCCACCACGTCCTGGTGTTCGAGTCCCCGACCGCCTACCTCGCGAGCATCGACACGATCCCCGGCGGACGCGCGCCCGAGGGGGAGCCGGAGGCCACGACGGTCCTGCCACCCTCGGAGGTCGAGCACATCCAGCAGCGGGTGAAGGACCGGATGAAGACGCACGTCGTGTTCGACGACGGAGGCCGCCGCAAGGAGGTGCCGTTGACGAAGGCGAGCTACCTCGTCGGCTTCTCGGACGGCTGCGACATCTGCCTGCCGGGGTCGCCGCTCCTGGCGAAGCAGGTCGCGAAGATCACGCGGGAGGGCGGAGGCTGGAAGGTCGAGGCGCTGTCCTCCCTGTCCCCGATTCGAGTGAACGGAGACAAGGTCCCCGACGCGCCGCTCCGGGACGGAGACGAAGTGACGGTGAAGGGCGTGTCCTTCACGTTTCACGGGACCGTGGTCGGCTGACGGTCGGCCGGGGGGCTACTCGACGAGGACGATGGCGGAGGAGCCGGTCCCGCCCAGGGTCACGGACAGCTCGTAGGTCCCCGGCTTCAGGTCCACCGACCAGTCCTCCATCGTCTGGGGGAAGAGGGGTCGGCTGGAGAACTGCGGCAGGTAGGCGACCCGGCTGCCGCGCCCCCGAATCCAGAGCGCGATCGCCGAGTAGGCGCCCTCCTCGGGGGGGTGCTCGGCGCCGTTGCGGAGCAGGATCTCCGAGGGCCCGCGAGGGAGCCGCGTGATGCGATCCGGCCAGGTCGCCATGGCGCCGTCCACGACGTCGATGGGGAAGTGGCCGTTGTCGTCGGTGGCGGCGTCGACCACGGGGAGGGAGGGCAGGGGCTCGTCCACGGGGCCGCCGTCGCCGAGGGAGGCGGGGCACCCGACGAGCAGGACCGCGACGAGGGGGAGGAGCCTCATCCGCACACGTCCCGGAAGGCGCGCAGCGTGTTCGCGCCGAGGCACTTGCGGATCTGCTCCTCGGTCATGCCCGCCTCGAGCATGTACTGGGTCAGCAGGGGCATGGCGGACACGTCCGGGAAGTCGGGGGGCAGGGTGACGAAGCCGTCGACGTCGGTGCCGAGCCCGACGTGGTCCTCGCCCGCCACGTCGATGACGTGCTGGATGTGACGGACGACCTCGCGGAGCGAGCACGTGAAGCCGGACTTCAGGTAGGCGGGAGCGAAGATGATGCCGACCACGCCGCCGGTGTCGGCCACGGCGCGGAGCTGCTCGTCGTCGATGTTTCGCCACACGTCGTAGGCCCCGCGCACGCCGGTGTGGGTGACCAGGACGGGCGACTTGGTGCGCGCGCAGATCTCCATGTAGCCGGGCCGGTTGATGTGGGCGAGGTCGATGAGAATCCCCTGATTCTGGAGCTCGTCGACGAGGTCCCGGCCGTAGTCGCTCAGGCCGTCCTGGTCGTTGGAGCCCCAGCCGAAGGCGTTGGTGGCAGCCTGGTTGCGCGTGAAGTGGGACAAGCCCACGTAGCGCAGGCCCGCGGCGCGAAACTCGGCCAGGTCCTCGATCCGGGCGTTCAGGCCGTGAGCACCCTCGAGGCCCGCGAAGAGGGCGATCTTCCCGGCCTCCCGGGCGGCCACGATGTCGTCGGCAGTATCGATGACGGCGACGGCCTCGGGGGCTCGCTCCTGCCAGCCCGCCATGTCGACCAGGGCCCGCCGGATCGCGTTCGGCCCGCTCCGCTTGCGCAGCGGGTTGACGACGATGCCGAGGGCGACGGCGCCCACGCCGCCATCCTGCAGTCGGGGGATGTCCGCCTGGTACGTGAAGGGCGAGAGGGGGAGGCGATTCTTGTGACGCTTCGTAGGGTCGTAGCGATAGAGCCGCTGGCTGAGCAAGGTGTCGCAGTGGAGGTCGACCACGAGACAATCGGCGTGCAGGGCACGTGCCTCGTTGCTGACGAGCTGTACGGGGAGGCCCACGGCGGGACGGTAGCAGTCGGTCGGGGGAGGGCGGGTGGACCGAAGTGGGCCAGGATCGACGATCCCCCCCGAGTTCCGACCGTGTGGCGGTCAGAACCCCACCAGGATCGGCGATCCCCCCCGAGTTCCGGCCGTGTGGCGGTCAGAACCCCACCAGGATCGGCGATCCTCCCCGAGTTCTGTGCGCCCCTCGTCGAGCGGTCGGGGGGGATCGACGTACGTTCCGGCGTTCTCGGCGTCGCTTCAGCGTCGCGATCCGGAAGCGGCCTCTGGAAGCGGCCTTGGTTCCGATCGCGCGTGGGCGCGAATTCGAAGCTGACCTTCGACCGCGGCGAGGACTTTTCTTGGAACGGGCTTCGTCGCGAGCCGTCGGCAGGTCCGCTCGGAGAGGCCCAGGAGGCGCGCCGTCTGACCGATGGTCAGGTGCTGCAGTGCCGTCTGGACGCCGGCCGCCCGAGCGACTGCGGCGTCCGGCCGGTTTCCACGCAGCGATGGGAGCGCGAAGACGGCGGCCGCTGCATCGGGCAGGTCCTGCATGTCCATGAGTCGCAACGGTCGCTTCTCGTCGAGGGCCTTGCCGTCGGGGAGGGAGGCGAGGATGTCCGCACGGCTCCAACGAGGCAGCAGTCGCCGGAGGCGGGGGATCGTGAAGTCGGCGAGGAAGCGGAGACCGAGGAGGTCCGGGAGGTTCGTCGCCTCGCGGAACCGATCGATTCCGCGACCATGCCGGTCGTCCTGTCTCCAGACGTAGCGGAGCGCATGAATCAGGTGGCTCCGGGTCCGGATCGGTTCGACCGTATAACGGGCGAAGCGAGATCCCGGGCGGAGGGCAAGATTGAGCGAGATGGCGACGCGTCGTGCGTACTCGGCGACGGCCTCCACCGTCCCCACGACGATGGCGTGGAAGTGGCTGCCTCCTCCACCAAACGCGACGAGACCCAGCTCCGGGTCCCGTTCGGCGAGGGACCGCGCGGCCCGTCGCAGCTCGCGGGTGTCGACGGCGACGGTGCGGTCGTCGCTCGAGCGCATGATGACGTGATGAGCAATCGGTCGGTCTCCCATGGTCAGCTCCTGAATGAGGGGTTCCCCCTCACTGACGAAAGAGCTCACACCTCGGGCCAGAAAAGAATGTCTGCCGGATCTTCCGAGGGCCGAGTCTTCGCCGCAGCGCGGTCAGAACTCGGGGTGGATCGTCGATCCTGGTGGGTTTCCGACCGTATGGCGGTCAGAACTCGGGGTGGATCGTCGATCCTGGTGGGTTTCCGACCGTATGGCGGTCAGAACTCGGGGTGGATCGTCGATCCTGGTGGGTTTCCGACCGTATGGCGGACAGAACTCGGGGTGGATCGTCGATCCTGGTGGAGTTCCGACCGTGTGGCGGTCAGAACTCGGGGTGGATCGTCGATCCTGGTGGAGTTCCGACCGTGTGGCGGTCAGAACTCGGGGTGGATCGTCGATCCTGGTGGGTTTCCGACCGTATGGCGGTCAGAACTCGGGGTGGATCGTCGATCCTGGTGGGTTTCCGACCGTATTGC